>Ga0190361_1000456_pt1 | contig 16180 bp, 12 predicted proteins | sample 48721845_MG_FD_161273 | JGI IMG/M metagenome (GOLD analysis project Ga0190361, IMG submission 161273) | Hydrothermal vent microbial mat bacterial communities from Southern Trench, Guaymas Basin, Mexico - 4872-18-4-5_MG | ecosystem: Environmental > Aquatic > Marine > Hydrothermal vents >...
ATCTTTTTGGCCCCAGATAATAATTGTTTTTGTCTGAATTTTTTCAAGTTCTGGCAAAAGATCTTCCTGAATTATTTTTTTCATTGTTTCTCGCATTACCCCTTTCACCCTAGAATAATCTTTGATTCTTAAAACTTGATAGAAAAGATTTCTGACTGTGTCTTTCAGATACAAAAATGGTCTTTTTGAAAAAATAAAATTTCCAATTCTAGCTAGTTGAAAAGTTATTTTCTCTTTTAATCCCCATTTCACTTTAATGCCTGCAGAATCAACTAAAATTAAAGTTTTCACTCTTTCTGGAAAAGAAAGTGAAAATTTTACTGCAACTCTCCCTCCAAAAGAATGTCCTAAAAGATAAAAATTTTCCAGTTTTAAAGTTTCTGTGAAATTTTTTAGCCAATTGGCAAAATCTTCAAGAGCCCAAGGTTTTGGAGGGAGTTGGCTTTTTCCAAAACCCGGAAAATCAGGGCAAACAACTTTAAATTTTTTTTCTAAAATTTGAATTATTTTTTTCCAAGAATCTGAAGACCCTCCCCAACCATGCAAAATTAAAAAATTTTCTCCTTTTCCTCCAGTTTTATAATTTGTCAAAATACCTTCAACAAAAATTTTCTCTTCTTTCATTATCTGATTTCTTTGAAAGGTAAGTATTTTTGCAAAATTTCTGGAACCTTAACAGAACCATCTTTTTGCTGGTAGTTCTCTAAAATGGCAATAATCGTCCTTCCAATTGCAAAAGCGGTTCCATTTATTGTGTGAACAAAATGCAATTTCCCATCCTTTGCTCTATATCTAATGTTTAACCTCCTTGCCTGATAATCGGTACAGTTTGAAGTAGAATGGGTCTCTCGATATCTTCCTTGACCTGGAAGCCAGGCTTCAATGTCAAATTTAGCAGCTGCAGGATCTCCCAAATCTCCTGTGCAAATATTTATCACTCTGTAGGGAATTTTTAAAGCTTTCATTAATCTTTCTTCCATTTCCAAGAAAAATAAATGTTCTTTTTTTGAATCTTCTGGTTTACAAAAAGAAAACATTTCGACTTTATCGAATTGGTGAACTCTAAAAATTCCCCTAGTATCTTTTCCATAAGAACCTGCTTCTCTTCTAAAACAAGAAGAAAAACCAACGTATCTTTTTGGGAGTTCATCCTCTTTAAAAATTTCATCCATATGCATTGGCCCTAAAATCTGTTCTGCAGTTCCAATCAGATAAAGATTATCTTTTTCAATAAAATAAACCTCTTCTGCTCCCCTATCTAAGTATCCCATTCCCCAAAAAGGTTTCTCTTTTATCAAAACAGGAGGAATTACTGGAACAAATCCTTCTTTCATTAAAGTTTCCAAAGCAAAATTTACTAGAGCAAATTCCAACAAGACAGCTTTTCCCTTCAAAAACCCAAATCTTGTACCTGAAGTTTTTGCTGCTCTTTTAACATCAATAATATCCAGAGCTTCTCCAATTTCTAAATGGTCTTTTGGCTCAAAATCAAATTTTGGAATTTCTCCAACTTTTCTTAAAACAACATTGTCTCTTTCATCTTTTCCTACAGGAACTTCATCAAAGGGCAGATTGGGAACTTTGGCTATCAAATCCCAAAATTTTTTCTCTATTTCTTTAAATTCCTTCTCTAAAATATCTCCTTCTTTGTCCAATTCTTTCAATTCTTTCAGCAATTTTTCTCTTTCTGCCTCTTTAAGTCTTACTATCTCTCTTGAGGCTTTATTCTTTTGGGCTCTTATTTCATCAATTCTCTTTTGAAGTTTTCTCCTTTTTTCGTCCAATCTTAAAATTTCGTCCAAATCAATCTCTACTCCTTTTTTCCTTATTCCTTCTTTTACCTTCTCTGGATTTTTTCTGATAAATTTTATATCAAGCATATTTTTATAGTAACATTTTTTAGAAAAGAAAAAAATAAAAGAAGAGGCAGAAACTGTTTAACAAAAAATCCTCTCCGTTTTAGGGGAAGGAGCTAGTCTAAGGAATTATTTGTTCAGCTAAATTCAACTAGCCCCTTCCCTTGGAGAGGATTTTTTGCTTTTCTTTGCTAATTTTATCTGAAATTGAAAATTCATTTTCACTTTAATTTTTAGCAATTTCTAAAAACTTCTGTCAAGATTTTGGTCTCATCAAAGGAAACAAAATTACTTCTCTTAGAGAATATGAATTTGTCAAAATCATCACTAACCTATCAATTCCCATTCCAAAGCCTGCTGCAGGTGGCATTCCGTATTCTAAAGCTTCTAAAAAATCTTCATCCAAAGGATGGGCCTCTTTAAATCCTTCTTTAAATAATTCTCTCTGCTCTTGAAATCTTTTCCTTTGTTCTAAAGGATCATTTAATTCTGAAAAAGCATTGACAATTTCAGTCCCAGCTACGATCAATTGAAAATTAGCCAATCTTTTTGGATTCTTTTCCAAAGCTTTAGCTAAAACTTGAAAGCCCAAAGGATAGTGGATGACAAATGTAGGATTCCAGATTTTAGGTCTAATAATTTTCTTGAAAATTTCATCTGCAATTTCAAATTTTGGCAAATTTTCTTCAATTTCTAATCCCAAACTTTTTGCTTTTTTTAAAAGAACTTCTCTGTTAATGGTGTCGTAATCTAATTTTGTCTCCTTTCTAAAAAGAACGTCAAATTCAATCCTTGGCCAAGGAGTCTTGAAATCGATTTTCTTTCCTTGATATTCAAGTTTTCTTTTTTTGAAAATTTTTTTGACGACATTCAAAATCATTTTTTCTGTAAGCTTCATTGTATCTTTGTAATCAGCATAAGCTAAATAAAATTCAAGAGAAGTAAAATCTGGATTGTGAAATCTGTCTATTCCTTCGTTTCTAAAACATTTTCCGATCTCAAAGACTTTTTCAAATCCTCCAACCAAAAGACGCTTCAAATAAAGTTCTGGAGCAATTCTCAAATACAAATCAATGTCTAACGCATAATGGTGAGTTTTAAATGGTCTTGCCCTTGCTCCTCCATAAATAGGTTGTAAAATTGGAGTTTCAACTTCTAAAAATCCTTCTTTTTCTAAAAACTTTCTAATTTCTGAAATAATTTTCGATCTCAAAATAAATTTCTCTTTCGCTTCTGGATTAAAAATTAAATCTAAATATCTTTTTCTGAATCTTTCCTCCACATCTTTTAAACCGTGCCATTTTTCGGGCAAGGGTCTCAAACTCTTTGATAAAATTTTAAAGTCAGAGACTTCAATTGTTTTTTCTCCCTTTTTCGTTTTGCATAAAATTCCCCTCACTTGAACGAAATCGCCAATATCAAAATTATTTATAAAAAATTCGTAAGCTTTAGGTCCCACTTTATCTTTTCTCAAAAAAGCTTGAATTTTCCCAGTTCCATCTTCAAAATCAAAAAAGGTTGCCCCTCCATGAATTCTCATTGCCCTTATTCTTCCTACCAAAAAAATTTCCTTTTTTGATTTTCTTAATTTCGAAAAATTCTTTAAAACCTGTAAAATCGTATGGGTTCTCTTTACTTTTTGAGGATAAGGGAAAATTAGAGCCTTTTTAATTTTTTCTAATTTTTTTAATCTAATTTTCCTTAATTCTTCTAAAGTAGCCATGTTTTTATTTTAGGAAAATTTTATCTTTGGGTAAAATACCAATTTAAGATTTCTCTTGCCACTGGTATTGTAATGGCTGTAGAAATATCTTTCACTCCATCTATAGTTAAAACCAAAAGAATTTCTGGATTCTCGTAGGGAGCGAAAGCAACTATCCAAACTGTATAACAATCTTTGCAATCTTTTTTTGAAATTTGAGCAGTTCCAGTTTTGGCCGCAACCGCAACTGGCAAAAGACTTAAAGATTTTGCAGAAGCTTTGGGAGCTCCTTTCCCAGTAACAGCCATTCTCATTCCTTCTCTCACTATTTTTAAATTTTCAGGATCTATAAAATTTTTTCTCCATTCTTCAGGTTTTGATTCTTCAATTAAGTTTCCATTTTGGTCTAAAACTTTCCAGACAAATTTTAACTTTAAAAATTTTCCGCCATTAGCTATGGGCAAAAAAGCTTGAGCTACCTGAAGAGGAGTTGCCAAAACATAACCTTGGCCAATAGATAAATTATAAGTGTCACCATCCCACCAATTTTCTCCTAATTTTTCCTTTTTCCATTCAGGAGAGCCAATCAAACCTTTAGCGAAAGAAGGAATCGGGAAATCAGTATCTACTAATTTTCCTAATCCAAATTTTTCTAAATACTCTTTAATCTTTGTGGAACCTAGACCTTTTTGATCTTTGTAGCCTCCTCCTATTGTATAGAAAAAGACATTGCAAGATTCAGCAATCGCTTTTCTAATATCTGTGAGACCGTGAATTGTCCAATCTCTAAAAGTATAAACAATTTCTGGGTTATATCGGTGGGAAATTTTAATTTTCCCCTGACAATTTATCTTTTTTGTTGGAGAGATTATTCCTTCTTGTAAAGCAGCCAAAGCAATTAGAGGCTTTACAGTCGAACCTAACAGAAATTGACCAGAGATTGCTCTGTTTAAAAGAGGAGTTTTTTCATCTTTTAATAACTTCTCAATTTCTGTTTCTTTTCCTAGCGAAAAAACGTTATTGTCAAAAGAAGGAAAAGAAAGTAAAGATAGCACCCCACCAGTTTGAGGATCAACAGCAATTGCCGATCCTCCAAAAGCTCCGATTTCTCTAATTTTCTTTTCCATCTCTTCTTTAATTTTTCTTTGGAGTTTAGCATCTAAATACAAAACCAAGCTCTTTCCTGCCTGAGGTTCTCTAATAATCTTTGCTGAGATTTTTCTTCCTTTTGCATCTTTTTCAACTAGAATCTCCCCGGGTATTTTCCGTAAGGTCTTTTCATAGTATTTTTCAATTCCAGCCCTTCCTACTAGATCGTCTAAATTGTAATATTTTGGCTCTTTTTCTAATTCTTCTGAAGAAACTTTGCCTAAATATCCGAGCAAATGGGAAAAAGTTTCATTATCTTTATATTCTCTAATCAAATTCTCTTTCAAAACAATCTGAGGGAATCTCTCTTTTTGTCCAAGAAAAATCAAAACTTTTTCAAAATCTAAATTCTTCACCAACAAAACCTCTTTTCCTTCTTGAGATTCAATTTTCCTTTTGAGATTTTCTTTTTCTATTCCCAAAATTTGGCTCAAGCTTTCCAAAAATCTCTCATTAATTTCTTTTTCTTTTTTGTAATAAAGATCAAAACTCAAATGATTTAAAGTTAATTGTTCAAGATTTCTGTCATAAATTACTCCTCTTTCAGCTCCAATTTTTAAAATTGAAAACTGGTTTTCTTTAGCCTCAATTGAGAGTTCCTTTCCCTTTGTAAACTGAAAATATAAGATTCTAGCTCCAAAAAATAAAAAAGAAATTAAAGTAAAAGCAAAGAAAAACAAAAAAGGTCTTTTAAAAATTGGAGTTTCAAATCTTCTCTCTGAAATTTCAGCTTCCTTTTCTCTTGCTAACTTATCTAGTAAAACTTCATGAGGCTCAATTTCAAACATACTTTTTAATTTGGGAAATTAGAAAATAAATTAAGAGAGAAATTAAAGTATAAAAACCGAAAAACTTTTCTGAAAAAAAGTCCAAAGAAATACCAGAAATTATGGGAAAAAGAATTGAGCATTTAAAAAAAGAAAAGATAAAAACTGAAATTAAAATCAAATTTGGTACAAAAGAAAAAATTGGAGGGAAAAAGCTAGTTTGAAGCAAAATCAAAAAAGGAATTAGAATTAACTTTCTTTCCATGGTTTAAAATTTTTTATTAGAAATAAAAACTCCAAATCTGAAAGAGAAAAACCCAATTTTATTTTGGCTTCCTGATAAGGCTTTATATCCGATCTTTCAATTTTTTCAATTTCTCCAATAAAAATTCCAGCTGGGAATTTTCCTCCCAAAGCTGAAGTTGAAACCTTATCTCCCAATTCAATTTTTTTCTCCTTTGGCAAAAGGGTTAAATACAAATGTAAATTCCCTCTTCCTTCCAAAAGAAAATCGATTTTTTTTGAAGAGATCTGTCCGTTAAAACTAAAATTTTTTGAAGACAAGAGAGTAATTTTTGAAAAATTTTGATAAACTTTTGAAACTTTTCCTACTAAAACCCCTTCTGGAGAAATCACAACTTCTCCCTCAAAAACACCATCTTTTTTACCTTTGTCTATTAAAATTTTATCTTCCTCTGGATCCTTTTCTACAATTCTAGCCAGTAAAATTTCAATTTTCTCTCTCTTTAAATCTAACGCTTTTTTTAAAATTCGGTTTTCCTTTTCTATCTCCTTCAACTTTTCAATTTCTGATTTTAATTTTAAATTTTCCTTTTCTAACCTTTCTTTTTCTTTTTTTAACTCTGAGGTCTCAATGAAAATTGAAAAAAAGTTTGCTGTATTCCTTCCAAGACTCCAAAAGAATTTTTGAAAAGGAGAAAAAATCAAATAAACAAAATTTTTTACTCTCTCTTGAAAAACGAAAACTAAAGAAAAGATAAAAAGGAAAACTAAAAGAAAAAAAAGAGCTCTCTTTTTAAACTTTGGCATTTTTTCATTCTAAAATAAAAAAAGGTTTTTGGCAAAGATAAGGCGGCAACCTACTCTCCCCTGGGATTTACCCAGAGTACCATCGGCCCTGGAGACTTTCACTATCCTGTTCGGGATGGGAAGGAGTGGAGCATCTCCAGGTATGACCGCCTTATTTTTACCAAAAACCGCGTGTCCATCAGGCCTCTCTATTATCAAGTTCGAGTTGCTAATGCAACTTGAAGGTCTACGTTCGGCCTGAGTCCGCTTTTTCCAAATCGCGAAGCGATTTGGAAGTATTGTTTCAACATTAAAAATGGGGCTTGATTGGCGCGATCTCTGCAATCCCCCATTAGTAGGGCTCGGCTCAATCCCTTACGGGACTTACACCTGCCCCCTATCAAGGTCATAGTCTCTGACCGGGGTGATTGGGGACCCTAATCTTGGGGTAGGCTTCGGGCTTAGATGCTTTCAGCCCTTATCCTGACCCGACATGGCTACCCAGCTGTGCGGGTAGGCCCCACAACTGGTACACCAGAGGTCGGTTGACCCAGGTCCTCTCGTACTGTGGGCCACCCCCCTCAAGGTCCCGGACGCCCGCGGTAGATAGGGACCGTACTGTCTCACGACGTACTGAACCCAACTCACGAATCTCTTTAATGGGCGAACAGCCCAACCCTTGGGAGCTTCTCCACCCCCAGGATGAGACGAGCCGACATCGCCTCCCCATTTTTCTGGTTAAGGACTATACCTTCATCCCCCCAGATGTTGATCTGGAGGGAGGCGGCCGTATTACCCTCCCGCTTTTGGGAGAGTCCAGGAGAAATTCATTTCTCCTGAGTCTCTACAGGGCCTAACCCAGCAATCTTGTATTCCATGGAAGGATGTAAATAAGGTTTGATAATTTTTAGAAATTTAGGAATGGATTCTTTATAAATTCTGATTCTCCAATATTTTTTATCTTTGTTCATTCTCGCTCTAATACCCATTAATCTTAAAGCATGAAGCAATCTTCTTTGACTTTTCCAATCAAATTGTTGAGAATTCAAATAAACATCTCCTTTCTTGGTTTTCGATCCATCGTCCATATACCAGACAGCTAAGATCAAAGGGTTCAATTTGAAATTCTTAGGTATTATTTTCTTTCCTTCTTTGTAAAACTTCCTATAAAGCTCATCTATTTCAGGATGCTCTCTTGTAAAAAATCTATAAGCTTTTCTTCCTTTTCTGACTATTCTTTCTTTGGGAGCAGATTTACAAATATTTTTCAAAATTTGGTATTTCCAATCAACGTAATCTTTAGCTTTAATCGAATGATTTATTTCCAAGAAAGCCCACTTCCTTCCTTCAATCTTTCTCAAATATCCGTCTCCTAAAATACATCCTACAATCAAAGATTTTTGTTGCTGAGTTAGGCTTCCCACGGTGTTGTCCATTAGGAAATTTTATCAAAATCCTAATGGATTTTCACCGTTTTGAGCCGCTTTTTTGTAGGAGGATTACTCCTCCTAGCACCCCGATGTTTTGGCTGAGGTGCCGAACAGGGCCGTAGATATGGACTCGCGGGCCCTACCAGTCTGTTATCCCCGGCGTAACTTTTAGCCGATGATCTCCCCCCTTCCTACAAAGGAGGGTCGGTTCACTAGGGCCGGGTTTCCCCTCTGCTCGCCATGTCTGGCTCGCAGTCAGGCAGGCTTTTGCCCTTGCACTTTCAGGGCGATTTCCATCCGCCCCAAGCCTACCTTATGCACGCCCCCGTTACTTTTTAGGGGGCGGATGCCCCATCCAAACTGCCCAAGTGGCACTGTCCCTACTGAAGCCTGGTTTTTACCCTAGACTTCAGCTAGGTTAGGATAGAGATTTTTAGTGGCGGGTGTTCCATTGGCGGCTCCACTCTGCCCGGAGACAGAGCTTCATAGCCTCCCCGCTACGCTATGCACCAAAAATCTAAATCCAATACCACCCTGCAGTAAAGCTGCCGGGGTCTTTCCGTCTAGCCGCGGGTAGAGCGCATCTTCACGCTCATTGTATTTTCACCGGGCAGCTGGGGGAGACAGTCTCCAAGTCGTTAAGCCTTTCATGCAGGCCGGAACTTACCCGACAAGGGATTACGCTACCTTAGCAGGGTCAGAGTTACCCCGGACCCTGGCCCGTGGCTTGAGCCAGTGAACCTTCAGAAAAGGGAAAACCCTTCCAAAGATCCCCAGCCGTAACACACGGGCGGTGGTCAGGCCTCAGCCCCTATACTTCACCTTACGGTTTAAGCAGGGACCTGTGTTTTTGGTAAACAGTCGCCTGGAGAACTTTCGCTGCGACCCCCCAGATGCACATCTGGGGGGCAACCCATCTCCCGAAGTTACGGGTAGCTTTTTTGCCGAGTTCCTTCCCCAGCTTTCACCCGTTGGCCTTGGTGTTCTCCACCAGCCCACCTGTGTCGGTTTGCGGTACGGTTACCTAGAGGTTAACCCTACGGGCTTTTCTAGGCTCCAGGTTCATCAGGAACCCCCAAAAATGGGCTGAGGGAAAGCCAATAATCCCTCCTGACTACCCTGAAGCGTCACCCTTCAGAACCTCTAGATAGGGTGGGAATATTAACCCACTGCCCATCGGCTACGCCAGTTTTCCTGGCTTTGCCTTAGGACCGCCTAACCCGTGGTGGACAATCCTTGCCACGGAAACCTTGGGCTTTCGGCCCCTGGGGATTCCACCCAGGTTGCGGTTACTCATGCCAACATTCTCACTTCCCACCAGTCCAGCGAATCTCACGATTCGCCTTCAGCCCAGTGGGAACGCTCCCCTACCTCCCTCCCCCCAGATACATCTGGGGGGAGAAACCCCAGCTTCGGCACCGGGCTTTAGCCCCTATGAATTTTCGGCGCAGGGTCCCTCGACCGGTAAGCTGTTACGCACTTTTTAAAGGATAGCTGCTTCTAAGCTCACCTCCCGGCTGTCTTTGGAACCCCACCTCCTTGAATTTAGCACTTAGCCCGGATTTCGGGGCCTTAGCTTGGGGTCTGGGTTGTTCCCCTCGCGAGGATGAAGCTTATCCCCCACCCTCTGACTCCCAGGGTATGGCCTTAGTGCATTCGGAGTTTGGTAGGAATACCTGGTAAAAACCACGATATTCCTTCCAGTGCTCTACCGCACCAAGGAAACCCCTGAGGCTAGCCCTAAAGCTATTTCGGGGAGAACCAGCTATTCCCAGCCTAGATAGGCCTTTCACCCCTACCCCCAGGTCGTCCGAGGGTATTGCACGACCCACCGGTTCGGGCCTCCAGTCACCTTTCGGTGACCTTCACCCTGCCCAGGGGTAGCTCGACTGGCTTCGGGTCTTTCGCCTCTCCCTCGCGCCCTCTTCAGGCTCGCTTTCACTTTGCCTTCGGGGCAAAACCCCTTAGACATGGGAGAGACGAAAACTCGTTGGCTCCTGCTCCAAAAGGTACGCCGTCATCCCCCCAGATGAACATCTGGGGAGACTCCGACTCCTTGTGAGTGGACGGTTTCAGGTTCTATTTCACCCCCCTCACCGGGGTACTTTTCACCTTTCCCTCGCGGTACTGAGTGCACTATCGGTGAGGTGGAGGTATTTAGCCTTGGGGAGTAGTCTCCCCTGCTTCCCACGAGGCTATCTTTTCTCGTGGTACTCGGGATGTAGAGCCAGGAGGTCTTCTCCCTTTCGCTTACGGGGCTTTCACCCTCTCTGGCTGCCCTTTCCAGGGTCATTCAGCTAGAGAGAAGATTTGTAACCTCCCTCTCTCCCCCCAGATGAATATCTGGGGGGAGAAGAAATGCTCTACTCCCACAACCTCCCTCCCCCCAGATGTATATCTGGGGGGAGAAATTTGGGCTCCTCCCTTTTCGCTCGCCGCTACTCAGGGAATGGTCCTTCGCCAAGGCTACGGACCACAAGTTAGAGAATTCTAAATCAATCTTTTCTTCATAAAAGCTCTTCCCGAACCAGTTTTTAGATATTTTTCAAATCTACTTGCTAAATCTTTATTTTTGAATACCCCGATCCATTCTAGCTTAACAGGTAATCTAGATTTAGTGTATTTGTTTTTCTTTTCTTTATGCTCTCTTAATCTTTTTTTAATATTTTGAGTAATTCCTACGTAATAAGTTTTATCTCGACATCGAAGGATATAAACATAATACATTTTTTTCAATTTTAGAAAGAATTTTTAAAGCTTGCAATCCGAAGCCTTGGCGAAGGATTGTTTTCTTTTCCTCCGGGTACTGAGATGTTTCACTTCCCCGGGTATCGCCTCCCCCCAGAGATATCTGGGGGGATGATCCCCCCAGAAATTTCTGGGGGGACCAGGTTTCCCCATTCGGGAATCCCGGGATCAAAGCTTGCCTGCTAGCTCCCCCGGGCTTATCGCAGCTTGGCCACGCCCTTCATCGCCCCCACCTCCCGAGGCATCCACCGTCCACCCATAAATCCAGAGACCGCGCCAATCAAAACCCATTTTCATTATTTAGTTTTAAGGTTCAAAAACGGCCGCTGGAGAAGCGGCCGTTGTAAAAACTCCAACGGGAAAAACCCCTTAACCGCTTCCCCAATTCAAAAATATTCTCTTTTTCATACTTTTCAGTATAATCTCAGCAAAAACTTTTGTCAAGATCTTACTTTTCAGAAATTTTCTTTTTAAATTCTTCAATCATTCTCGAAGCAGCTTCCTTTCCCCCTAATCCAAAAGAAAGTCCAACAGCTAATGAAAAGGCAAAGATCAAACCAAAAACTATTGCTCTAATTATTTCTTGCGCTATTCCTAACTGAAGCAAGATTGCCAAACCTGCAAATACATAAATTGCTCCTTTTGCAAGACTTCCTAAAAATCCAGCGAAAGCGACTCCAATCTTTTTAGTAGAAGCTTTTATAATCTTTTCTAAAATATCAGCTACAATTACCGCGACAATGAAAATCACAATTGCAACAATCAAATTGGGCAACCAAGAAACAATCCTTCCCAAAAATTGACTAAATTGATAAAATCCTAAAATCTCCACCGAAGCCATCAAAAAGACGATCACTAAAATCCATTTGCAAATTTCCCCAATGAAAACTGAAGGGGAAATTTTAATTTCTGCTTTTTCTAAAGCCTCTTGCCAACCAGTTCTTTCAAAGGCTCTATCTAGTTTCAATCTTTTCAAAATTTCAGCAATTACTTTTCCAACAAAAATAGAAACAAACCAACCGATTAAAAATACAACTATCGCCCCAACCAATTTTGGTAAAAACATTAAAATTGCTTCCCAAGCCCCTCTTAAAGCTTCGACTGTAATTTGTACCCAATCCATAATCATTTTTTATTTTTTATTTTTTTCGACCTTTTTACTTTAATTTAAATGTCTTGTGGACCCGGTGGGATTTGAACCCACGACCTCCGCGTTGCAAACGCGGCGCTCTAGCCATACTGAGCTACAGGCCCTTCTCCACCAAGGCTCCGAAGGGCAAGCCCATTTTTATCGGTGCTTGCACTACGAAGCTTCAGCGAAGTAGTGGGCGTGGTAGGAATCGAACCTACGACCTCACCCTTATCAGGGGTGCGCTCTACCACTGAGCCACACGCCCATCATTTCTTTAATATAACCCTTTAAAAGGTTTCTGACAAGATTAAAAGAGATTCCAATCTTTAAAGATTCCTCAAAGATTTCTTTTGTTTCTTTAAAATAATCTTTCATTGCCTCCTTAAATTCCTTCTTTTCAAATTTTGAAGGTGAAATTAATCCTTTTAAAAATACAATTTTTGTCTCTTCAGGTAAAAAAAGAGAGTTCAAAAACATTTCTATTCCATATTTTAGACTAAAAAATTTTTTCAAATGCACTTTCAAGTCTTCTCTAAAATAAGCTCTTTCACCTGAAAAATAAATTTCCCAAGGTCTTACTAATTTTCTTTCTTTTTCCAAGGGAACCCCGATTGTACATTTTGCTTTTCTTTCCAAAAGCGGTTTTATTAAATCTTTTAAATGCTTTTCTTTTAAACCCTTTAAATCTCCATCTATAAAAACTAAAATTTCGCCTTTCGATTTTTTTATTCCAAATCCTAAAGCAAACCCTTTTCCTTTGTTCTCTTTCAATCTAAAAACTTTTATTCTCTTTCCTTGAAACCTTTTTAAAATTTCAAAAGTTTTATCTTCTGAGCCATCATCCACAAAAATTATCTCCTCAATAAAATTTGATCTTTTCAGAATTTTTAAAATCTCTTTTACTCTTTTTTCTTCATTATAAACTGGACAGATAACAGATATTCTCATGTTTTCAAAACAAAAATTTTCTTTTTTACAGGATCTAGAAAAGAAAAAGAATGATTAAAATTCTTTTTTGTGATCAATTTCAAATTTAAATTTTTAAAAATTCTTTCCCATTCTTTCTCTCTAAAAAAATTAAAATTTAAGGCTGTATTTTTAAAAAGAAATTTAAAAGAATGCAAATGAAGGTAGCATCTTATTCTCCCTAAAATATTTTCTGGTAAATCCTCAAAAATAATTATTTTCTTTGCCACTCTTTTTGACTCTTTCAGAATTTCGATCGGCTCTTGAGTATGGTGTAAAACAAAAGAAATTAAAACTGTGTCAAAAGAATCTTCTTTGAAAGGAAGTTTTTTGCCATCAAATTTCTGAAAAGGAATTTTTTCTATCCTTTGATCTGCAACATCAATACCCAAAACTTCAACTTCTAATTTTTCTTTTAATTTTTTTGCTAAAATTCCAGAACCACAACCTAAGTCCAAAACTTTTTCTCCTTTTTTAATAAAATCTTTGATTTCAAGAATCATCTCTTCAGCTGCTATCTCGTAAAGTTTTTTAAAGAGCTTCCAAAGTTTCATTTTTTTAGAGAAATTTTTTGCCAAACTAAATCAGGAATTATTTTTTGAAGATTTTTTGGTGAAATCTTAATTGAATGAAACCAATCTCCACTATTTAAAATAATTTCTTTTTGTTTTTTAAAAGAAGTATCTACAATCGTTGGAATTTTCCATAAAATCCCAAAAGGAGGAACAGCTCCTACTTTTATCCCTTTCAATTTATTTTTAATCAATCTTTCTGAAGCTAATTTCACTCTCTTTCCCAATTTCTTTAGTTTTCTGAAATCTAATTTTTTGTCAGCAGGAATCAAAACTAACACCAATTTTTTATCGACTTTTAAAACTAGGGTTTTTCCAACTATTTTTTGAGGAACTTTTAAAGTTTGGGATTTATCAAAAGCAGTGAAAACTTTTTTATGCCTTATGATCTCAAACTTTATTTTTGATTTTTTTAAAAAATTTAAAACCTTTCTCGGAACAGCCATTAGAAAAATTTTAACTAAAATTAAAAAAGCCTGTCAAAGGCTTTTCAACAAAAGTTTCTTAGAGTTGTCCCGACCTGGTCTCGATTTAGGGCTCTGAGACCAACACCCTAGAGTCGAGAAGGGAATTCCGCTCCTCAACTCTACTCGACCAATTAAAAAGTAATTGTTCTACGGGCACCTTCCAGTACCCGTACCTTGTTACGACTTCGCCCCTCTCACCGAGCCCAGGCTAGTCCAGCAAAGCTGGGTTTCGCCTGTTCCCGGCTCGCTTGGCGTGACGGGCGGTGAGTACAGAGCCCAGGAACGTATTCACCGGGGCGTGGCTGATCCCCGGTTACTAGCGATTCCGGCTTCACGAGGGCGAGTTGCAGCCCTCGATCCGAACTGAGCCGAGCTTTCAGGGATTAGCTCCCCCTTACGGGTTCGCAACCCGTTGTACTCGGCATTGTACCGCGTGTGCAGCCCAGGGCATAAGGGCCGTACCGACCTCACGTCGTCCCCACCTTCCTCCGGCTGACGCCGGCAGTCCCGCATGACATCCCCGCCGATGTATACATCAACGGGGTAAACATGCGGCGAGGGTTGCGCAGGTTATGGGATCTAACCATGCGCCTCACGGCACCTGCTGACGAGGGTCATGCAGCACCTGTGCCAGTGTCCTTGTGGAACCCCACCATTTCTGGCGGGTTTCACTGGCATGTCAAGCCCTGGTAAGGTTCTACGCTTGTTGTCGGATTGAGCCACGCGGTCCACCGCTTGTTTGGGCTCCCGTCTATTCCTTTGAGTTTCACCCTTGCGAGCGTACTCCCCAGGCGGGGCACTTAACGCGTTAGCTTCGCCCCCGAGAGGGTCGAGACTCCCAGGAGCTAGTGCCCATCATTTACAGCGTGGACTACAGGGGTCTCTAATCCCCTTTGCTCCCCACGCTTTCGTCCCTCAGCGTCAGGGTCGGCCCAGGGGCCTGGCTTCCCTTTCGGTGTTCCTGCCGATATCAACGGATTTCACCCCTACACCGGCAGTTCCAGCCCCCTCTACCGCCCTCTAGCCAAGTAGTTTCCGATGCATTCTCCAGGTTGAGCCCGGAGTCTTTAACATCGGACTTACTTGGCCGCCTACGGTACCCTTTACGCCCAGTAAATCCGGCGAACCGTTGTGGCTCACGTCTTACCGCTGCTGCTGGCACGTGATTGGCAGCCACTTATTCCTGGGGTACTCTCACTCCAGCCGGTGTATATACCGGCTGGGTTGCTCCCCCAGAAAAGGGGTTTACAACCCGAAGGCCTTCTTCCCCCACGCGGCGTCGCTGGGTCAGGGTTTCCCCCATTGCCCAAGATTCTCGGCTGCTGCCTCCCGTAGGAGTGGGGCCCGTGTCTCAGTGCCCCTGGCGGCGGTCAGCCTCTCAGCCCGCCTACCCGTCATCGGCTTGGTGGGCCATTACCCCACCAACTACCTGATAGGCCGCGGGCCCTTCCCACAGCCCGTGCTTTTAAGCCGGTTTTACTCCCCCCAGATATATATTTGGAGGGAGACTATCGGGGATTAGCCTGGTTTCCCAGATTGTCCCCGTCTGTGGGGTAGGTTACCCACGTGTTACTGCCCCGTTCGCCAGGTATCCCCCCAGATATACATCTGGGGGGACCCTCTGACTTGCATGCCTTATCCACGCCGCCACGGTTCCGCCTGGACCAGGATCAAATCCTCAGAAAAAAATTGGCTCCTGCCGACCTTCGTTGGCAGAAGCCGACTCCGGTCGGCGGAGGCCGACGAAGGTCGGGACAACTCTAAAAAACTTTTCCTTATTCTTTTTTAAGGTTCGTCTTTTCAGAGTCCTCTTTTATTTCCTCTTGCAGTCCTTCTTTTTCTTCTTTTTCATGAGCTTCTCAATACTACTTTAGGCTTTTCAAGGAATTTTGTCAAGAGGTTTTTTGTTCTTCTGTTTTCTCTTCCCCTTTTTTAATCTCCTCTTTTGTTTCTTCTTTCTTTTCTTTCTTTTTAGGTTTTTTATGAACTGGAATTTTCTTTCCTTTAATTATTTTCTCTGCAACTAGCAAATTAAAAACTGAATCTGAAGGTTTTGCCCCTTTTGATAACCAATACAAAATTCTTTCCTTTCTTAAAACTTTCTCTTTTGTCAGAGGATTAAAAAAACCAACTTCCTCAACAAATTTTCCAGATTGAGGAGCTCTTTTTGCGTTAATAACTACAATTTTGAATGCTGGTTGATTTTTCTTGCCAACTCTTAAAAATCTAATTTTTAACATTTTTTTACCAATTTTTCTCTTTTAAAGCGTTTTGAGCAGCTTCTTCTTCTGCCTCTTGTTTTGAAGACCCCTCACCCCTTGCAATTAAATTCTTCCCAAAGAAAACCCCAACAACAAAATGT
>Ga0190361_1000457_pt1 | contig 16177 bp, 20 predicted proteins | sample 48721845_MG_FD_161273 | JGI IMG/M metagenome (GOLD analysis project Ga0190361, IMG submission 161273) | Hydrothermal vent microbial mat bacterial communities from Southern Trench, Guaymas Basin, Mexico - 4872-18-4-5_MG | ecosystem: Environmental > Aquatic > Marine > Hydrothermal vents >...
TTTCCGGATGCTTTCTTTTGTTTTTAGTGGTGTAGTAGTTTTTTCTTTTGCATTCTGAACACTCTAATCCAATTAATTCTCGCATAAGTAGTTAGAGAAATTTTCTTCTTTTAAAAAATAAAAAGGACTAAAACCTACCCCTTCCACTTTTTATTAAGTGGGCTTTCTCTTTCTTCCTAACTTATTCTTAGGTTGCCGGGTCCCTGCTCTCCCAGCCTGGAGCGGGAATCGAACCCACGACCCCGTCCTTACCAAGGACGTGCTCTACCGACTGAGCTATCCAGGCAAAAATAATTATATGGTAGTTTAAAATTTTATTGAAAGTTTAGAAATTGTCAAGAAAATTCTAATTTTTTTATAAGAAAGTTAACAAACCTAACTGCCTATTTTAAAAGTTGAGCATAAGTTATCTCAGAAGTAACTTTATCTATTACTATGGGAATCAAGGACTTAGAACAAATATCTTTTAGGGGAAAGGCTTCTTTCAATAATACTCTTATATAGTTTTCAGTATAACCCCTGCTATAACTTTTTTCTGGATTCTCCTCCAAAACTACTTTAAATCTCTTTTTCTCTTGACTCTTTCTAAACCTGAAAGAAGCTTCTTCTCCAACTTGAATAGCAATTTCTTTTCTCTCCCTCATTAACCTTGAAGGAATTTTAGGAAATTTAGAGCTGGGGGTTTGTTTTCTTTCTGAATAAGGAAAGATATGAGAACGCACAGGATTTATCTCTTCTATCAACCTTATAGTCTTTTTAAAATCATCTTCCTCCTCATAAGGAAAACCTATCATAAAGTCAGCGCTTATTCCACAATCAGGGATAGTCTTTCTTATTTCAGATACTAACTCTCTATAAAAACTACTCTTAACTTTTTTATTCATCAATTTTAATATCTTATCTGAACCTGACTGAAAGGGGATATGTAAATGAGGGCAAATTTTCTCAGTAGAAGAAATTAAATTAAGCAACTCTTTGCTAACATATTGAGGCTCAATAGAACTCAACCTTAATCTTCCTAAACCTTTAATCTTTATAAGAAGTTTAAGAAGAGAAATTAAATCTTTTCCCTGATAATTATAACTTCCTAAATTTATTCCACAAAGAACTATTTCTTTAAATCCTCTTTCTAATAAAAACTTAACCTCTCTAACTATCTCTTCTACAGGTCTACTCTTAGACTTTCCCCGAATTAATCTTACTTTACAAAAACTGCAAAAATTATTACAGCCATCCTGAATCTTCACAAAAGCCCTATTTAAGTAAAAATCAGTTATTCTTAAAGAAAGATTATCCTTTAAACTTAGTTTATTTTTTAAATTTAAAATCGAAGGTATTTTGTATTTCTGATTTTGAGATACTATATAGTCAACCCCTTCTTTCTCTATTAATTCTTTGTCTTTTTCAGCTAAACAACCAGTGACTAATATCTTGGCTTGGGGGTTCTCTTTCTTTGCCTTCCTTATATACTTTATAGATTTTCTATCCGCAGAGTGAGTTACACTGCAGGTATTGATAAAATAGAAATCAGCTTTAGTGAAAGTCTCTTTAAAACCGTTAGCTAAAAAAATCTCTCTTAAACTTTGAGTCTCATATTGATTTACCTTACAACCTAAAGTAATAAACTTAACCTTCATTTCTATTTAGAAGAGAACTTACTAACCCTACTAAAAATATAGAAGCCGTTTCAGCCCTTAAAGTAAAAATAGACAGGTTAACAAAATATACATTATCTAGAGCTCTCAACTCTTCTAATTCTTGAGAAGAAAAACCTCCTTCGGAACCTACTAAAAGGAGGATATTTTTTCCTCTATCTAAAAGATTGGTTTTTAATAAATCCCTAACTGAAAAAGACGAATGAGGCAAAGCCACTAAACTTACATCCCAGGATTTTATTCTTTTTATTACACCAGAGAATTCACTTAACTCTCTAATTTCAGGGATAAATAGCCTTCCTGATTGTGAGGCAGATTCTACAATTATTCTTTTAAAATGCTCAAGTTTTGCTGAAGTTAACTTTCTAACTACTGTGTTCTTATAAACTAAAGGAATGAACTCACTAACCCCTAATTCCGTAGCTTTTTGAAAGACAAAATCACTTCGTTTAGACTTAAGAAGAGAAAAACCTAGAGATAATCTAAAGATAGGAGTTAGCTTTTTAATAAGTTCTATTCTTTTTAATTCTATTCTTTGGGGACCGGATTTAGAAATTAAGGCTTTGTATTCAGCCCCCTTACCATCAAATAAGAAAATATATTGACCTTCTCTTTTCCTCAAAACATTTCTTATCTTATGGACCAAATATGGTTCATCTATAATCTTTTTTTCCATATCTCTAATGTAGAATCTGTCTTTGCGCATAACAAAAAATCAGGATTAAAACTTTTAGAAGTTAAATTGAGTTTGTTGGGAAATTGATATTTGGAAATTAAGAATTATTTGATAATCTCTGTACCAATTCCTTTATCAGTAAAAATTTCTAAAAGCAGAGCATGGGGGATTTTAGCATCTATTATATGGACTTTCTTTGTACCCTTCTCCACCGCAGAAAGGCCAGCAGTTACTTTAGGAATCATACCTTCAGATATAACTTTTTTTTCAATAAGTTCTTTTACTTCTTCTTCCTTAATACTGGAAATAAGAGAATCTTCGTCAGCAGGGTCTCGCAATATCCCTTTAACATTAGTAAGAAAAACCAACTTCTCAGCAGAGATTTTATAAGAAAGAAAAGAGGCTACCTCATCAGCATTTATATTATAAACCTGTCCCTGAGAATCTCTGCCTAAGGGAGCCAAAACCACCAAGTGATTCTTATCTAATAACTCTTTAAATTTAGGCAGATTAATATCTGCAACTTCTCCCACTAAACCTAAATCTATGTCTTCTTCCTTCTTCCTTGCAAAGACTAAATCCTCTTTACCGCTAACTCCTCCTACCTTTGCCCCCAATTCTTCTAATTCTTTAGCTAAAAGAGTGTTTAATTTCATAAGTTCTGATTCTACTACTAAAAAAGTATTGGCGTCAGTAATTCTTATACCTTTATAAAACTCTGATTTTAAATTCATTTTCTTTAGAGCTTTATTAATATTGGGGCCACCTCCATGAACTAACACTACATTTATCCCCATAAAATATAAAAAAACCAAATCCTGGATTACCCTCTCCCTAATGCTCTTTTCAAGAAGAATAGAACCTCCATATTTAATAATGAAAGTCTTACCTCTAAACTTCTTTATGTAAGATAAGGCTTCAATTAAAATATCTGCTTTCCTAATTGCTTCTTCCATATTAACTATAATTAGAGTTTATCTTAATGTACTCAGGAGTTAAATCTGAAGTATAAACCCTCCAGGAGTATTTTCCTCTTTTAAGGTCAATTTTTAACTTTACCCCTCTTGCTTTTAAAGAAGTGTATTTTATAGAGATATTATCTTTAAGAGGAATTTGTGCCTGACCCAAGGCTGAGATAATTCTTCCCCAATTAGGATTCTCTCCATAAATAGCAGTCTTAAAAAGATTAGAATTAGCAATAGCCAAACCTGCTCTTCTTGCTTCCTCTTTGGTTTTTCCAGAATTTATTTCTATCTCTATAAACTTAGTAGCACCTTCAGCATCTTTAACAATACTTTTAGCTAAACTGAGCATAACTTCTTTTAACTGAGAGGAGAATTCCTTAAAACTCTTATCTTTTCTTTCTATCCCGGAAGAAGACTTTTTAGAAGCCAACACAAATACTGAATCATTGGTACTTCTGCAACCATCTACACTTATAGAATTAAAAGATAAATCTACAGCTTCTCTACAAGCCTGAATGAGGAGGCTTCTCTTAATATTGGCATCAGTAAAGATAAATCCTAACATTGTAGCCTTATTAAGCTGAGGATAAATCATACCCGCCCCTTTAGCTATCCCTAAGATTCTTACTTTCTCTCCAGAAACTTTTACCTCCTTAAAAAAGAGTTTTCTCTGAGTATCAGTGGTAAGGATGGCTTGAGAAAATTTTTTAAAATTATCTGGACTCAATTCAGCTACCAATCTATTTAAATTTTTCAATATCTTACTTACAGGAAGTCTTTTCCCGATTATCCCAGTAGAAGCAGAAAGAATAAACTCAGGCTTAATATTAAGAAGCTTAGAAAGTTTTTTGTTTATGACCTGAGCATCTTTTAAACCCTGCTTTCCAGTGAAAGAATTGGCATTCCCACTGTTCACTATTATTGCTTTTATCTGAGAATTATTAATCTTTAAATTATTAAGATTGAGAATTATTGGGTTAGCTTTTACTCTATTATTAGTAAAAAAACAGACACAGTCTGAAAAACCCTCACTGACTACCAAGCCTAAATCCAGGTTCTTTCTCTTTATCCCCGAATGTATCCCCGAAAAAGTAAGTCCTTTAGGAGCTTTCATTCTAAACCCTCAGATTCTTTAAAGCCTAAAAGTATATTCATATTCTGAATAGCCTGACCGGAAGCTCCCTTTATTAAATTATCAATTACCCCTACTATTAAAATATTATTTCCCGAGAGTTCAAACCCCAGATCACAGAAGTTAGTTCCTACCACCTCTTTTAACTGAGGCAGTCCCTCTTTAAAAATCCTTACAAAAGGCTCTCCTTCGTAATAGCTCTTATAAATCTTGTAAATTTGAGCTCTCCTTAGCTTCTTAGTTAACTGGGCATAAATAGTTACAAAAATCCCTCTTTCTAAAGGTAAAAGATGAGGGGTAAATCTTAAATTAGGCTTTTTGCCGGTTATAACCGAAAGAACCTCTACTATCTCGGGAAGATGCTGATGGCCAAAAGGTTTATAGCAGGTTAAATTTTGGCTTAAATGAACGTAATGAAAATCCAAACAAGCTCTTCTTCCTGCTCCGGAAACTCCTGATTTTGCGTCTATAACTATATCCTTTAAAACTCCTTCTCTTAAAAGAGGGGCAATACTCAAAATAGAAACTGTAGGATAACAACCAGGATTAGCTATTAATCTTGCCTTCTTTATTTTTTCTCTATAAAACTCCGGCAACCCATATACAGCTTTCTTTAAATTCTTTTTATCCTGGTGAGCTATTTTATAAAACTTCTTATAAACTACAGGATCTTTAAACCGGTAATCTGCAGATAAATCAATAACCGGCTTTTTCTCCTTTAAAAAAAGAGGGGCTATCTGAAAAGAAACTCTATGGGGTAAGGCTAAAAAGAATAAATCTGCTGAATTAAGAGCTGAATTAATATTTAAGTTCTCACAGATTAACTCTAATTTACCTTTAAATTTGGGGAAAATTTCTGAAAAGGGCAATTCCTTGTCCAGCTTGGCGGAAAGATAGGTTATTTTCACCTTAGGATGAGTAATTAATAATCTCACTAATTCTTCTCCAGTAAAACCAGTAGCTCCGATTACTCCTACTTTAACCATTTTAAAACTCCTTTTTCCTGACCCTAAAGCAAATATATAACTTAACTCTCTGTTTAAATTTCAACCAATAAAAACAGCAAAATTATCTTAAATCAAAAATAAATAAGCGTCAACTTAAAAATGACCTGGTTTTATCGTCTGTCGGCTTCGGCTATCGGTTTCGTCTATTGGGTATTGGTATTTTGCATATGATAAATTGTCACATTGAAAATTAAAAATTGAAAATTTACACACACTCCTAACTTGACATTTTCTTTTGAAAACATTTTGTCAAGTTACGTTCTGGTTAAATTTGGGTTTCGTCTGTAGGTTTCGTAAAATTAAGTCTTGGAAAATAGGGAATTAATCAGGAAGATTAACGCTTAGTCCACTGAAATCTTCGACGAGCTCCCCTCCGGCCATATTTCTTCCTCTCTTTAGCCCGGGGATCGCGAGTAAGAAGTTTTTCTCTTTTAAAGGGAGACTTAAGCTGAGGGTTATATTCCACCAAAGCCTTAGCCAAACCTAATCTTATAGCTCCTGCCTGGCCAGTAATACCTCCTCCTTCAGCTTTAGCTTTAACATCTACCGGAGTTGATAAGTTAGCTTTATTTAGAGGTTCCTTAACTAAAAGTCTATGTAAAGGGGTAGTAAAATACTCATCCCATTTTTTCCCATTAATCAGAAATTTTCCTTTACCAGGAACTATTAACTGAACCCGAGCAACAGCCTCTTTTCTCCTTCCTGAAGCTAAAATCTTAGCTGGGCTTAAAATTTCTTCTTTTTCCTGATTATTATTTTGATTGGTATTTTCTTCTTTCATACTTCCACTAATTTAGGTAATTGAGCCTGGTGAGGATATTTATCCTCAGGGTATATCTTTAAAGAATTCAACATTCTTTTTGCTAATCTATTTTTAGGAAGCATCCCTTTTACTGCCAAATATAAAACCTTAGAAGGATTCTTCTTCAGAAGTTCACTCAAAGTAATTTCCTTTCTCCCTCCGGGATAACCTGAATACTTATCGTAGATTTTCTCTAACATCTTTTTACCGGTAAGCTTTACATACTTAGCATTTATTACCACTACATAATCTCCAGTTAAAAGAAAAGGGGTATAATAAGGCTTATGTTTTCCCTGGAGAATCTTGGCAATCTGAGAAGCTAATCTTCCCAAGGTTTTCTCTTTGGCATCTATTAAGAGCCACTCCCTCTTAATCTGGTTTTCCTTAGGAACTAAAGTTTTTCTTTTATACATAGGCAGGTTTTTTAACATATTTTTAGAAAAAAGTCAATATTTTTTCTATATTTTTTATATGTTGAATCTAAGGCTTTCTAAGCTCAGAAAGAAATCCTAAAACAATCCTTGTAAAAAGAAAAAAATTGTAATAGAATTTCTTTATGAATTATCCTAAAAAGATCATAATAGATACTAGTATTTTCATAAATCCCCAGTCTTTAATATTTTTTGGCTCCACACCTCAACAAGCATTGGAAAACTTTATAGAAAAAGCAAAAAACAAAAAAGTTATCCTGTATATGCCCCCTTCTACTTTTGAAGAATTAACAAAATTCTTAAAAGAAACTCCTATAATTCCTAAGGCTCTTTCTTATATAAGAAAAAAACCTCCTAAAAAATACGAAATATTTATACCTTCTCTATTCCTCTATGAACTGGTGGAAGAAATGAGGAAAAGAATAAATAAAGGATTAAGGATAACTGAGAAATATACTCGTTATGGCCTATCTAAAAAGAAAGGAGAACAAGAATTAATAAAAGCCCTAAGGGAAGAGTTCCGAATAGCCTTAAGAGAAGGAATAATTGATAGCATTCAAGACGTGGATTTATTAATCTTAGCTAAAGAATTAGAATCTCCACTTCTTTCTTCTGACCAGGGGCTTATAACCTGGGCTCAGAAATTGGGAATTGAAACCCTAAACTTAAAAGAAGTAAAAAGCTTTTTATTCAGCTAAGATTAAACTTTCTTAGAAATTAGTCAAAGAAAAAATTATCTCTCTCATTATATCCTGAAGAGTAATTATCCCATAAGGTCTTCTTCCTTTAAATACTAAAGCAATATTTTCTTTCTTTGAACGGAAAATTTTGAAAACATAACTTAAATCCTGGTTAATCCCTACTTTAAGAATAGGTCTAATCAATTCTCTCCAATCCTTATAAGACTTATAAAATAAATCAAAGATGTTGATATAGCCCAAGACTTTTCCTTCCTTGAACACAGGATACCGGGTAAAACCAAATTTCTTAGCAGCATTTAAAATTTCTTCCTTAGAACCTCTATCTTTAAGAAAAACTACTTTATCTAAACCAATATAGACGTCTTTCACTTTAGATTGGTAAAATCCTAAAACATCTACGATAGCCTCCTTCTCTACCCTGTCAATTTCTCCCTCACTGTGTAAAGTTTCAGTCATTATCTTAAAATCATCTCTAGTTAAGATTTCTCTCCTTGGTGGAGAAAGTGACTCTGAAGTCTGGGAAATTCTTCTTTTTTTAAACAAAAGTTTAATAGCCAAAATGGGTAAAAATTCTATTGCTTTTATAAAGGGTCTAAAAATACTTTCCAGAAACCCTAAAAGGCTAAGAAAACGAAGTAAAAATCTTTCCTTAAAAATCCTTCCTATACTCTTAGGAATTAATTCCCCAAATAAAAATAAAACCGGACTAAGAATTAAAGTAGTCCAGAAAGAAGGGTTATCTACCCTTGCTTTTATCAGAATAAGAGTAAAAAGGATAGAGACTACCACTATACAAAAATTAGTCCCGATAAGAGTTAGAGATAAAAAGGACTCAGGATTTAAATAAAATTTTTCCAAATTAGAATGAGCCTTTAGTCTTTCTTTTTTAAAAGATTTTATCTTAAGATAATCTGTGCAAACAAAGGCAGTCTCCAACCCTGAAAATAAACCAGCCAAAACTGTAAAGAGAAAAACACCTGCTAAATAAATTAATGATAGAAAAAACTGGTTCATTTTTTAATAACTCTTAAGGTAATAAGTTTCTTTTTGGTGGCTTTTTCTACTATAAACTCTAAATCCTTGTAAAATATCTTCTCTTTCTCCTGAGGAAACCTTTCAATCAAACTTAAGATAAATCTGCCTAAATTTACTTTTTCTTCCGGCAAATCTAACTCTAACTTATAATTGAGTTCTTTTATAGAGACATCCGGAGAAACTAAAAATTCCTTATCTTTAATTTTCTCTATCTTATTTTCAGGTACTTCGTACTCATCATAAATTTCTCCAAAGATTTCTTCCTGAATATCTTCTAAAGTAACTATTCCCGAAAAACCCCCATATTCATCAATCACTAAAGCCATCTTTTCTTCTCGTTTAATAAGTTCTCTCAAAAGGTCATCTATTTTTTTAGACTCAGGAACGAAGAAAGCTTCCCTTATCAAAGAACGGATATCCTTTTCTTTTCCTAAGAAATAATCTTTAGTTCTCAATACACCCACAATATTATCAATACTTCCTTTATAAACTGGCAAATAAGAATGTTTAACTTCTTTAAGAAAATCCTCTACCTCCTCGGGAGGTGTATCTATATCTAAAGCTTTAACTTCTGTACGAGGAGTTAAAATTTGGCCAGCTTCCTTTTCAGCAAATTCTAATACCAAATGAATCATATCTTTTTCTTCTTTAGCTATTATCCCGGCTAATCTACCCAACTCTAAAGCAGTTTTAAGTTCTTCTTCATCTAAAAGCTGAGCTTTTTCTACTTCTTGAGGAATCCACCTTAAGAAAAGTTTAGAAAAAGAAATAAAAATCCAGCAAAACGGCCGAAAAAGAATATAGAAAATTTTCAAGGGGAAAAGAGTAGTTAAAGAAAATTTCTCGGGAGTATTAATAGCTATCCCCTTGGGAAGAATCTCTCCTAGTATAAGAATAATAACTGCTGCAGAAAATACAGAAATTACCCCACCCCAAGAGGGAGATATTTTTATGAAGAGTTTAGCAATTAAAGAAGATAAAGCAATATTCACTATCATATTCCCCATTAAGATTGTAGACAAAAGAAAATCAGGCTCAGACTTTAAACTCTCTACTCCCAGAGCTTTCCGATTCCTCTTCTTGAATTTTTCTAACCTTACTTTATTTAAAGAAAAGAAAGCTGTCTCTGAACCAGAAAAGAAGAAGGAAAGAGCTATAAGAAAAAGAAGTATTAGGAAATCTATCATCTTAGAGCTCTAAAGAACTTTCTCTTATCAGGAGAAGGATTGCCGAATGGGGCACTATCAAACATCTTTTCTTCTTAATTTTAACTTCTACAGCCTGGTCTTTCAAAAAGACACATCTATCCTCAGGCTTTGCTTGAAGAGGAAAATACTTAGGTTTCTCTTTTTGATTAAGCCAGGATTCTTCTTCCAAAGAAGAAGGGTCAAAAACCGGATAACCAGGACCCACTTTAACCACTTTACCTGACCAGACTTTCTCTTTCTCTTTAATCCCCTGAGGAAGATATAATCCTGCTTCAGTCTGGACTTCCTCAGAATCAGGCTCAATTAAAACTTTATCTCCTATTAGGATAATCTCCTCACCCATAAAGAATCTAAATTTCTTCCTTATCTCTAAGATAAGTTAAGATAAAACTATCTAAAATCTTATAACTTTTTCTATCTAAATTTATAAACATAACCCCTAAACCTACTTTATCTAAACCTTTTCTCTGAACCCTTCTTATTTCTCCCTGAAGTTTCAAGGGTTTTTTACACCCGGGAAGGGTAAACTCCATCCAGATTATATTACTAACTTTTAAGTAAGGCAAGCTACTAATTGAACTGGGAACTATTTCAAAGTAAATTCCGGAAATACTTATGTCCTGAGAAGTGCCTTTAAGGGAAAGGTTTTCTCCCTGAGGGTCTAAAGAGAAGCTCTGAAAACTTATTATTTCTTTTAACGGAACTCGAACAAAACCTCTTCTTTTATCTTTCGAAGAGCTTATATCTCCTCTACAAAAAGGACAAGAATCTTGACCTTTAGGAATTAATCTTTTACAAATAAGACAAAATTTCATCTGCTTAATTTTTCTTCTATCTTTAAGATAATAGCTTTCAACAGTTCTACTTCTCTCTGAGTAAGATAAGTTCTGGTAAATATTCTCTTTAAAGAAGAAATAGCCCTTTTAGAGTAAGGGACATCTTTACTCTGATAACCAATCTTTTCTAAAATATTTTCTAAATAGTTATAGAAAGTAAAAATCTCCTTCTTGGAAGCGTAATCTAAAATAGGAACCTGAAAAATCATCTGAGAAGAACAAAAAAATTCATAACAAAAAATACCTACTGAAAAAGCAAGGTTTAAAGAAGGGAAATTGGGATTAGAAGGGATTCTCAACAAAACATCAGCAGACTTTAAATCTTCCTTGGATAAACCAAAATCTTCCCTTCCAAAGAGAACTCCTACTTTTAAATTCTTCTTGGCTAAAGAAATGACCACCGGAATTAGCTCTTTAAGATTATAAAGGAGGGCATCTTTTCTCTGCCGGCGAGTTGTAGCTAAAATAAAATTGAATTCAGATAAAGCAGGAGGAAGAGAAGAAAAACTCTTTGCCTTATCTAAGATATCTTTAGCTCTCTTAGCTACCTGATAGGCTTTATCTAACTTAGGAGGAGAAACTAAATAAAGATGAGAAAAGTTCATATTCTTCATAACTCGGGCAGTTAAGCCGATATTTTCGGGAATTTGGGGAGAGACTAAGACAATACCAATATTCTTAAGAAAACTCATAAAGGAAGTTTTATCTATTACTTATCTCTACGCCTTGAGAGCGGAGGTATGCAAAAAGACGAGAAAGTTCAGTTTCTTCTCCTTCAAATTTGACAATAGCCCATCCCATATCAGTAGAAAAGGAAGCTTCTAATATGTTGGGGATAACTTCAAAATTCTTAACTATATAATAAAAGATAGGGCTCTCTTTAAGACTTCCGGGAAAGGTAAGTTCAACTTCTAAAGAATTCTTAGCCATTTATTTCTCCTCCTCTTTATTAAAATATTACCACAAAAATAGAAAATTTACCACTAGCTTATTTATATAGTCTTAAAAGAAAAAATTATCTTTATGACTGAAAAATCTTCAAATGTTAAATAAAGAAAGACTTCGCTCTCTCCTTTATATCCTGAAGTATCTAAATTAACCTGAAGCACTGATTTACCTTCTTTAAAACTGACCTTTAAACACTCACAACCAGAAATTATAGATTGAGGTTTTCTCTCTAAAGGAATCTCTTCGTTAACTATTTCTCCTTCTTTTACTCTTCCTAAATCATAGACCTTAATCTTTCCTTGGGCAGAGAGATTTAAGAATAAAGAAAAAAAGAGAATAAAAAATAGAATTTTTTTAAAAATCATAAAATACTCCAGAATAAAAATACTGCAAATCCAAAAAATAAGAGGCTCATGGCTACTCTTATAATCCCGAAATTTTTCCGGAGAAAATTAGAAAATTGTAAACTGCTTACCCCCCATAAAGAAAGAATAAAAATAACTACTAAAGGCACTACAAACATAAGATTGTAAAGAAGAAGATAGGATAAAGCCTTAATTCTTAAATTAGAAGTCCTTACTATTATACTTATCACAGGAAGATAAATTTGTCCAGTACAGACAGCTTCTAATAAAGAGACTAAAAAACCTACCAAAAAAGAGGTTAAACTGAGAATTATAAAATTTCTACCAGACTTTCCTTTAAATTCATCTCCCATTAATTTATGAATACGTAATTTTAAAAATTTAGGAAGTTGGAGGACTGATTCTTGAGGCTCTTTTGTCTTTAAAAATTTAATATAATCATAAATACAAAGCAAAGATAAGAAAACACAGAAACTTCCCATTAAAATATAGAAAATTCTAATAAATAAATAAAAAAATCTCAAAGAATACAAAAAATTAAAAATACCTAAACCAATAAGAATATAAGCTATAAATATTGCTAAAATATAAAATACCCCTATCCCAATAAGCTCCTTCCTCCTATATCCATAACAGCTAAGTAAAGAAATAAAAAAAACAATTACCGCAAAAGCACAAGGGTTAATCCCATCAAGAAGTCCGGAAAAAATAACAGCAGGAATAGTAAAGCTCTCAAACTTCTTTTTAGCTACTTCTTCCTGAACAATATCTTTCATAACTTTTGAAGAAGAGGGGAAACTATTCTGACTTAAAAATTTGTCTATAACTAAAGGTAAATTCTTCTCGATAAAAGTTTTACCTACCAGAAATTTATCCCCACAAAGAATAGCTGGAACAGCTCCTTCTCCTTCTACATAAAAAGAACTTAAACTTATGAGAGCATCTAAATTTTCCTTCTTATCTGTAGAAAAATATATAATCTTGACTTTATCTTTATATTTTTCTTTAATCTGGGGAAGAACCTTCTCTTTAACATAGATACAGGCTCGGCAGTAAGGAGAATGAAAAAAGAGAACCTCTAAAGAAGGGGTAGCTTCTAAAGGCTTATTAACTAAAATTGACAATAACCCTACTAAAAACAAGGTTACTTTTAATCTCATTTCTTATTGAGTATAACTTCCTAAAAGTTGTGTGTCAATTCAAAAATCTATAAACTAATTCTGGATTTTTCCTAAATTCCTGTTAAAATATAAAGAGATGTATTTAGAATACTACGGCCTAAAAGAAGCTCCCTTTACTGTTACTGCTGATACTAACCTCTTTTTCAAGAGTAAACATCACCAAGAAGCCCTTTCTACCCTCCTCTATGGGATTAAGAAAAGGAAAGGAATAATTCTTCTTACCGGTGAAGTAGGTACAGGAAAAACTACCCTCTGCAAAGTTCTTCTTAAAGAAATCCCTCCAGAATTTAAAACTTCCCTAATTCTTAATCCTTACTTTAGTCCTACCCAGCTCTTAAGAGCAGTAATAGAAGATTTTGGAATAGGACTTAAAAGATATTCTAAATTAGATATGGTCTATGCTCTCAACCAACTTCTTATAGACACTGCTCTTAATAATTCTAATGCTGTCCTTATTATTGACGAAGCCCAAGATTTAACTCCCCGCCAGTTAGAACAGATAAGGCTTCTCTCTAACTTAGAAACAGAAAAATATAAACTCTTACAGATTATTTTAGTAGGTCAACCAGAATTAAGAGAAAAACTGGATTTACCCTCTTTACGCCAAATAAAACAGAGGATATCTGTAAGTTACCACATTTTTCCTTTAGAAAAGGAAGAAGTAGAAGAATATGTAAATTTCCGTTTAGAATTAGCCGGTGCCTTAAATGTTAAATTTGAAAGAACTTGCTTTGAATACATTTACGAATTCTCTAAAGGTATTCCCCGACTTATAAATATTCTCTGTGATAGAGCTCTTCTAGCAGGTTTTGCTAAAAATAAGAGAATAATTGACTCTAATCTAATAAGTTTGTGTATTGAAGAACTAAAATGAGCGTAATCTATGAAGCTTTAAAAAAAGCAGAAAAAAAACCAGACAAACCTCCTTCTTCTAGAAAAAAAATTATAAAATTAGGGATAACTCTGATTTTCTTCTTAGCAGGAGGGTACTTTCTCTTCACTAATCTTCCTAAAAAAGTAGTTAAAATAGGAGGATACAAAAAAGAAAAACAAAAAGAAAGCTCTCTCTCTTTAAAAAGAAAAGTTTCTCAACCTCAAAAGCAAACCTCTCTTCCTCAGAAAAAACCCCAGTTTATCCTCTCGGGGATAATCTATAGCAAAGACTCACCCTTAGCAATTATAAACGGCCAAACCCTTAAGATAGGTGAAGAAATAGAAGGAGCTAAAATCTTAGATATTAAAGAAAATAAAGTGATAATTGGAAAAAACAGCAAAAAAATAACCCTTATTCTTAAGTAATTATTACTTCTTTTACTTCAACCCTTCTGGAATTAAATCCCAAAATTTCTGATTTATAGGGCTTAAGACTTCTCAGAATTAATTTTTAAATTATTTTGATTAAAATCTTCAAAGGTGTCTTAAGCTTTTGTTGGGAAATTATTTTTTACTCTTAAACTCTTAAATTGGCTTGACAATTTAAAAACAAAGAGTTGCCTAAATAAATAAAAGTGATATAATATTCAACTATGTGGAGTTTAAACTTAAGACTAAGTTTACTTTTAATCTTATTTTTTGGCCTTATCTACGCAATAGTAGTAGTCTTTTCTTATTTATTAGGAATAACTAGTTTTGCCTTTTATGTAGTCTTAGCTTTATTTATAATGGCTTTTCAATACCTTATAGGACCTAAAATAGTAGAATGGACGATGAGAGTAAAATATGTAAGCAAAATAGAAGCTCCCCAACTTTTTGAAATAGTAGAAAACCTCTCTAAAAAAGCTAAAATACCTACTCCTAAAGTAGGGATATCTGCCTGGCATATCCCTAATGCCTTTGCTTTTGGAAGAAGCCTCAAAGATGGAAAAGTCTGTGTTACTCAAGGCATTCTCAATCTTCTAAATAAGGAAGAACTTTCTGCAGTTTTAGGCCATGAACTAAGTCACTTAAAGAATAGGGATGTTCTCTTTATTACCTTTCTTTCAGTAATTCCTCTAATTCTTTATAGAATTGCTTTTCATCTCTTATTTTTTGGAAGTTTTTCCCGACGACGAGAATCCCAAGGCTATACCTTCCTTCTGGGGATAGGAGCACTCCTCTTATATTTTATCAGTAATCTCCTGGTTCTTTATGCCTCTCGAATTAGAGAATATTTTGCTGATAAAGGTTCAGTAGAATTGGGGAATCATCCCTCAAGTTTAGCTTCTGCCTTATATAAATTAGTCTACGGTTCAGCTAAACTGCCCCGGGAGAATCTAAGAGAATTAGAAGGTATTAAAGCCTTCTTTCTGAACGATATCTCTAAATCCCGAAAAGAAATTACTGAATTAGCTCAATTAGACTTAGATAAGAGTGGGACAATAGACCCTTACGAATTAAAACAACTTCAGAAGAAAAAAATAAGATTAAGTTTTTCTGACAAGCTTTTAGAAGCTATGAGTACCCACCCTAATATGCTTAAGAGAATAAAACAACTCTCTTTATATCAAAGATACTAAATTGAGAGTTAGCTCTACCTATCCAAAAAGTTCTGGCTAGAAAAACAGAATTAAGCACAGTAGATAGGGTGGGCACAAAGCAAAAATAGTTTCCAAAACTGTAGAAACAAAAATACAGGAGGGGGTTTACAATATTTAAAATTAGAGGTATAATATTTCATCAGGAGGAGAATTGTGAGAATAAGTAAAAAAAAGAAGAAAGAATTAATTGAGAAATTTAAAGCCCACCCTCAAGATACGGGCTCTGCCCAAGTACAGATTGCTATCCTTACTGAAAGGATTAATAACCTTTCTGAACATTTTAAAACCCACAAAAAAGACATCCACTCCCGCCGGGGCCTTCTCAGTCTAGTAGGAAGGCGGCGGAGACTTCTCAACTACCTCAAAAAAGAAGACCCGGAAAAATACCAGAAACTCATAAAAGAATTAAAACTGCGCAAATGACGCCTTTACAAGTAAAAGTAAATACACCCTCAGGAGAGATTATCCTGGAAACTGGAAAGTTAGCTTCCCAGGCAAATGGAGCAGTAACTGTCCAGCTGAAAGGAACAGTGGTCTTAGTTACTGCCTGTATGAGCAAAGAAGCTCAGGACACAGATTTTTTTCCTTTAACCGTAGATTACCAGGAAAAAACTTATGCTGCCGGAAAGATTCCGGGAGGGTTTTTTAAAAGAGAAGGAAAACCCAAGGAGATAGAAATACTTTCAGCCCGTGTAGTAGATAGGTCTATCCGGCCTCTC
>Ga0190361_1000458_pt1 | contig 16125 bp, 14 predicted proteins | sample 48721845_MG_FD_161273 | JGI IMG/M metagenome (GOLD analysis project Ga0190361, IMG submission 161273) | Hydrothermal vent microbial mat bacterial communities from Southern Trench, Guaymas Basin, Mexico - 4872-18-4-5_MG | ecosystem: Environmental > Aquatic > Marine > Hydrothermal vents >...
GAATACATCGCCGTTCGTTTCGTGGACTTTGTGGCTTCGTTCCTGCCGCGTCGGGAGATACCCGCTGTGGCGTCGCTTCTTGCCACCATAATCCGCCTCGCCGACAGACGCCATCGCCGCGTCGCATACCACAACCTCGCCTCTGTAACCCCAAAAATCCCAAAATCCAGACATACCGAAATCGTCAAACGCCTCTATCAGCATCTCGTCACATCCTTCCTTGAAATGCAACACATCCGCCGCGTTAGGAAAAAGCGTTTCCTCTCCCTCCTCGCCAGAGAAAACCTTTCCACTATCCGCCGCCCTCTTACAGACAAACGCACCGCTATTTTTGTCACCGCGCATCTGGGAAACTGGGATTTCGCAGGCGCACTCCTTGCACTCCTCTCTCCCCCCTTCTATGCGGTCGCACGCCCGCTTGACAACCCTTTTCTTGAACGCTATCTGGGCGGCTTGCGAAAAAAACTGGGGCTTGAGACAGTCCCAAAGCGTGGCGCTATCAAAAAGTTGCTCTCCCTTCTGCGAAGCGGCGCAAATGTCGGCATCGTCGCCGACCAAAACGCCCCAAACGACCACATCTTCGTCCCATTCCTCGGCAGAAAAGCCGCCACCATAAGAACTCCCGCCCTGCTCGCCTTAAAAACTCGCACCCCCATTATCCCCGTCTGCCTCGTCAGAGAAAAGGTCTTGCGCTACCGCCTCCTCCTCGGAAAACCTATAATCCCAGAAGAGAAATGTTCCCAGGATGAGGAAGTGGCACGGATGACACTTGCCTTCACAAGGCAATTTGAGATGTGGGTTCGCGCTTTTCCGCATCAATGGCTTTGGACACACAGACGCTGGAAAACAAGACCAAAAGGAGAGAGCGATGGTTGAGGAGTTTGACTTTAAGCGTTTAAGGCGGACGCGACTATCAGAGCGCCCGTCACTTTTTGGCGTGGAGCAGTCGGCAAGCCCTGCAGCGCTTACCGCAGACATCCTATCGTTCCTTAAATCCCTGCCACAAGTGGGGGTGATAAAGGACTTTAAGGCTCTGGCACGGGCAACAGTTGACGCAAAACGGCAGGGTAAGATGATTCTTTTTATGTTCGGCGCACATCTCATAAAGTGTGGACTTACCCCAATACTTGTTGACTTAATGAAGCAGGGCTTCATAAAGGCGCTTGCGACCCACGGCGCATCCTGCGTTCACGACATAGAGTTGGCTCTGTGCGGGAGAACTTCTGAGGATGTGGCAACAGCACTAAAGGACGGCTCATTCGGGATGGCAGACGAGACAGGGAAAGTTTTTGCGAAGGCAGCAGAGAAAGCGGCAGGTAAGGGGCTTGGCGCGGCGTTGGGGGAGGTGCTGCTTGAGGCACCATTTGCTCGTAACTCCCTTTTCGCGGCGGCGGCACAACTCTCCATTCCCGCCACCGTCCATATCGCTTTCGGCACAGACATCGTGCACACCCACCCCGCACTGGATGGAGCAAAACTCGGCGCGGCAACTTTGTCGGACTTCCGCCGCTTCGTCAACATCATCGCGCAACTCCAAAACGGTGTGGTGATAAACTTCGGCTCGGCAGTCATAATGCCAGAGGTCTTCCTTAAAGCATTGAGCGCCGCCAGAAACGCCTACAAAAGACCGCACAACTTCACCGCCGCCAACTTTGACCAAATCCCACATTACCGCCCCACCCGTAATATCCTTGAGAGAACAGGCGCAACGCCTTACCATATCAGCGGAAGGCACGAGTTGACATTGCCGCTTCTGCGGCTCTTTCTCCTTGCGGAGGAGCACGGTTGGAAGGTCTGATAGAGGTTGTGTCGGCGCTGAAACGCAAGCGAATGCTTGTTGTGGGCGATGTGATACTTGACCGTTATCAGTGGGGAAAGGTGGAGAGAGTCTCTCCTGAGGCACCGATACCGGTGATGAAGATGGAGCAGATGGAGGAGCACCCTGGGGGCGCAGGATGTGTGGCGGTGGATGCGACTGCCCTAGGCGGCGATGTGGTGGTGGCAAGTGTGGTTGGAGATGATGCTGAAGGAAGGCGGCTTATAAGTCTGTTTGAGGATGCGGGAATAGAGGCAGAGGTGGTGGTGGAGCGTTCGCGCCCAACAACGGTGAAGACGCGTATGGTGGGGTATGTGCAATCAGCCCAGCGCGCCACCCAGCATATAATGCGCGTTGACCGCGAGACCGCCCGTCCCATAAAAGAAACTACCGCCAAGACACTGCTTGAACGCATAAAATCCCTGCTTCAGGGATGCGACATCGTTCTGGTCTCCGACTACGCCAAAGGACTGCTCTCAAAGCCGTTTCTTAAAGAACTGATAGACAACTGCCGCAGACAAGGGAAATTAGTTCTTGTTGACCCACGCCGCAGCGAGGACTACAGCCTCTACCACGGCGCCACAGGCATAACGCCCAACCGTTACGAGGCAGCACTGGCAACAGGTGAAAATTGCGCCGAATTTGAAGGCGTGGATGCAGCGGGACGCAAACTGATTAAGAACCTCGCCCTTGATTTCTGCCTGATCACACTGGACAGAGACGGTATCTACATTGTGCGCGCAGAAGGCGAAGGAACCCACCTCGCTACCCGTGCGAGGGCGGTCTACGATGTGTCGGGTGCGGGCGATATGGTGCTTGCAACAGTGGGATTTGTTCTGGCAAACGGGTTTTCGCTTGAGACAGCAGCAGAGTTGGCGAACCTGACCGCGGGAATTGAGGTGACCAAAGTGGGCGCGGTGCCAGTTCACTGGGATGAGGTGGTGACGGAGTTGAGCCAGAAATTCGTCCCCGCACATAAAAAGGTCAAAAACACAAAAGAGATGACCCAAACACTGCGCCGTCTCAAAAGCGACGGCAAAGTCGTCGTCTTCACAAACGGCTGCTTTGATATTCTGCATCCCGGACATGTTCGCCTGCTTGAGTTCGCAAAAGAACAGGGAGATGTCCTTGTTGTGGGACTAAACAGCGATAGAAGCGTAAGAGAGATAAAGGGTGAGGGACGCCCAATAAACGACGAAAAAAGCCGCGCGTTGATGCTCGCCGCACTCGCCGCAGTAGATTTTGTCGTTTTGTTTGATGAACCAACACCACAGAAGATAATAGAAGCGTTGAGACCCGATGTGCTGGTCAAAGGTGAAGACTGGCGCGAGAAAGGCGTTGTGGGAAGGGAATTTGTTGAGAGTTACGGGGGACGGGTCGTTCTGGCACCACTGGTTAAGGGTTATTCAACCTCCGCCCTCATAAAGAAGTTGGAATTGTTGGAGGAGAGAGATGGTAAGAAAAGAGAAGAAAAGTGAAGAGCAGGAAGCGATTGACCGTGAGATTGATTCTGCGATGCAGAAGGCGCTGACATACCAGTCAAGGATAATGGGAAGTTTCTATCGCGGGATAATGACGAGTTTGCGGGTGACGGAGGAGATGATAAGGCGGTATGCGGAGGCGCGTGGCGGTCTGAAGAAGGAGTTTGCGGCAGCGGAGTTGGAGATAATAAAGGAAATAGAGCACGCATTTGTGAAGTTGCAAAGACTGAGAGTGCAACACGATGCTTGGCTTGAAGCGCAGAAGGTGATGGAGAGGCTACAACGAGGCGCGGCTCGTCCCGCTGCAGCACCGCCAAAACCCGCCGCACCCGCAGGACTGAGCGCCGCAAAACCACCCACACCAAAACCAGCCGCAGCGCCACCAAAACCCGCTGCGCCTGCACCGAAACCACCATCTGCAGCACCAAAACCCGCTGTCCCCACACCCCCGCATCCACCAAAAATCATACCTCCAGCCGAGAGGAAAGAAGAAAAACCCAAACCTCCCCCACCACCTCCTCCGCCGCCAGGAATGAGACGCTTTATTATCTCATCCTCCCCTGATAAAAAGGAGGAAGAGAAAAAGAAAGAAGAGGAGAAGTGAGAAGTCATCGGCTAACCGCACCCTTTTTGAGATGTGGTCTGACGGATAAGAAGAGGATAGCAGCGCCTGGCAGGACAAAGGGACCAAGGGTGAGCAGAAGTCCTTGAAGATGTAGTTTGTCCAGGATGTAGCCGCCCAGCAGCATAGCGCCGCCGTAGACAGGAGCGACAAGGACATTGGTGATGCCGATGTAGTGTGCGCGGCGGTCCGGTTCCGCAAAAGAGATGGCGATATTCATATGACTGAGCCAGTCTGATGCAACATAAGCGCCGGCGGCGATTTGTGCCACAAGAAACGCCGCGGGGGTCCTCCACAAAACCGCCAAGATACCCCCTGCAAGCGCCACAAAAGCCCCTCCCAGAGCAACCTCAACATACCCGACCTTGTCAGCAATCCGCCCGAAAATCTGGTTGCCTGTCGCCTGACCTATGAGGAAAAAGAAGGCAAAGAGCCTCGCCCACTCCGTCCCCTCCAAGCCGAAAACCGTTTTGGCTTCCTTGACAAAGAAGAAGACGAGAACGCCGTTTGCGACGAGGAAATATCGCGCGATGATGTAGCGGCGCAGGACGGAGTTGCGCCTGACGACCGCAACAAGGTCGGCGAGGTAGTCTTTGAGCGGACGCAGCACAGGCTGCTTGCGCGGTTGTGGTTCTTTTGTGCCGAAGAGGAAGAAGTTACCGAGGGTGACGATAGCGGATGCGGCGGCAAAGAGCATTGCGTAATTTGTGGGAAACCCCCACCGCGCCGTCAATCGCCCCACATAAAAGACCGTAAGCGCCCCACAAACACACTGCGCCGCAAACATCGTCCCCATTGCGTGCCCCCGCCGCGACTCCAGCACCACCGCGCTTATGAACGCAAAATATATCGGCACAAGTATCCCCATCAAAAGCGCATACGGCAGCGTCGCAAAAAGCACCGACAACCTCCCCGCAAAAAGACCACGCGGCGGATGAACCAAAAGCAGCGTCGCCACAAATATGGCAATCCACGGAATGGGAGCCAGAAAGTGGAGTGTCAGCACATATTTCTTGCGGCGCCTTGCCCGCTCTATCAGATAACCACCCACCACCTGCGACAGCGCAAACGGCACAAAATAGCACATATTCACAAGACCGATAAAGAAGCCGCTCGCGCCTAAGTCATCAAGAAACGCCGTCACAATCGCCTGGGTGTGGATAAGCCCCAGCGCCACCCCCCAGAATACCTCCGTTAGACTCAAAAAGAGGACATTCCTTCTATGCAGCGAGACCGAAAGCGACTCTTCCAAAACACTCTTCCTATTTCCTGCCGATATGATAAACGGGGAGGGCGTTTTATGGAGCCAAAAAACGGTGAAGCGCTGCTGGAGGTGGAAGGTGGCGTAAATCTGTATGGAGAGGTGGAGATATCTGGCGCCAAGAACGCGGCGCTGCCCATAATGGCGGCAACACTCCTTACCGGTGGGGCAACTATTGTGGATGCGCCCAGTTTGCTTGATGTTGCTACTATGACGGAACTGCTGCAGCATCTTGGCGCAGATGTGAAGCGGCACAACTCCGCCGTAGAAATAGCCTTCAGAAAGCGCCTGGGGTATGAGGCACCCTATGAGATAGTATCCCGTATGAGGGCATCGGTGTGCGTGCTGGGACCGCTTGTGGCGCGTTGCGGTCGTGCGCGGGTGGCGTTACCTGGAGGTTGTGCTATTGGGCACCGCCCCGTTGACCTACATATGAAGGGTTTGGCAGCGTTAGGGGCGAGTGTGCGTGTGGAGGAAGGATACATAGTGGCGGAGGCGGCGAGGCTACGCGGCGCGCATATTCAACTTGCAGGTCCCGCAGGTCCATCTGTGCTTGCCACGGCAAACACTATGATGGCGGCTACACTGGCGGAAGGAAAGACGGTAATAGAGCAGGCGGCTTGCGAGCCCGAAATAGTTGATTTGGCTAACTTTCTGATAAAAGCAGGCGCAAAGATTAAGGGCGCTGGCACCCAAACCATCACAATTGAGGGTGTAGGCAGACTTGAACCTGTTGAATATCGCATAATCGCCGACCGCATTGAGGCGGGGACATTTCTTTTGGCGGGCGCGATAACACGCGGATGCGTCAAGGTTAAAGGATGCATCCCGCAGCATCTGACTTCCCTTATTGCGGCATTGCGCGAAAGCGGCTTCATCCTTGAGCAGGACGACACATCAGTGACGGTTGCCCCACCCGACAAAGACCCTGCTCCACTCTCTGTGGTCACATCCCCATATCCGGGGTTCCCAACCGACCTGCAGGCGCAGATGATGGCGTTGCTTGCCACAATTAGAGGTGTCTCAACGGTGACGGAAAGAGTTTTTCCTGAGCGGTTCCAGCATGTGGCGGAGTTGTGCCGACTGGGTGCGCGGATACGCAAGGACGGTGCGATGGCGGTGATAGAGGGTGGGGAGTTGTGCGGCGCGGATGTGAAGGCAACCGACTTAAGAGCGGGTGCGGCGCTTGTGCTGGCAGGACTCGCCGCAAACGGTGTCACCTATGTCCATAAACTCCACCACATTGACAGAGGATATGAGAGACTGGAGGCGAAACTGGCAAAACTCGGAGCCAAGATAAAACGCCTTATTAGAGAATCAACATCGCATCGCCATAAGAGTAGAAACGATAGCCTCGCGCCACCGCTTCACGATACGCACGCAACACCGCCTCCCTCCCGCCAAATGCGCAGACCAGCATAAGAAGCGTGCTGCGCGGAAGATGAAAGTTGGTCACAAGGCAGTCGGTTAGGCGAAACTGAAACGGCGGGTATATGAAAAGGTCGGTGACGCCTGTCAGTTTATCTGTGCGCGCGACCGTCTCAAGCGTCCTCACAGTCGTTGTCCCAACACAAAAGACCCTGCCACCTGCACGCCGTGCATCCCCAATCCTGCGCCATACATCCTCCTCAACGCGATAGACCTCCTCGTGCATCTTATGTTCACTGGGATGTTCGCATTTGACGGGGCGGAATGTGGCGTATCCGATATGAAGCGTGACAAAGAGGACGCTGACACCCAGTTTTCTTATCTCCTGAAGGAGGCTATGCGTGAAGTGGAGACCTGCGGTTGGTGCGGCGGCGGAACCGTTCTCCGCAGCGTAGACGGTCTGGTAGCGCTGCTCGTCAACAGATGTGGTCTTCTTTGTGCCGCGTTTTTTGGTGATGTAGGGTGGCAACGGCACAAGCCCGAATTGCCGCATCGCCTCATAAACATCGCCTTTGACAACCTCTACCACAAACTGCCCCAACTCATCCTTTTGCAGAACACGAACCTTTAATGCTCCCTCACCAAAGACGAATGTTTCCCCGCGCTTTGCGTGCCCGCGGGTGCCGATAAGGCAAAGGAAACGCCCTTCATCAAGAGAGCGCAAGAAGAGGAGTTCGGCTTTGCCGCCTGTTTGGCGGTGTCCCAAAAGGCGCGCTTTTAGGACACGGGTATTGTTCAAGACAATAACATCGCCTTCTCGCAGGTAGTCAGTTATGTCGCGGAAAAGGCGATGCTCAATCCGCCCAGTTTTTTTGTGCAGCACAAGAAGGCGGCTCTCATCCCGCCTTTGGCAAGGATGGGTGGCAATCAGTTCTTCTGGCAGAGGGTAGTCAAAATCGCTGACCCGCAGATAGTCATTCCTCAAAGCGCAGTTCCTCTTCTGGTTCTCTTTCTCTGACTGGTTCAAGGCGGACGATATCGTTTATGTGGAATGTGGCGCGCTCACCTTCAGACAGAACCACCGTCACCGTCTGAAGGATGATATTGCGCCCTATTACTTCGCCTTCACCCAATGGCGTTTTAACCCGCTCACCGCGTTCTGGCATACCCTTTGCCAACTCTTCATACAACTGGTCTTCATAGAGGAGGCAGCACATAAGGCGACCGCAGGCACCTGATATCTTTGTGGGGTCAAGGGTGGTTTTCTGAAGGCGGGCGGTTTTGACGGTGACAGGGGCGAAGCGCTTGATGAAGGTTCGGCAGCATATGGGCAGTCCGCAATGCCCGACATCAAGCATAAGTCGGGCAGCGTCGCGGATACCGACTTGGCGCATCTCAATGCGGGTGCGGTAACGCCGCGCCAGTGTCCTCACCAACTCCCGAAAGTCCACCCTCTGCGGCGCCACATAATAGAAAATTATCTTCTCACCACCAAAAATATACTCTGTGGTCAAAAGGCGCATCCGCAAGCCCAGTTTCTCCACCTGCTCGTTGCAGAAGTTGAATGCGTCAGGTTCGCGGATGTTCTGCAACTCCTTGCGTCGCTCCATATCGTCAACGGTCGCCTTTCTAACGACACGGGGGAAATCGGGCAGACGCTCTATTTCGGCGGGATGCGGTTTTGTCAGAACAGTCGCCAACTCACGACCTCTTTGGGTGCGCGCAACCACCACATCACCGCACCTCAAATCGCCTATATCGCTGAAAAACTCCTCAACCGTAAGCATTTTGCCGTGGCGACAGTAGAGACTGAAATACTGCCTTTCCTGCTGGCTCATCCTACCCCTCCAAAGATAGCGGAGACCGCAAGCGCCACATTGAGATTAGCACCTATGTCGTAATGTAGCCGCTGCAGCCTCTGCAAAACATCCCAACGCTCACTTCCCATTCGGGATGAGACCGCCGCCACCAAACCATCCACCATCTCCACCATCCGCTCCCTCCTCTTCACCTTCCGCAAAAGCGTAACAACGGCTTCCTCACATCCTCTACCTGTAAGGAGCGCTTCAACGGCGTCCGCAAAGACCCCGAGCAGGTCGTCGTCAATCAACTGGAGCGCAAATCCTGGCGAGCCGGCGGAGAGTTTGGCGGCTTTTTCAGCCGTCTCCCGCACCACCCCCACCCCACACAAAACATCCACTGTCTGCTCAAATGTGAGCCGAGAGAACGGGACAGGAACGCAGCGGCTTGATATGGTGGAGGGCAACCCTTCAGGGCGCACCACAACAAGGACAATAAGTGAGCGCGGCGGCGGTTCTTCCAGTGTTTTGAGGAGTGCGTTGGCGGCTTCGCGGGTCATACGCTCCGCGCCATCAAGGACGGCGACTCGCCAACCGTCGCGCCGCAGGGAGAAAAACGGTATCACGCGCTCCCGTATAAGGTCAACGCCGAAACTCGTCTCTGGCGTGATATGGATAAAGCCTGCTGTGCGTTCAAGGCGGTCTGCGGGTGTTCTTATGAGAGCGGCGGCGAAAAGACGCGCTGCAGTCGCCTTACCCACCCCAAACGGACCACAAAACATCAACCCGTGAGGCACCCAGTCTCTACACAACATGCGCTTGAGGCGTTCAACCGCCTCCTTCTGCCCCACCAGTTGCGCGAAGCAGTCTTGCAACCCTTTTTCTGATTTCAAGATGGACCTCCTCTGGCGGTCTGTCGGCGGCAACAAGAACGGTCTTCCTGCGGCGTCTTGCCAGTTTGCGATACCCGCGGGCTACAGCGGTCAGAAACGCCAATCCCCGTCGCTCTATCCTGTCAGGCTGCTCGTTGAACAGAAATCCCTGATGCGTATCCCCCACACGAAGCCCTAGCCTCATACGCGACACCCTCCCCCCAACATCCAGAACGACTGTTAGGTCGGGCTCAACACCGTCTGTGGCAAGGCGGTTAAGAAACTGCACAACGCTGTGCGGAAGTCCCTGAACGCTGCCCTGGTAGACCTCGGTGGAGAGGGTGAAACGGTCGGCGATAACCACCTTGCCCGCCTCAAGCGCAGGCTTTATCACTTCTCGCACCAGTTGGCAGCGGCTCGCCTCAAAAAGGAGCAACTCCGTCTCTGGAGCAACTGCAAGCGTAGGGTCTTTTATTATTGTCCTTATCTTATCACCTGTCTGGGTGCCGCCGGGCTCACGAACACAAACGACCTCCAGACCTTCTGAAACGAGCCATTTCCGCAGCATCTCCACCTGCGTCGTCTTGCCCGACCCTTCAGCACCCTCTATCACAATAAAAAGACCTGCCAATCTCACATCCCCTGAAGGCGCAGAGAACATTATACGCACAAACGGTGGAGGTGACCAGACTATTCATACCGCAGCCAAACAACGCGCGTTAACTGCAGCCGCTGTGGCTCCCCTACCGTCGCCTGCGGTTCTGGTTCCACATACTTACGCTGCGCATAAAGAAAACTTTTTGAAGGAGCCACAGCCGAATTGACAAGGTATGTGGAACCATCCCCCTTTGATATACCAGACAACCCTGTCGCCCTGTAGCGGAATTTCATCTGAAAGAGAATATCTCCGTTTCGGTAAAGGAAGGTCTGATGGATGGCTCCACCTATTGCCATCCATCTTCCAAGCACCCGAATCACATACGCAACCTCCCATTCAATATGCACATGGTCAGAATACGAATAGACATAAACCCCAGGATAGAGGATGTCTCTGCTGCCGGGACCGTCGTATGTATGCTGACCAGAAAAACTCCCCCAGTAAGCGGCAAACATACGCCGATTCGCCAGTTCATTCTCCGTTTGCGACCTGTCGACCGGGTAGTTGCCGCCTGGAAAGCGGATGTAACCCGTGGTTGTTATGTGACAGTCGTTGTAGAAAGTGCCATAAAACGGGAACCGAAAAGGAAGAGTCAAATTTTTGGAAACGAAAAGACCTGTGAGCCAAGCGTTGTTGTCTGGACGGTCAACCCAGTTATAGGAGACCTGATAGACACTGTAGGCAGGCTCCATAGTGGCGGTGAAGGAGGAGGCAGATGCTGCGGCAGAATTGCCGTAATAAAGCCAGATGGTTGTTGAGCCGTTTGCCGCAACTGCGGGCACTTTAACCCAGACAACGGCGGATGAGGCGTCAGAATGCTCAATCCAGTGGGGTAAGACGGTGGTCTGGTCGTCTGCGACAAAACGGAGGTCGGCAAAGTCAGCGCGCATCTCGGAGCGACGCTGAACCACAATCCGCACCTGATAGTCCTGCAGGTCAGAGGTGGCGGCATTGGAGACAACAACTGGGCAGCGCACAGTCCAGTTGGTATCCCACCACGGCGGGGGTTTTTCAATGCGTGCCCGAAGAGTTATGCTACTTCCCTTATACCGCGCCGTTATTCGTGCCACCACAAAGTCGCTTTCCCGAACCGGCAGGTAAACAGTGTAGGTTCCGCCGAAAAGCGACACATTTTGATATGGTCTTGCGGGCAGTGTTTTCCAGTCGCCGGTGATGGAGAGGCGGAAGCGTGTTCGCACGAGCGCCGATTCGGCGATGGATGTGAGTGTTGCACGGTCGCGTTGCGCGCCCGTTAGACGCAACTCCACAACCGCCCGCTCACACAGTGCAGCAGCCAGAAGCCCTACCACAACCACAAGAAGCAGCGCCAAAATCAGCGCCGAACCACCCCTCACGGCAGACCCCTCAACACAACCGCGCTTTGACGCCTCAAAACCCTATCCTTGCGTCTCACAGAGTAAGAAACCCTTATCACTGAAACCTTATCCCGCTCTGTCTGACTGACAGGAGTGAAAATCAGCAGATTTCTGTCATAATAGGTAAGGTCAAATCTGTCAATATTACGGGCAAGGATTTCTATTTGTCCGTCGCATTGGCGCTGGATGGTGTTGTTTGTGAAGGAGTAACGGATGCGTCTGAATGCGTGTGTGAGGCAATAAGCGGCGCCGGGCGGTGCTGTAGAAACATCCTTCGTCTCCCAGCCAAGTTGCGGCGCATAAAGCAGTAGTCCGTTGTTGGCAACCGCAAACCACTCCCCGCTCCGTCTGCGACAGAAGGAAGGAACATTGGTCGCACCGCTTATCTGCTGAAGCGACTCCCAACTCGCCCCATCGTCATAAGAGCGATATATAACGGCGTTTGATGCGGTGCCGGCACAAACAGTTCCGTTCTTCTCCGCCGCCAGTCCCCAAGTCCCATCCTCGCTGAATGTCGCTTTTGTGCGTGTCCAAATCTTACCATCTGTGCTGGCAAAGACCCAGCCGTCGGGACTCGTTCCAGCAAACAGTTTTTCGTCATCAGGTGTTCCGGTAAGGGATGTGACATCCCGCGCCGCGTTGTAGAGTCGCCTCTCGTTGCCAAGCGTCACAGAAGGTTCAGGGTCAACCCATTTGCGCAACGCAAAGAGCCAGCACTGCCCCTGCGGCGGTGGTGTGTTCTCATAAAGGATTCGGTAGTTTGCGTTATCGCCTTTTGAAACGCCGATTGCGTGCGGAGTGAACCAGTTGTTGAACTGATAAACCTGCTGTGTATAAAAGACGATGTCGCCGTTGCGGAAAAGTTGGCAGCGAGTTATCTGATGCAGGGTCCAGCGAATCCACACTTTCCCGATGCGACGCCAACCTCGGTCACCGAAGCGCCATTCAAAGGTAACATTATCGCTTGCGGTCTGATAATATGTGCCGTCTGTGGAGTAGAGTTGGCGTCCGTAATCCCAGAAACCCGCCACCATACATCTTTGACGAAATTCGGGCGTTGAGTTGGAAGAGTCCACCACTTCCGTCGTCGGGTCAAAAAGCAGATAACCATAATAACAGGCATATGTTCTGTTCTTGAACTCCCGCCAGAAAGGAAAGTCAAAAGGAAGCGTCACCCAACTGCCGCCCGATGTAAGGAGCAGATTAGACGGGGCGGGAGGCTGGCTCGGATAGTTTGTGTAGACCTGATAGGCAGGTTCCATTGTAGCGTTTATGTCGCTTAAACTTGTGGCATCTGGATTGCCGTAGAAGAGCCAGATGCGTGTTCTTCGCCGTGCCCGCAGACGCGGCACTTTAACCCAGAATATCGCTTGTTTTGAGTCGTAATATTCCAACCAGTAGGGGAGGTCAGGGTCGGTGGGACGGCGACCACTCTTAAAGCGGATGTCGCCGAAATCAGGGCGCATCTTGCCCTGCTCAAACGGCACCACAATTCTGACCTGGTAGTTGATCAGATTTTGAGATGAGTTGTTTCGGATGTCAACACGACGACGGTACATCCAAGTCGCGGGTGGCACCCAGATGGCGGAGCAGACCTGCCAGGAAGCGCCACCATCGTCGGAGTAGTAGATGTTGCCGTAGCCGTTCCAATCGGTGCCGACAATGACACTATCTTTGCGGCAGAGGAGTGCGTGAGCGTTTGGCGGCGCATCGGGTAAGGCGGCACAAGACACCCAAGTTGCGCCCTCATCGTCTGATTTGTAAACAGCGGGCGGACTTTCCTGAAGACAGAAAAGTGTGCCATCTGAAGCACGCGCTATACCCACTATCGCGCCCGACCCAACCGAAATCTTCTCCCAACTTCTGCCGCAATCAGAGGTCTTATATATGCAACCGTCCGCACCACCCGCCAAAATCAAGCCCGTCTCCTCACTAAAGATGGAGCGTATCGCCGTCGCCATCACCCCACCGTTGCGTTCAAACCAACTGCGGCTCCGCCAGTCAAAAAGAAACACCCCCTTGGGCGTTCCCACCATCAGTCCTGCCCACTGCGTTAGCCCAACCGATGTGGGGGTGCATTCATAAAGTCTTGCCGCGTCGCGCAAGTCTCCCATCAGACGCGAAAAGCCAACCGCAAACTCCGCCCCAAGGTCGCTCTCCACCCTGCCTATATCCTCTGTCTCAAGTGAGGCAACAAGCATCCCCGCTATGGCACCTGTTAAGCAGCCCACAATCACTATCGCCAGCAGAATCTCAAGCAATGTGAACGCCTTATTTGACCAGCACATAACGGCTCACCTTAACGCTCTTTTTGCCACCCCATATACAATAGACTTCAGCAAGGAGATAGTCCTGCGCTGTGCCACCGTCAGGGTCGTCCACCCACTTAAGGACAGTTATCCTGTCAACGCGCTGCGGTGGGGTGAGAGCGGTAAGCGACCCTGCCGTGCCGTAATTCTTCTGATAGTAGTCCGACTCCGTTAACCAGACATCACCGAACTTCCGCACACAGACCTTGTCCAAAGCGGGGAGGAAATCGTCTTCAGGGTTGGAACCTGTTCCTTCTGACAACCCCAGCATAGCGGAGACCTGCTCAAGGCGTTCCTGTGCAAGGCGCATGGCGGTCGCGCGGTTGAGGGAGTTGCGTATCGCCACCCTTGAGGCGTGCAGCGCTTCAAGAACCGCCACCCCTGCCGTCCCCACCAGAACCACCGCAAGCAGTATCTCAAGCAGGGTAAGACCACGCCTCACGCACATACCCTCCCTGTAATCATTGACGCTTCCAACCATAAAGACCATTACGCTTTATATAGTTTGCAACACCATTTGGCAGAAGATTTTCCACATCTTCACCGCGCATAAGTGCCGCCCTCACTTCGGTGCTTGAGACATCTACAACCTCGCCACGCAGAACGCCCGCCATCAGGCGCCGACAGACATCAGTGCCAAACGCCGCTTCAAGCACTTCCCGCACTCTGCTCTCATCGTATCCCTTGCGTTCCACCGCCACAACATCCACCAAACTCAACAGTTCCGCCGCCTTAAACCAAGTCGGCAAATCAGAAAGTGTGTCAGTGCCGACAACAAGGCTGAAGGAAACATCAGGATGCAATCTCCGCAACTGCTTCACAGTTTGAAGGGTGTAGGACGGGGTAGGAAGTCTGGCCTCTATGTCCACAACCTTAAAACGGGGTTGGTCTTGAGTGGCTATTTTGAGCATTTGCAGGCGATGACGAAAAGGAGCAAGGCTCTTGCCCATTTTGTGAGGGGGAGTGGCGGCTGGCAAAAACCAAACTTCATCAACGGCGAGCAGTGCCCGTTGCGCGACATGGATATGTCCGATGTGGGGTGGGTCAAAACTGCCACCGAAAAGCCCTGCCCGCATAAATGCTGCCTCAAGGCGCAAACCCTACCGCAGAGGCTATCTGCCGCGCCGCATCAGAAAAGAGCCTGTGAAGTGTCAGTGTGCGCCCCCTGCTATGCTGCCGCAATATCAACCGCCTCATAGCCCTCACCTCACGCCTGCCCGGAATCTCATGATACAGCCGCCACTCCCCCCTCATCTCATACTCCCACTCGTCCTCAATATAACGCTCCTTGCGCGACACAACCCGCAACATCAGCGTCCCCTCAAGTGTATATTCCGCGCTTTCATTCTCCCCCACCACCGCAACTATCCCCTTATCCTGCAACGCCTTCACAACATATGCCGAAAACGGCTTCTGCGCAAACTCAACTCCCTCACCCGCAACCTTCAACGCCACCTTAATACGACGCGCCCCCTTCACTACAACCTTCGCTCCCGGCGTCTGTTCCTTTGCCGCCTTCTTCGGCTTCTTTTTCCCAAACAGAAAACAGCCACTGCACAAAAGCAGTAAAACGCAAACACGCATTCTCTATCCTCCCCGTATTGCTGCCTCAAGCATATTATCTGCCGCTCTCTTTTTCAACAAATTATCCCTTGCTTGCGCCAATCCTCTCCATCAACACCCCCCGCAGATAGCGTCCTGTCTGGGACCGCTCGCACCCTGCTACATCTTCAGGTGTTCCGCAGACCACCACCCTACCCCCTTCATCTCCCCCGCCGGGTCCTAAGTCTATCACCCAGTCCGCCGTCTTCACCACATCCAGATTATGCTCAATTATGATAAAAGAACCACCCATCTCCACAAGGCGGTTTATCACATCAAGCAGCCTGTGGATGTCGGCGGGATGCAGTCCCACTGTCGGCTCATCCATTATGTAAAGTGTGCCGGCGGCAGAGCCACGCGACAACTCCGCCGCCAACTTCATACGCTGCGCCTCACCCCCAGAAAGCGTCGTTGACGGCTGACCCAACTCCATATAGCCCAGACCCACATCGCACAGCGTCTTTAAGATATGGCGAATCGCCGGATGGTTCTCAAAGAAGGATAAGGCTTCCTCTACGCGCATCGCAAGGATATCGGCGATGTTTTTGCCGCGGTAGCGCACCTCAAGCGTTTCACGGTTGTAGCGCAGTCCTCTGCAGCGCTCGCAGCGAACATAGACATCCGGCAGGAAATGCATCTCAATGCGTTTTGTGCCCTGCCCTTGGCAGGACTCGCATCTGCCGCCTTTTAAGTTGAACGAGAAGCGGCTGGCGGTATATCCGCGGATTTTTGCCTGTTTTGTCTGGGCAAAGAGGCGGCGGATGTGGGTGAACACGCCCGAATATGTGGCAGGATTTGAGCGGGGAGTGCGTCCGATGGGGGACTGGGAGATTTCAACAACGCGGCGGATGTTCTCGGCACCCTCAATCCGCTCGTGCCGCCCAGGCTTGTCGCGCGAGCCGTGCAACAGACGCCGCAAACCCTTATACAGAACCTCCTCCACAAGCGTTGATTTGCCACT
>Ga0190361_1000459_pt1 | contig 16119 bp, 15 predicted proteins | sample 48721845_MG_FD_161273 | JGI IMG/M metagenome (GOLD analysis project Ga0190361, IMG submission 161273) | Hydrothermal vent microbial mat bacterial communities from Southern Trench, Guaymas Basin, Mexico - 4872-18-4-5_MG | ecosystem: Environmental > Aquatic > Marine > Hydrothermal vents >...
AGGATTTGGTGGACAGGGGATACTTCTGATTGGTAATATACTTGCCTATGGAGCCCTATTTGAAGGGAAAAAAGTCACATATTTCCCCGTATATGGAGTTGAGATGAGAGGAGGGACTGCAAACTGCACTGTGGTTATATCTGATAGGGAGATAGGTTCTCCTGTTATAAGGAATCCTATATCTTCCATTGTGATGAATGGGCCTTCGCTTAGGAAATTTGGACCCAGGGTAAAGAGAGGGGGGCTACTTCTAATAAATTCATCCCTTATAAGTGATAGGGAGCATAGGGAGATAACCCATGTAGAGAAGCTTCTCATACCCTCTTCAGAGATTGCAAGCGATGCAGGGGATGAGAGGCTATCCAATATGGTAATGCTTGGTGCATATATTCAGAAGACCAAGATAGTAAGACTTAATTCCATTAAGAAGGCACTGCCAGCAGCACTGGATAAGAGATATCATCATACTATACCACAGAATTTAAAGGCCCTAACTCTGGGGGCAGATTATGTCAAAAAATGCTTTGAGGTATGAGATTATGAAAGATAAGGATAAAAGGATAGGGGATGAAGGTAAAGAGTATGAGGATTTTTTAAGTGAATTGGGCGAAAGACTCACAGATGCAGAGGCAGAGCGGGAATTCATAGAGAGCTTTGAATATGAAGAGATTGAAGAGCCTCAGATGAATGTGGGGGAAAGACTCAGAAAGGTAAGAGAAGAAAAGGGCCTAAGCCTAAGGGATGTGTATCACAGAACCGATATTGAAGAGTCATATCTAAAAGGTGTGGAAGAAGGAAAGATCTCTCCACCACTTGGCGTGCTTATCAAACTTTCTAAGGCACTGGATATGAAGCTTGGCTACTTTATATCTGGCGAGGAGGTCAGACCCTATACTATTGTAAGGAAAGGGGAGAGAAAGCTGGTATCCAGATATGATTCAGACAGGGCAAAATACTATGGTTATGAATATCTCTCCCTTGCACCCTATAAGAAAGACAGGCATATGGAGCCCTTCCTCATAACACTTAAGCCATCAAAGGCAGAGGAGGAGAGATCCAGCCATGATGGACAGGAGTTTATATTTGTCTTAAGTGGTAAGATGGAGGTAAGGCTTGGAGATGAGGTGCATGTGCTTGAGCCAGGAGATTCCATATATTATGACTCAACTGTGCCCCATCTGGTTAAGTGTTATGGTGATCAGGAGGCAAAGATACTTGCAGTGATATACGCAGAAAGGTAGATGCCCCTTCTTGGTGCCCATATCTCCATATCTCAAGGGATTGATAAGGCAATTCTAAGAGGAAGTGAGATCGGGTGTGAGGTAATTCAGATATTTACACGCTTTAGGCAGACATGGAAGGCCAAGGATCTTCAAAGTGATGAGATAGATAGATTTAAGAGCACCTTAAAAGATCACAGGCTCAATGTTGTGGCCATCCACGGAAGCTATCTCATAAATCTGGCCTCTCCGGAACGCCGCAAGAGATATGCATCCATTAGCCTCTTAAAGAGGGAGATGGACTGGGCAGATAGATTGGATATACCGTATGTGGTGGTTCATCCCGGATCTCACATGGGAGATGGGGAAGAGAGGGGTATAGATAGGGTGGTCAGTTCCTTAGATAGATTGTTTTCAAGCAATTTATCTATTAAATCCATGCTACTAATTGAGACAACAGCAGGGCAAGGAAACTCCTTAGGATATAAGTTTGAACATATTGGAATTATTCTTGAAAGATGCCATTATAGAGACAGATTAGGTGTATGCCTTGATACATGTCATATATATTCGGCAGGATACGATTTTAGAAATAAGGAAGGTTATAAAAGGGTGATTGATGAATTTGAAAGGGAGATTGGCCTTGAAAATCTCTGTCTTTTTCATCTAAATGACTCAAAGGCCAAGCTCGGTAGCAGAATAGACAGACACACCCATATTGGAGAGGGAAATATTGGACTCAAAGGCTTTTCCAATCTCCTAAACGATCCCCTGTTTTCAAACCATCCCTTTTTGATTGAAACTCCTAAGGGAAAAGATGAGGATGGAATTGATTATGATAGAAAAAATCTTATTATATTAAGGAGCCTCATAGGGAGAGAAAGAGATGATCACCTTTGATCTTGAATGTAGTAATGGTCATAGATTTGAAGGCTGGTTTAAAGACTATCATTCCTTTGTAGAGCAGAAAGACGGAAATCTGATAAGATGTCCCATATGTAATGATTCAGAAGTCAGGCAGGTGATATCCTCGGTTAATATGAAGTTATCTCATAGGGAGAAGGAGGAGGATAAGAGGCCTGACTATAAGAGACTTGCTAAGGAATTTATCCGCTATGTAAATGAAAATTTTGAAGATGTGGGTCCTAATTTTACAAAAGAGGCCTTAAAGATGCACTATGGGGTTACAAAGAAACGTAACATAATGGGCTCTGCAACAGAAAAGGAAGAGAGGATTCTTAAAAAAGAGGGAATTAGATATCTTAAGATTCCTTATCCTAAGATAGATCCCTCAGATGATAGTCAATAGCCCTACTTAGAAAGCCTCTTTATACCATTATAAGATCCAATTATTATCTCTGAGGCTGTTTTCAAAAAGAGCCCGTTTTCTACAATTGCAGCACGGCCATGTAGCATCTCTTCTATCTTCTGCGGTTCTCTTAATGGGCCAAAAAAGCAATCTAAGATATAGTTACCTTCATCAGTTATAAACGGGCTTCCATCCCCTTTCTTTCTGATCCTCGCCTCTATCCCCATCTTTTTAAAATTTAACACTTCTACACTTAGCCCAAATGGAATCACCTCCACAGGAACAGGCCATTTTGTCCCTACCCTTTCTGAAAGCTTGCTTTCATCCACAATGATCACATTTCTCTTACTTGCCTGTGCAACTATCTTTTCCTTTAGTAGTGCTCCTCCTCCACCCTTGATAAGATTAAGGTCTCTGTCTACCTCATCTGCCCCATCAATGGTTAGATCTATTTCAGGGTGGTGGTCCAGATCAGAGAGTGGTATTCCCATCTCTTTTGCTATCATCTCAGTGGAATGTGAACTGGGAATACCCACAATATCCTCTATCTCTCCCCTTTTGAGCCTTTGGGATATGGTCTTAAGGGCAAAGAAAGCAGTGCTGCCTGTTCCAAGCCCGATTATCATGCCAGAGCGGACCTGCTCAACAGCAGCTCTTGCGGCCATCTCTTTTAGATCGTCCATATGGAAAGACCTCCATTTCTATCTTATATTATCTCTTTATCCCTAATTCCCTTTCAAGCCTATCAAGAAAATTACTAAGCCCATTCTTTATCCATATAAGCAATGCCTTTTTCCCCCGCTCAACTAAGGCCTTATAGTCACCTAAGCACTGAGATATAACAAGATTTCTGAATGAATATCCCATCTCTGGAACAGGTATTTCCTCTTCTGAGACATGCAAAAACATAACAAATATGCCTTTGTCAGGGCCTCCTTTATGAAATTGGCCGGTTGAATGAAGATATCTTGGCCCAAAATTAAAGGTAACAGGCAGATTGCATTTCAATTCCAAGGTCTCAGCTATCCGTTCCATCTGTTTTTCTGTCTCAGCCCCCTCAGCCAAGAATGCCATAATGGAGATATAGTCTCCATTCTTTTTCTCTTTTAAGATGTCTTGAATTATTCCTTTTAGAGTTCTATTACCATATCTTGAATCCCCATATATCATCATCTCTTTATCTCTGAGGATTAAAGAGTCCTCCTCCCATTGCATGTCTCTTTTTATATCTTCCATAATTTTTCTGGCATTTTTCTTTGCAATATCCACATTTGGCTGATCAAAGGGATTAACACCCAGAATAATTCCAGATATTGCAGTAATCATCTCCCATCTGAAAAATTCTCTTCCCAGATCCCAATGGTTGTTAAGTTGAATCTGAATCAGAGGGAATCCCTTTTCTTTAAGGCCCTTAATCAATGGTTGAAACTGGCCTTCTCCCTTACCCTTTTTATAGTCTATTACTACAAACAGCCTATCCTTACCATAATAGGCCAAAGACTTAGGCATCTTATCCAGTAAAGGCAGTATCCCTTTCCCTTGTTTACCTGTGCTTTCAGCAATAAGCTGCTCCAACCAGATCAAAAAGGGCCTGATGCTCTCTGGTGCGATAAAGGTAAGCTTATCAATACCGATTTCGGAAAGATGAGCTATAGTAGATCCAAGAATGAGGCAGGAATTGTTATGGAAATCTCCCTTAGCTAAACACTTGGATCTGAGCTCTTCCCCCTTTTGTAACAATCTTTTGATATCAATCCCTATAAGAGCTGCAGGGACAAGACCAAAGTAGGTGAATACCGAATATCTACCACCTACATCTTCTGGACTATTAAATATCTTTAAAAACCCTCTCTGCCTTGCAATCTCTTCTAAGGGGGTTCCAGGATCTGTTATGGCTATAAAGTTTTGACCCACATTCTTTTTCTGCTCTTTTATCTTATGATAGAGATAATAAAAAAGAGAGACAGTCTCTATCGTGGTTCCGGATTTGCTGGATACAATAACAAGGGTATCTTTAAGATTAAGCCTTATCAATTCCTCTCTAATTGTATCTGGATGCGAAGTATCTAACACCTTAAGCGGAGGGTAGGGAGGAGAATTGGAAAATACCTCCATAAATAACTTAGGTGCTAAGCTGCTTCCTCCCATACCTATAAGGAGTATATTCTTTATACCTTTTTTAAGAATCTCCTCCCTAAAAGCATCTATTTCATCCACATCTCCTTTCATATCTACTGGAAGATCAAGCCATCCTATCTTAATCCCCTTTTTTTCTCTAAATAGGGATGGGTCCTTTTGCCAGAGTCTTGGAATAATATCACTTTGGATATCCTTTTCTATCATTGGCATGAGGGTCTCTCTATATGATCCCAGATCTATCTCTACATCATCAAATATAAATTCCATCTTCCATACCCCCTAAGTATTTGACTTTTATTTATCATCTAATATGATATTCAACAAGGAGAATATCTTATGAAGAGAGTTGAAATCCTCAAAAAGGTAAATATCCTTATTGAGATTGCTGATAATAGAGAATTTATTGATCCCATCTTTAAAGAGGATGTGGAATTTGTTTTTGGAATTGGATCTAAGGGGCTTTCTCCATTTGAATACATGATATCTGGAAGAGCTGAAGGAGAAGAGATTATTGAAAGCATAGAATCCTGGAAGCTCCATAGTCTATTTGATCCTCCATACATCTTTTTTGATACTCCCAAGACAAAGGATATGTTCTTTTTAAGGGCAAAGGTTAAAGGTATATCCACTCCAAGCCAAAGGGAAGTGATAAGTGCCCTTGCAGAGGCTTCAAGGTGTAAAGGGTGCTGTGATTCCCATTAATGGTCATGATATTCCTTCATCAGATCCATGATCTTATCAATGCTCTTATCAAGACGGGGATTAATATTTCCTTCTTTTAATATCCCCATCTTGCTTAATACACCTCTAATGATCTCTGATGGAAAGGAGCTGTATAGTTCCAGTAATCTCATCACATATTGACCATATCTCCATATCTGTTTCAATTCATCTGGGTATTGACCATCTGTATCAAAAGATTCAATGGAAAAATGTGTAATTCTGCTCCAGCTCTTCGGAGATAGATTAGCCCCAACGGATACCACCCCACTCATGGAAGGGGATCTTAAAAAATTGGCCTCATTTCCATCATATATCCTGAAGTCTTTTCTGTGAGATACGGCCTTTTGATAGTTCTGAGCCCTATCTATTTCACCAGAATGGATAAGAGCTTTAATATTTTCAAGTTTGATTAGCTCTCTTAGTATGGATGTCCTGATATTTTTCCTTTTAAAGGGCCTGTTTAAGTCCCTGACCAGATCAGGTATATTATGTAAAAGGAATGGCTCTGATACAAGTTCAAGGAGCTCCCTGTAATTATCCATAAGTCCCCTGTTACTGTGATATAGAAGGGGAGAGTCGACCCAGAGGACAGGATCAGAGTATCTCCTCTTTTTAACCCGTCTTTTTAATGTTGTCAGCGTCTTCTTTGTGTCTTCCTTGCTATCTTGGGTTACCCATACCATGATGGGAACCCTTCCCTTTATAACCACAAGGGATTTATCAAAGAGCTCTTCCCTGAGTTCCACATTTAACTCTCTTCCCATTCCCCCCTTAGGGCTAAAGAGATAGATCATCTCTACATGGGGAAGAACCCTATCTAAGAGCCTTCCAAGCCCCCTTCCATCCACCTTCCCATTATCTATGGGGCTTATAAGCTCTACTATTAATCCCCTTGCTGGATAAGTATCTCCCATTTATGGAAAATTCCTCTCTTCCCAAAAGGTCATGCAGATGCAATATACCTTTCACCTTGCGGTTTCTGTCTAAGATTACAAGATGGGTGATTCCATAAAATTCCATGATCCAGAGTGCCTCTGCAGCAGACTGATCCTCATCTATCAGTTTTGGCCCTTTTGTCATAATCTCATCAACAGAGATCTTCAAAATATCTCTTTTTTTCTTTTTCAATAATGCCCTTCTGAGATCACCGTCTGTAATAATACCCTGAAGTTTCTTATCCTTATCCACAACTAAGGTGGCACCTATCCCTTTTCTGTCCATCTCTTCTATGGCTTCACTTAGAGGGATACCAAGTTCTACCACTGGAATATTATCTCCTGTTAGCATCACCTCTCTTACAGAGAGTGAGAGCCTCTCACCCAGATTTCCACCTGGATGAAATCTGATAAAGTCGACTTTACTGAACCTTCTTTCATTAATCAGCACCACTGCTAAGGCATCCCCCATTGCAAGGGCTGCTGTTGTGCTTGCGGTAGGGGCAAGCCCCAGTGGACATGCCTCCCTTTCTACCCCCACATCTATTACCACATCACAGAGAGATGCCATGGGAGAGTCCTTTTGCCCTGTAAATCCGATTATCTTTGCCCCCATCTCTTTAAGGATGGGAAGAATGTGATTTATCTCTTTTGTCTGCCCACTGTTAGATATGGCAATTATAATATCATCAGGGGTAACCATCCCCAGATCACCGTGAATTGCCTCTGCTGGATGCAGGAACAGAGATGGAGTGCCTGTGCTATTTAATGTGGCAGAGATCTTTCTTGCAACTAAGCCAGATTTTCCCATTCCAGTTAAAATCACCCTGCCTTTGGAGTTAAGTATTAATTCCACAGCCCTTTCAAATTCAGAATTTACCTTATCCATCAGGCCCAATATGGCCTCTGCCTCTATCTTCAAGACCTCTTTTACCTGTTTTACTATCATGAAGACCTTTACATAACCCCTTACTTTACACTGGGGGTTTCACCCCCAGACCCCCAGAAATTAACTTAAAATAACCCATAATTACAGTTTTTTCTGAGAGCTTTGAAAAATTCAAAGCTCTCATCATAATAAACATTGCATATCATTTTGGGCTTCATTTCTCAAGGGAATAGGTCACACCTAAAAATTATAAAAAATTCAATGAGTTCTTGACATAAAGGCGCCTTCTATCTATCCTTTATGGCTGATTAAAGATTTATAAGGAGAAGATATAATGAATGATCAAAAAGGCATTGCATTAGTTACAGGTGCAAGTAGTGGAATTGGAAGAGAGGTTGCCATTAGACTTTCAGGACGAAACTATCGGGTTATGGCCGTGGCAAGGAGAAAGGAAAGGCTTGATGAATTGGCCAAGAATCATTCCAATATCGTTCCCTACCGTGTTGATCTATCTGATGAAAGGCAGGTAGAGGGCTTCTGCGCTGAGTTACAGAATATGGAAAGCCCTATAGATGTGCTTATAAACAATGCAGGCTATAGTATCAGGGGGCCTATTGAGTCTATACCTATAGATGAGATAAAGAGGATATTTCAGGTAAATCTATTTTCCATGTTAAGGATAACTCAGGCATCTCTTCCTGGAATGAGGGCTAAGAGAAAGGGATTTATTATCAATATAAGCTCAATAGTGGGCAAATTTGTATTTCCCTTAAGCGGAATATATGCTTCAACCAAGTTTGCACTGGAAGCCATAAATGATGCACTCAGGATGGAGTTAAGACCTTTTGGTATCAGGGTGATATGTATCAGGCCAGGAGTTATCAACACAGAGTTCAATGAGGTGGCAAATAGATTGAGTAAGAGGATATCAGAGCGAACCTCTAAGGACTATGAACCCATAGCTGATGCGGTTGGAAAGAGCATGCAAAGGCTTTTCTTCAATGTGGAAATTCCAGGTCCCCAGCTCATTGCAAATATCGTTATTGATGCCATAGAATCTAAAAGGGCAAAATCGGTCTATGAGGCAGGCCCGTTTGTGGTAGAGATATTGGGAAAGCGATTTATGCTGGATGATCAGTCATTTGATAGATTCTGGACAGAAAGATGTGGCCTTGCAGGTCTAAAGGTATGAAACGACCTTGATCTATTGGCAGAGCTATGCCTTGATTCTTCTATATCCCTTCCATCCCAAAATGCACTCAAAGATACCAAAGATAATGGAGATTCCAGAGATGGCCTTCAGATACCTCAAGATATATCTCTGCCACCTTCCACTTCCCTGGCGTATCTGGATAGAAACGAAGCTGATCACTACCTTTGCGTAGCTTATGGGCTCACCTGTTGTATAGTCTGCCTTATTTCATATTGCCTGTATCCGTGACTGTCGCAATTTTTGGTTTCATATATTCACCCCTTTTTTCTTTCTCCAATAAACGTAGAAAGGAATTCCACTCAAGGTGACAGCAATTCCCAAGATTGATTCGTAAGGCTTTTCCACTAACACTTTTAAAGCTATCCATAAGTAGACAGCAAGGAATATAGAAGTGGTATAAGGATAGCCCCAAACCTTATAAGGTCTCTTTAATTCGGGACATCTAAATCGAAGGACAAATACCCCAAGAGCAGTAGCAATGGAGGCAATTAGCATTATAAAAACCACATAGGTAAGAAGTTGATAAAAATTGCCCCAAAGCACCAAAAAAGAGGAGATTATAGTCTGAAAGATGATGGAAACATAAGGAGTTTTGTAACGAGAATGGACGATCCCTGCTTTTCTAAAAAAATTCCCGTCCTTAGCCATAGCATAGTAAATCCTGGGGGCAGTGAGGACCACTGAGTTGAGGCTTCCCAGAATAGCAAAAATTATAGCCAGTGATACTATCATGGTAGCCCCAGGACTAAAAAGAGAACGACAGGCAAAACTTGCAATTTCTATTATCCCTTTCATTTCAGGTATCGAAAGAGCATAGATGTAGAAAATGTTCATCAAGACATACACAATGGTGACAATAAGGCTGCTCAAAATAAGTGATAGAGGAAGATTCTTTTCTGGATTCTTTATCTCAGAGGCTACATAGGCTGACACAAACCATCCACTATAGGTAAAAACTACTGGAATCATTGCCGGACCAAAGAGGTCACCTACGGATAAACCTTTTGAAGAGAAACTAAAGTGGTCAAGGTTTCCCGAACCCCATATAAATCCAGAGAATAATATGAGAAAGATAATGATCAGATTAAACCCACTGCACAGATTTTGTAACCTGCTTGCATACTTTACTCCCAGATAGTTTATCAGTGATATTAGAAGAAGGGAAAAAATGGCCAAAGATTTTTCTTCCCAGAGTTGATATTCCCCTCCAAAAGATAGAGGCAAGAGATATTTAGCAAGACCTAAGGATAGAGCAGCAATAGAGCCCGGATTTATAATAAAAAAACCAACCCAACCTAAAAGAAACCCAGCCCAAGAGCCATAAATATTTCGGAGATAAACATAATCACCTCCAGCATAAGGAAAGGCCGCCCCTAACTCTCCATATGTTAAGGCCCCACACAGAGTCAAAATCCCCCCCATAACCCAGATGATAAGAATGTAGTGAGCATCGGGGAGTTCCTGGGCGAGCATACCCGTGGTGGTAAAAATACCTATCCCCACCACATTCCCCACCACAATCATCACTGCATCAAAGAGTCTTAGCTCTCGTTTAAGTCCATTTTCTTTGTCAGACAATAGTTGGCCCGCTTTATCTCACTTCAAATGTTAAGGTAGCACCATATAGGTATTCATCACATTCTTCCTTATCAGGAAAAGGAAGTTTGTGGTCTACTTTCACCATCCACTTGCCTTTCTTCAGTATTTTGATACTTCCTACTCCTTTTCCATCAGTCATAGTGGTGTAGGCAAAGGTGTTCTTCTTCTCTGAAAATCCAGTATAGGTGGCAAAAAGATGAGCTCCAGAGACAGGTTCCCCCTTAAAAATTACTTTCAGAGGGAAGACATCACCCTCTTTTAATTGAGCTGGAGCCTTAAGCGGGATTAACTCTAAAGGATGTCCGACCTTTTGGGACATACCATTATTTTTCTTCCCTATCTGAATTATAGCCTTTGCCCTTTTATCGTAGTGGAAGCAGGTAATTACATTTTCCAGGCCCTTCTTGGTCCGCAGTTTATAACCTTCAATAGTCTTGGTAAGAAAGCCAGGCTTGATCTCAGCGGCAACGAAATAGATACCGGGTATCTGAGGAGTAAATAAAAAATGAGTAGGATCAAGCTTTTTAAGCGAAATCTTTTCTCCTTTAGGCCTTATAGCATAAATACTTTCAAGCCATCCTTCCTTTATCACTTCATCAGTGGGAAATCTATGCCCCCAACCAAGCTCAATGGTTACTACTTGTCCTGGCTTAGGAAAGTAGTTACTAACATTTAGCCACAAGTCATGAGCGTGAACAATTGAAGCAAATAAAAGGATTGTTAAGCTATATAAAATAACTATCTTCTTTTGTGTAAGCATCTTTTATAACCTCCTTCTTAAAACCAAAATTTTTGTCCTTTCAAACCAAATGGATCCTGAGGCATTGAGAATTTAACAAGCTTTTTAGGGTTACCTATTACTGCTATCATATTTTTGTCCTAATCTTGATTGATGCATTTTCATTGCAGCCTCATAAGGCTTACCTTCCAGAAAGCGGCCTATAAGCAAAAGTCCCATAAATTTCTCCTTTTCATTTGCCAATTTTTGTCCCATATCGGCAATAGTTCCACGAACAATATGTTGCAGCTCCGGATATCCAGCCCAGTAAACTACAGCACAGGGCATATCAGGTGGAAACACCTGCCTTAAGCGTTCAAATAATACCTCGGATTGCCCAAGGGCCATATAGAAAATCATGGTTGTGGGATACTTGGCTAAGTCCTTTAGGATCTGATGTTCTTTCATATTCGGATCCATTAAAAAAAATGGGGCAGTCTGTATTACCATCCTACAATCATGAGCAGGTATCACACTCTTTTTCAGAGCGGCCATGGCTGCTGCATCGCATCCCATACCAGGAATGATCACAACATCATTAGGGTCAAACTGTTCCACATACCAGTGGCTGGGGCCAAACAGGCAGGGATTACCTGAGTCCAAAAGCCCTACATCTTTTCCTTGAGATAAAATTCTCTTGATTTGTGACACTCTTTTATCCCTTATTTTAAAACGTTCTACCTTGAATTTGGCAAACTCCTCCTTATTCAATTTTCGGTAACCTTTTCCTTTGTAATCCCAGAACCCTTTCCATGGATCAAACAGGATAGGTTTATTGCCGATATAATCTGCAAAGAGCTTTGCTTGCCGATTTGATGCTATGATATAATTCATTTTTTTAATTGTATCCAAAGCCTGTAGTGTTGCCATTCTTGGCCCAGCTGGGCCTGTTCCAATTACATAGAAGTGCCCGCGACCCCAGGCAAATCCCTGGGATGGAGACAGAGATTCAACAGCGGCTAAGATAATTATAATGCAAAGAATTTGTTTTAACAGCTTCATGAGCCCCTCCACTAATTAATTTTTTAAAACTTCACGCCAACCTGTAAACCCCACAGATACTCGGGCATCTTATAACCTGCGATCTCTTCATAGTCGGTTCCAGTTATATTGTTAACAAATGCTTTGGCCGTATATTCCATGTCATTAAATTTGAAGCCCTGCTCAAATCCTACATCCACTGTGATATAGTCATCGAGCTTTGAGCCTTTTTGAGCCTTACGAGAACCCACATAGCGGGAGCTAAACTGGAACCAACCGTCCTCCCAGACCTTATATCTGGCCAATAACTTGACTTTATGCTTTGGCAGAAGTGCGGGAAGATAGTAGGTCCAATCTCTTTCAAAGCCGGTGCTCTCTGCATCAAATTTCTGATATACATATGCTGCGGTTGCACGGAATCTTTCCCCAAGACGGACAGCAGCTTCAATTTCACCACCATACAGTTTAAAATGGTCGATATTATATAGACAGTTACTACCAATTCCCGTGCCAGGTGAAGTTATACCGTTATCGTTAATGAAATCTTCAATGTCATAGTAAAAGAGCGCTGACCTCAAGCTTACCGGTTTAAGGTCCTTTATAATCCCAATCTCATATTCCCAGGCCGATTCTGGATCTAAGGAAGGATTATCAGGGGAGGCGCACCGCGCCCACCAGTAATAGTCTCAAGGGCAAGGAAGCCTATATGAACGGCTTACCGCTGCATAAAGGGCTGTGTTTGGTGTTGCCTGGAAATCCAGCTTAAGACTTGGATATATACCAGATTCATCCTGTTTTTTACCTCCTGTGGGCCACCCAGCTCCAAACTGGGAATAATAGGTGTCCATATCTATCTTGTAATACCTCACCCCAGGTGTGAGAGTCCAGACATCCCCAAGGCGGATGATGTCCTGTAAATACGCTGACTTAACCAGATATATCCTGGGGTTTTTATCGGGCCATCCAAGTTCTTGATACTCAAATCCCAGAGTTAAACTATGTCTCGAAAGAAAATCGAATTTGATATCCTGATATTCGCAAATTATACCCTTTGTTCTATCATCAACAAAAAAGTCTTTTCTAAAACTTTTACCCCTCCACATGCTGATCCATCGTCTACCTTCAGTCCAAAAACCATGTAATTTGATATTCCCTGGGCCTAATGGCAGGTGGAGAATTCCGTCTAAATATGTGGTATGTTTTTCCCAGTGGGGATTATTTTGAGGTAACTGACCAGTGGGAGGAAGATGCCTTAGCTGATCAGCACCTGGAATAAAAACAGGGTAGCCCGGATCATAGTCCGCTCTACTTGGGTCATTTATGACAGGGAAGCCATAATCTACATCCGAGTATTTAACCCCAAGATTAAAGGTGGCTTCATGGGGCAAGAAAAAAGTAAGATGTCCATTGAGATTATAGGTATCTTGATAATTGTTTCTAAGGTATCCATCAGTTTCTCCCTTACCGGCTGAAAAATGGTAACCTATTAAATTATAAAGCCCGCCATTTATAGAAACTGAACCATTATAAGTATCATACTTACCATATCCTCCCTTAAAACTTATATCTGGCTTGATCTTTCTGGTCTTCTTTCCCTTTTTAGTAATAATGTTAATCACGCCTCCTATGGCAAATGGATGAAGTACTGAATGTCCTCCACGGATAATCTCAATACGGTCAATGTCATCCATGTTCAATGTGGACCAGTCTACAATGTACCTCCCATAATGCCCTGTATGATTGATCCTGCGGCCATCAATCTCTATAACCATCCGTCCCTCATTAAGGCCTCGAATGGATACCTCATCACCCGGGCTTGCCATAAGGGGATTGGTTCGCTGAACGTCGATCCCGCCTATTTCAGTTAAGACATCAGTCAGGGTGCGCACCTCACCCGGCTTCTTGAATTCATCCATCCGGATGATCGTCTTCTCAGGGGTAATCTCAACCCCAGGCTGTGGTGCTATAACGACCATTTCCGGCAATTTGACGAGCTCTTTTTCTTTCTTCTCCCCTTTTTCCCCTGCTGATCCAGGGTCAGGACAAGTGATAATAAATACTGCTAAACAAATTAGAATCCATTTCAAAATTTTCATTTCCAAATCACCTCCTTATCTGTAGAAATTTTTAAACGCTCTTTTGCCTCTTACCTCCTTCCAAAATAAAAAGCCAAGAAGACCTTGCCAAAATCTCTTTTTGTCAAAGCCTTCTTGGCTTTTTTGTTACGCTGGGCCTTAAGATCTAAGGCAATTTAATCATTTCATAATAATAAAAGAGAGCTTTCCATCACCCCTTTTTACACTACAGCTTTCTTCTGAGAGCTTTAAAAAATTCAGAGCTCTCAGCAAAGGACTTCTTGTCCGCCTTAATGCTTTCTAAATCTTTTTTCTCCTTCCTAAAGCATTTTTTATCTTTTATCACCCTAAAAATAGTCTGTCAAGGGAATATAATTAAAAAGAGGGATATAGATTTGGGAAGATGGATAAGTTACTTTAAAAGATACAATTTTATTCTGTTGTATTTATTTGAATAAATAGATTGAGATGACATATAGATGTATGGAACCGGGAAAAGAGACTTTTTTGTTTTAAATTTTTATGATATGAAGGCCCTATGCCGGTCTTACCTGAGTTAAAGAGCCTACTCTTTTTGACCTCAATCTTTTTGTTAAACTTTATGTCAAGGATTATCTTTGGCCCTCTTATGCCCACAATAGAGACTGATTTTGGAATTGATCATGCCTATGCTGGCTCATTTTTCTTAATAATCTCTTTAGGATATTTCATCTCTCTTATAGGCTCTGGCTTTATATCCTGCAGAATTTCCCATCGAAACACCATAATCATTTCAGCCATAGGAGTTGGAGGGGTTCTGATGGGAATCTCCTTGAGTAATAATCTATGGCAGATCTGCCTCTCTCTTCTATTTTTAGGGCTTGCAGCAGGACTTTATCTTCCCTCAGGTATTGCCACCCTTACAGAGCTTGTAAGTCACGAACATTGGGGAAAGGCCATAGCTGTTCATGAACTTGCTCCCAATATAAGCTTTGTCATCACACCATTAGTGGCTGAAATCCTGTTGAGATATCTTCCCTGGAAAGGGGTATTGATGGTAATAGGAGGAATATCCATATTAGCTGGGATACTTTTTGCTTTGACTGGAAGGGGGGGACGCTTTTATGGAGAAGCTCCAAATCTCCTGCTATTAAAAGATCTTTTTACTATGCCTGTGTTTTGGATAATGGTTATCCTTTTTAGCTTAGGTATAAGTGGCTCTCTGGGTATATATACCATGCTTCCCCTCTTTCTGGTAGTTGAACATGGCATGGATCGCAGCTGGGCCAATACCCTGATAGCACTATCCAGAATCTCTGGAATAATTATGAGCCTATTGTCAGGATTTATTAATGACCGCTTTGGGCCAAAGAGGACATTGATAGGAGTATTTTTGATTACAGGATGTTTTTCTATTCTTCTTGGTATTATAAGTGGAAGATGGGTACCTTTTTTCGTATTTCTTCAACCCCTTTTTGCAGTATGTTTTTTCCCCCCTGGATTTGCGGCCTTATCCTCTCTTACACCACCAAGTTCACGCAATGTGGCAGTATCTCTCACGGTTCCAGCTGCCTTTGTTATTGGAGGAGGGGCTGTGCCTGCATGGATAGGCCTTTCAGGAGATCTCCTCTCCTTTAGTTTTGGAATTTTTTCTGTAGGGATTATGATTCTTTCTGGTGTGCTATTTGCCTATCATATTAAATTGGGAAGGTTGAAATGATAGAAATTCACCTGTTATAAGGATGAATACTAATTTTTAGTGAGGGGGTTTAGAAAATGGAAAAAACTTTAAGGGAAAGGATAAGGATGTTTAAAAGGGGGCATATTCACAAGCGATCCATTGAGCTTAATAGCTACCCCGTAGATGATGGAATCATCTTAGAAGGCATCTTATATGATGAGCGATTTGTAGATATATATGATATAGATGGAAGTATTAAAAATAAGGGCCCGGTTCATCATATATCCGCACTTATCTTAATAAGGGGTATGCCTCCTGTAATAGAGGATGCAGAGGCAGAGTTTTTACACTATCCTCACGAGTTATGTCCCCAGGCAAGGGAAGGTATGAAATCCTTAGTTGGGCTTGAGATAAGGAGTGGGTTTGGGGAAAAGGTTCACAAGATCATAGGTGGAAAGAAAGGCTGTGCCCATCTTTCACACCTTATAATAGTTATGGGCCATGTGGCGATGCATGGACTGTGGACAAGTCTATTGAGGGAGAGGCCTTCCATACCCTCATCTCTTGAGGATATTAAGGCCCTTGATTATCTGATAGA
>Ga0190361_1000460_pt1 | contig 16114 bp, 10 predicted proteins | sample 48721845_MG_FD_161273 | JGI IMG/M metagenome (GOLD analysis project Ga0190361, IMG submission 161273) | Hydrothermal vent microbial mat bacterial communities from Southern Trench, Guaymas Basin, Mexico - 4872-18-4-5_MG | ecosystem: Environmental > Aquatic > Marine > Hydrothermal vents >...
ATTTCTCTCCTCCTCAATCTTCAATTCTAGCTGCTATCTTATTAGGAGATAAAGGAAGAATTTCTCAAGAATGGAAAGAGAAGTTAAATATTGCAGGAGTCCGCCACATCACAGCGATTTCTGGGATGCACATTGTAATTTTATCGCAAATTCTTCTTTGGTTAGGAATATTTTTGGGGCTTTATCGAGGACAGGCATTTTATTTTGCTTTAGGGGTTTTATGGGGTTACATTTTATTGATCGGTTTTCAACCCTCAGCTATTCGGGCAGGAATTATGGGTTCAGCTTTTTTGTTTTGCCAGAAAATTGGTAGACAAAAAGCAGCTTTTAACACTTTAGTTTTGGCTGCTGCCATAATGTTACTTTTCAGCCCCTTACTTTTAAGACAGAGTGTTGGTTTCCAACTTTCTTTCTTGGCTACTTTGGGGATAATTTATCTGACCCCTTTCTTTGCTAACCTGCTTCAAAAAATCAAAATTCTTAAAGACCTCAACCTTTCTTCCCTTTTAGGAATGACTTTTGGAGCTTTGACTTCCACTTTACCTGTTTTAATTTATAACTTTGGTTACCTCTCTTTGGTTACTCCCTTAACAAATATCTTAATTATTCCTTTCTTACCTTGCCTTATGGGATTGGGCTTTTGCTTTCTTCTTTTAGGAGCAATCTGGGAACCAATTGGTTGGATTTTATCTCTACCAGTTTGGTTATTACTTAGCTATTTAACTTCAATAATTAACTTCTTTTCTCAAATTTCTTGGGCCTCAATGACCTTTCGAATTCCTTGGTTTTGGCTGCCAATTTGTTATTTTAGCTTTGGTTATTTCCTTTGGCATTTAAAGAAAAAAGAAAAATTGAAATTATTAAATTACTGAGTTATAATATTTTATACTTATGCTTTCAATTGTTATCCCAACCTTAAATGAAGAAGACTATTTGCCTCGGCTTCTTGAGTGTTTACGGAGGCAAAGTTTTCGAAATTTCGAAGTTATTGTTGCTGATGCTGGCTCAACTGATGAAACTCGAGAAATTGCTAATGCTTTTGGCTGTAAAATTGTTGAGGGAGGATTGCCAGCCAAAGGGAGAAATCAAGGAGCAAGACAGGCTAAAGGAGATTTAATTCTATTTTTAGACGCAGATGTAGTTCTCCCCAAAGATTTTTTAGAAAAAACTCTGAAAGAGTTTAAGGGGAGAGATTTAGACATTGCCACTTTTTCTTTAATTCCTTTATCGAAGAAGAAGGGAGCAAAAGTTATATTTAATTTTTTCTACAATTATCCTTTAAGAATTCTCCAAGACAAATGGGCCCACGGAGCGATGGGGATTTTAGTGAAGAAATGGCTTCATCAGAAGATAGGGGGATTTGATGAGAAGATAAAAATAGCTGAGGATCATCACTATGTCCAGCAGGCCTCAAAATTAGGAAAATTTGGAGTAATAAGAGGAACAAAACTTTTTGTTTCTCTGAGAAGGATTAAAAAAGAAGGTTGGGTGAGAACTGGACTTAAATATTCTTTCGCTGAACTCTATATGAAATTCAAAGGTCCTATCAGAAAAGAACTTTTTCAATATAAGTTTAATCATTACAAAGAGGAAGATTAATTTCTTAATTTAGATATGCAGCTTAAAGAGAAAACAATAAAAACAATATTGATCCTCTGTTTGATTATCTTTTGTTTAGGAGGAGTAGCTGGAGGTATTTACGGCCAAGATATTTGGCAAGGATTGAAATATGGGCTGATTAAAATTAATAATTATTTTAAGATTTTTCCTGAGATAGAACTTCCCCCCAAAGAGGTTGTTCAGCCTTCGCCAGAAAAAGAGCCACAACCTCCTCAATATATTCCCCAAACTACTCAAGAGAAAGCAGTTATTGAAGCAGTAAAGAAGGTCTCTCCAGCAGTGGTGAGTATTATTATCACTAAAGAATTCCCAGTTTATGAGCAATACTATGAAAATCCCTTTGAGGAATTTTTTGGTCCGGAGGTTCCGTTTGAATTCAAGATTCCTCAGTATCGCCAAAAAGGCACCCAAAAGCAAAAAATTGGTGGAGGGACAGGATTTATTATTTCTGAGGATGGAATGATTCTCACTAACAAACATGTAGTTGAAGATACTCAAGCCGATTATACAGTGATTACTAACGATGGTAGAAAATACCCAGCTCAAGTTTTGGCTCGTGATCCTTTCCAAGATTTAGCTATTTTGAAAATTGAGAGAGATAAAGTGATTACCCAGGAAGGTGATTTTCAAGAAACTCCATTTACTGTGGTTCGGCTTGGTGATTCTGATACCCTTCAAATCGGTCAGACAGTTATTGCCATTGGTAATGCCTTGGGAGAATTTCGGAATACCGTTTCAGTGGGAGTAATTTCAGGTTTAGGAAGAACGATTACGGCTTCGGGAGGAGGGATAATTGAAACCTTAGAAGATGTTATCCAAACTGACGCTGCCATTAACAAAGGAAATTCAGGAGGGCCACTTTTAAATCTGAAAGGTGAGGTTATTGGAGTGAATGTAGCTATGGCTCAAGCAGCTCAAAATATTGGTTTTGCTATCCCAATTAATCACGCTAAGAAAGCAATCGAACAGGTTAAAGCGACCGGGAAAATTGTTTATCCTTTTTTGGGAATAAGATATGTTTTAATAACTAAAGAATTGCAAGAGGAGAAAGATTTACCAGTTGATTACGGAGCTTTGATAGTGGGAGGAGAAACTCCTCAAGAGCCTGCCATTGTCCCTGGTTCAGGGGCTGATAAGGCGGGGCTCAGAGAAGGGGATATAATCTTAGAAGTTGATGGGAAAAAAGTTACTTTAAGAAATTCTTTAGCCAAAATTATCCGTAGTCACAGCCCCGGTGATAAAATAGTGCTAAAAGTTTTAAGAGGAGATAAAACTCTTATCCTTGAAGCTACTTTAGGCGAAAAAACCAGCTAAATTGACATTTCATTTAAATTTAATTAAAATAAAAATATAGGTTTAATAATACCACTATGCCATTTATTCAAGGAGGTGATTTTACCCACAAATCCCAAGAGGCAATGCTCCAGGCCCAAAATGTTGCCAGAGAGAGAGGCCAACAACAGATTGACGCTCTCCATCTCTTATACGCTTTATTGGGCCAAGAAGAGAGCATTGTTTTGACGTTGCTCAGAAATTGTGGAGTGGATATCGAAGATTTGAAGAGAAGAACCGACCAAGCAATTAGTGAAATTCCATTTTTAGGAAAGTCACCTGGAATAGGTCAACTATATCTGACTCAAGATTTGGCTCGGGTTCTAGAACGAGCCAAGGAAGAGGCGATGAGAATGGGTGATGAATTTATTTCAGTAGAGCACCTATTTTTAGCTCTTATCGAAGTTAGGAGTAGAGCTCAAGAGATTTTGAAAAGTGTGCGATATCTTCCCTCGGGCCTTCAAGTTCCTTTAGACCGTGAGATTGTTTTAAAGAAATTAAGGGAGATTCGAGGTGAGGAGAAAATTTTAGACCCCAACCCGGAATCAAAATATGAGGTGATTAAAAAATATGCCAGAAATTTAACTGCCTTAGCCCGGGAAGGTAAGTTAGACCCGGTGATTGGCAGGGAGGCAGAGATTAGAAGGTTGATGCAGATTTTATGCCGGCGAACAAAAAACAATCCCGTGTTGATTGGAGAAGCTGGAGTAGGAAAAACTGCTATTGTGGAGGGTTTGGCAAAAAGAATAGCCCAGCGTGAGGTGCCAGAAAGTTTGAAAGATAAAGAAATTATTGCTTTGGATTTAGGAGCTTTGGTGGCTGGCACTAAGTATCGAGGAGAATTTGAAGCTAGAATTAAAGCCCTTCTGAGAGAAGTTCGCCGAGCCCGAGACCGCTATATTTTATTCATTGATGAGCTTCACACTTTAGTTGGAGCGGGAGCGGCTGAAGGAGCAATTGATGCTTCGAATCTATTAAAACCGGCCTTAGCTCGAGGAGAATTGAGGGCAATTGGAGCTACTACCTTGAAGGAATATCAAAAATACATTGAGAAAGACCCAGCTTTAGAAAGACGATTCCAACCAGTGTATGTGCAAGAACCTTCGGTCGAAGATACAATTGCAATTTTGCGAGGGCTAAAAGAGAAATATGAACTCCATCACGGTGTTAAAATTAAAGATTCAGCTCTGAGAGCAGCTGCTGAACTTAGTAATCGCTATATCACTGACCGATTCTTGCCTGATAAAGCGGTTGATTTAATGGATGAAGCAGCTTCTGCTTTGAGATTGGAGATTGAGTCAGAGCCTGCTCAACTTGAAGAATTAAAAGAAGAAATTACAAAATTAGAAATTGAGAAGCAAGCATTGAGGAAAGAAAAAGGGGTAGAGAAAAGGTTAAGAGTGGTTGAAAGAACTTTAGCTGATCTAAAAGAGAAAGCCAATGCTTTACAGGCAAGATGGAATGCTGAGAAAAAGATAATTTCCGATATTAAGAATTTGAAAAAAGAAATTGAGAATGTCTCTCTTCAGATTGAAATCGCTCAAAGAGAAGCTGACTTACAGAAAGTAGCTGAATTAAAATATGGTAAAATTCCAGAACTGAGGAAAGCTTTAAATCTTGCTGAAAAGAGATTGCGACAGCTTCAGAAAAAAAACCACCTCTTAAAACAGGAAGTTACCGAAGAAGATGTAGCGAAAGTTGTTAGTCGTTGGACTGGAATTCCTGTAACTAGGTTAATGGAAGATGAAGCAAAGAAATTAGAAAAAATCGAAGAAATTTTACAAAAAAGAGTAATCGGACAAGAAGAGGCGATCCGAGCAGTGGCAAACGCCATTCGGAGAGGAAGAGCTGGCATTTCAGAAGAATCAAGACCAATGGGAGTATTTCTCTTTTTGGGGCCTACCGGAGTGGGAAAGACCGAAACCGCTAGGGCTTTAGCTGAGTTTTTATTCAATACTGAAAAAGCCTTAGTGAGATTAGATATGTCAGAGTATATGGAGAAACATAGTGTTTCCAAAATTATAGGTTCTCCTCCTGGTTATGTTGGTTATGAAGAAGGAGGTCAGTTGACAGAAAAAATTCGAAGACGCCCTTATGCTGTAATTTTACTTGATGAGATTGAAAAAGCTCATCCCGAAGTTTTTAATATTTTATTACAAATTTTCGAAGATGGTAGATTAACTGATGCCAAGGGTAGAATGGTTTCTTTTAAAAACGCTATTATAATTATGACCTCAAATATCGGGTCAGAATATATAGCTCAAATGCAACCAGTAGGTTTTGAAGCTAAGAAAGAAGTACCCAGAAAAGAAAATCTTAAAAAGAAAGTATTGGAAGTTTTAAAAGAAACCTTTCGGCCCGAATTTTTAAACCGAATTGATGAGATTGTTATTTTTAACTATCTTGGTAAAAAAGAAATAAGAAAAATTGTTGATTTAGAATTAAAGAAAGTTGCTGATCGTCTGAAAGGAATGAAAAATATAAAAGTTAGGTTTTCTAAAGCAATAAAAGAAGCTCTGGCAAGAAAAGGATTTGACCCAAACTTGGGAGCCCGACCACTGAAGAGAGTGATTCAAAAATTAATTCTTGATCCTCTATCTTTAAAGATTATTACTTCAGAAATTAGAGAAGGGGACCGGGTTTTAGTCGATTTCCAAAAAGGAAATGTGATTTTTCAAACTCCTCAAAAATTAAGAGAAAAGAAAAAGGAGAAAGAGGAAGTTTTAGCCAAATAAAAAGAGGACTGTAAATGAGAAAAGTTTTTAAAATTGTTGGTTTTTTAATTTTAGCAATAATCGGAGGGGGCATCTTTCAGCTTTTTTTAGTGCCTTATCTGATTTCTCAACCATATTTTCAGAACTTCGGATTTATCAAGAATTTGAAGAGGGAAGTGATTATTAATCCAGTCGAACAATTTATTATCAGAGAAGGTGAGGGATTCGTAAAAGTAATTGATAGGGTTAGAGCTTCAGTGCTAACAGTGAGTCCAGATAAAAAAGTTGAGGGTTGTGGGTTTGTCCTTACTTCAGATGGTTTAATTATTACTTCATCTTCGTTAATTCCCGAGAACCAGAACTTTATTTTTATCAATAATGAAAAAACCGAATTCATAATCTCTGATCAAGATAAAAAAGACAATTTAGCTTTAATAAAAATTGAGAGCGAGAACTTAAAAACAGTAAGCTTTGCTGATTCAGAGAAGATAAAACCAGGAGAAGAGCTTTTTTTAATTGCTCGGAAATCCTCAGAGCTCGAGCCCCCAAAAATTGTCGTCAATGAGGGAGTTATTAAAAGTTTAAGTGAGGATTTAATTGAAACTAATATTTTAGAAAAAGAATCGGTTGAAAGTTGTCCTTTATTTAATCTTGAGGGGCAGTTTATGGGTTTGGCTAAAGTAGAGGATTTCAGACACCCTGATCTACCCGGTCAAGTTTTCTTTATTCCCGCCCCTGTAATTAGAGAGTTTGCCGGCCTTTAATTTATCTCAAAGTAAAAACCGTTGCTAGCTAAAGCTAGCAACGGTTTTTTTATTTTTATTTTTTCTCTTTCTCTTTTCTTTCGGGAGAAATTCTTTCTGAAGTGAAAGCCTTTTTGTGTAACCAGACAAGAAATCGGAAGACCGTCACTATCACCACTCCAGCAGCTACTCCAATTACTGTGCCACCAATTCCACCCAGAAGGATTAAATATGCATTAGCCATACCAGAGATAACTCCTACACAAATCCCTAACATCAAACTGCTGCCCAAACCAGCGGCAAAACCCAGTCCCTTTTCTTCTACTAAAGTAATTACAAGAGCAATTATACCAGTGGCGATTATAGCATTTCTGACTCCTATATTTAGTTCCGCCTGAGAAAGTATAGCCATGATAACTATCCCCAGAGTCCCAATCGCTGGCAGCCAGAACCAAACGAAGAACTTTCTTCTCTTCTTTTTCTCCTCGTGAAACTCTCTTTCATAATGACTTATCAAGGACAAGTAGCACTCTACAAAAATAATCAGATAGGCTGGAAATAATAAAAGATCAAACCAACGCGAGAGGACAATTAATCTTTCGTCGATTCTCACTCCATAAAGGGGAGATAGTCCACGATAAAAACCAACCAACAAAAAAATAAAATAACCAAGCGCTCCCCAAAAACTGATTACTCCTGCCTTATAAGCGAATCTTTTCATTTACTACCCTCCTTTAATTTTTAATTTTCTGTTATTACTAGTTACTAAAAGCGATTTTTACTTTACCAAAATTTCTTATTTTTGTCAAATTCTTCTAGGGCTTTATTTTTGAAAATAAAAAGAACCCCGGTGCACGCATAAGCTAAAGCTCATTAAAGGTGAGCTTGTTTGATTGGTAACCGGGGTCCTTTAAGTTAGGGTTTCAGGCTATTTTTCTTTCTTTTTGGTTAAGTAATTTTATTATTAATCCAGGTATCTTTTCAGGAGAAGCTGGACAATCAGCTCCAACCTCGATGATTTCAGAAGTTGTCCCGGACAATTTGTAAGCAAAGTGAACCCTCTTTGCCAGTAGGGGTTGTTTCTCCTAAAGAATAAGTTCCATTTCCAGCAGCCCAATAATTTTCTCCAGAGAGGGAATCTTGAGTTGAGGACCAATAATAACAATTGGTAGTCTTTAGAATTGCATTACAACCTACTACTCCAAGAATCTCTAAAATATTTGGCAATCGCCAATTATCATATTTGATTCCCTGATGTTCAGAACAATCACCCGGTTCTGAAATGTTTCCTTGGAAAGTGCCATCTTGGCACAAAACTCGGTTACCAGCAAAACGGATAGCTTGCTTCCACCTTTTACGAAAATCATAGATATACTCACCGATGCCAGCTGCGTAATCCTGAGTAAAATTATAATTAGGCCAAACTAAATTTGTTCTTAGATCAGTTTTAGTGCCATCAGCGTTATCTTTTAAATTAAAGTTTTCTTGATTGGAACCATCAGGAATTTCTGGACCCCGAACTGCTAAAAGATAATAACCAGGTGATCGGCCCGCGTCATACCAGACAGGTTTTAATTCCCCATTGTTGAAATTAAGATAAAAAGCTTTGTATCTCCTTGGTCCAGCAAAGGCTCCTCCAGCTACCTGTCTGAAAGTAGAACTCCAGTATTTATCAGGTTTAATATTGATAAAATAGTTTTCATCAATAGCTGGATTAGATTTTTCATAATTAACGATAGTTGCCAATTCTTTGAAATTAGGCAATCGCCAATCGTCATAGCCAGCAAAACTTAATTGCTTAGCAAATAAAATCGCATTACCTTGAGTGGTGGTTGCTCCGTTAAAAGAAGAAGTGCTTTCGCCATCTTTAATCCACATTAAACCAGTGTATAAATCAGTAATTGTGCCATCACCATTGTCTCGGAAACCGGGAATTGGTTTTGTTTTGGCAATATTTGAGATTTTAGAGATTGTTCCATTTTTACCAATTGATTTGATAGCAAAATAATAAAGTTTTTCTGGATCTAAATGCCGGACCACAAAATGCTCAATTTCCTCCTGTCCCCTTGGGACTATTGAATTCTCAACTGAGACCGCGTTTTGCCAATTGTCTTCGGTGATTGGTTCAAATGAATATCTAATCTCATAACTAGTCGCTGTGGCAATTTGCCATCCTTTTTTGGGAATAAACCATTGTTGAGCCGATGAGGTCCAAAAAAGATCAATCGCTTCTCTAATCGCTGAGGGACCAGCGTTTAAATCAGTGATTTTCGGTAGGGGAATGACATAGGGACTGGTAGTGGTAAGTTCTGAATACCACAACCCATCAAAAGCCCGAATACCAAAATAATAGGTTGAATCATAATAGAGGTTAGTCAAAGTAAGGGTGGTTGTAGCTAAAGTAGTGGTGGTTATTTGGGTGCTGGGGGCAGTTAAAGTGCTGGTGGTAATTCCTGCTGTTTTTGACCAATAGACAATGTAAGAGATGCTTGAAGTTGGAGTGTCAGGATCAGTGGCGATTGACCAAGTTAAAGTGATGGTATTGTTTGTTGAACTTGCCACTTGAAAATCTTCTATCCTGGCTGGAGGTAAAATGTTGCCAGTTTCGCCTTTGGAATTGGTTGGGGTTGGGTATTTTATTTCAAAATCAACAAAGTTGTCATCGTTATCAATATAATAGCCATCTTTATTTTTCCTTCTGGTTAAAGATTTGTTTTCTCCTTCCGAAGCGCTGGCTGGATTACCTTCTTTAACTTTAAGATTTCCCCAGCCGACTAAATCAATTTTACAAGCTTGGGCTTGGGCTATGGCTTCTTCCAAGGTAGTGGTGCTGGTGGTGGCGATTTTTGGTAAGCAGCTGAAGATTCCAATTGCGCCGTTGGTGTTGCTCAACTGCCCAGTTGAGTAAGCTTTTCCAGTGGTTTTACCCAATATTGTCCAATCGGCTTCAGGATAACCGCTCTCAGTAGAGGTAGGATAATTAGAAATTCCAATTAGATAATATTTATTTGCTTCGATTAAAGTACTTGTTGGAAACTCCCAGCAAGTTTTGGGCTCTGACCACTGCTTATTTTGAGAAAAATAGCACAAGTACCAACCGAGGGTAGAAGTTACTTCAATTTTTGGGTTGTATAATTCCAAAAATTCCTCGTCCCTAGTTTTGACCTCAGAAATAATGACACTTTTTGCTAATTCGCTTGGTTGGGGCGGGGATTCTGCTGGCTCGGGGAGGGTTGGAGGAGCTTGGTAGGTCTGATTTTTCTCTTTCGGGGTAGGAAATTGAAGCTCAAAGTCTTGAGAATTATCGTCAGTATCTAAGTAATTGTTGTCCTGATTATCAAATTTCCGGCCCAAGGTTTGCGTTTCTTCCGGATTTTCAGGAAAAGGAGCCGTCTCAACAAATGGGTTAGTGCTTGAGCCCCAAGCAACTTGATCAATAACATTGCCTTCTCTGTCAAAAAGGCCAAGACTGTTGTTTCCAGCCAAAGTTTGAGTTGAGGTAACATCAGCTGGAATCTGGGTTGAAGAGGCGTATTCAGAGTTTGCCCAAAGAAAGTAATCTTCTGGAGAAATACTGCTTCCACTTGGAAAAACCCTCACTGAATATTCTTTACCACCAGAGGTTCTTTTTTTCAGTTGGAATCCAGAAATATCTAAACTGCTGGTAATGGGATTGTAAAGTTCAACAAAATCATAGTTTGAAGAGGTTGCTGTTTTAATTTGGATTTCAGTAATTAAAATTTTTGGCGGGGGAGAAGATTGCTCTGAAGTCTCCTCTGTTGGAGTAGTGGCGCCACCGCCTCCCCCGTAGCTTACATAACCAAAGTAAGCCCCTTCAACATAAGCACAGCCTTGGGCGACAATTTTTTCCAAAGTGACTGAACCAATTCCTTTTACTCTGATTAAATCAGAAAGGGAATAAAATGGCCTCTCCTCAATTATTCTTTGGGCTATCACTGGTCCAACGCCGGTTATTTTTTGGAGTTCTTTTAGAGAAGCAGTGTTGATATTTACCCGACAAACATCTCTTTCTGAAATTTCTTCAGGCATTTCTCCCTCTCTCTTCTCTTCCTCTTCTTCCTCTTCTTCCTCTTCTTCCTTTTCTTCCTCTTCTTCTGTTTTCTTTTCTTCGATTTCCTCCTCTTCTGAGGCCTCTTCGGTTGGAGGAGGAGTATTTTCTGAGAAAAATTGTTCCACTTGAGCTAGAAGTATCTCTACATCTTCTGAAATATCATCAAATCTCTCAGCTAGTTCTTCTAAACTAGGTTTAGTTTCCTCTTTCTCTTCCTGAATAACCTCGTCTTCAGCAATCTCTTCGGTTTCTTCGAGGGTTAATGCTTCTTGGGTTAATTTTTCCAGTGTCTCAGTATCCAATTCTGTTAAATCAATCTCCTCTCTTCCTGGACCTGTAATCTTTGCTCCAAACCACTGAGAGGAAATATAATCAGTAATAATCTCTATCAAATTGGTGCTTACCTCTTTTGCTTTTTTCCCAGTATTGGCCATAAAATCTTTTGTTGCCATTGCTGCCTCTGCTAAGGGCTTGATCACTCTTTCTTTGAAAAGATTCCATTTTGCTTCAGTTGCTCCGGTTTCTAAGATAACATCGCTTTGGTCAATTTCTGGCACTGGATTGTCAAAATCCACTTCTACAATAGGTAGAGATTTTGTCTCATCCCACTCAAAATCCCCCCATCTATTTTTTCTTACATTTCCTTTAACTCTGACAATAAATGGTTCTAATTTCCCGTCATTGTCCCTTTTTCTTTCGTTTTCCAACCAGCGATCCCAAGTCCAGCAAATTGTTTTAGGATGATCAAATATAGCGTCAGGACATCGCCACGGGTCAGTTCCTAAGGGCGGCTCAATGAGATTTTTTGAATAAAATTCAGTTACAATTTTCCCCTGAATCTTATTTATTGGATGATAAACAATAATGTATTGGATTTTTATCTGTTGGGTATTCCCTTTATAAGAAGGATAAGTATAGCTTGCCTCTCCGCTGCCAATTTTTATTTCATTTTCCAAAAACCACTGAAGGGCACAGTCATTCGCTTTCTCCACAGTAAATTTTTCAATTGTCTCAATCACAGTAGCAATATCTCCTCCACTATAGATCAGAGGCACAAGCTTGAGGACAGTTTTGATAAACTTTATTGAAAGTTGTATCGGAACTGTCTTGAACCAATAATCCAATTGTTCTTGAAGAATTCCCTGTTTTACCAAAACCACAGCCCCGGTTTTTCGCGGGTAATCAGAATAAGCGTAATAAAGGGATTTATCAAATAACCCTCTATTTGCTTTAGTCAAAGGTTCTTTTCTGATAATATCCAAAAGATTTTCAATCTCTTTCTCTTTGAGTGGCCAATATGAGTCTTGAGCTTCTTGAGCGGAAATGTGCGCCGGAATAATAAAAAATGATACCAAAAAGATTGATATTAAAATTAAAGGAAATTTCTTAGTCATATTATTCGATTACTACATTTTTCAGAAAATCTTCCCAAATTAGAAAACATTTTTCTTTGTATCCGAGTGGAAATCGAGTAGCTAAGCTTATTAATCTATCTTCTTGGAGAGGAATTTCTACTCCAGCACCCTGTCCTATTTTGGGATTTTCTGGACCTATCCACTTCAATGCTTGATGGTTACTTATTTTTACTACTTCGAGGATATAATCTTTGTATTGAAGGGAAATCTCTTCTGCTTTTATTTGTGGATTTTCTTGAATGAGGGTGATATTTTTTTTGAGTGTTTCTACAGTTTCTTTTGCGGTTTCGGCCATAATACTTACCCCACAACCTTTCGCGACTATCCCTCCAGAAATTTCTGTATCAGGAGAAAAAATATTAATCCAGTATTCAGGTTCTGGGACATCGTCTCCCTTTATTTCGCTTTTCCACCCTTCCGGCACTTTTGCAGTTAAGCCGACTTTTTCCACCACAATATATTTTCCATCTCCTCTTTCTTCGATTTTGTAATCCTCTTTGCTGAAAAGTCGAGGTCTCTCTTGCTCTCTTCTTAATTGCTCTTCTCTTTCTTTTTCAGCTATTTCTTTTTTTATCTGGGCTGGTATCCAAACTTCCCACAAATAAAAAAATCCTCCAGCTACTGCTGCAAGGATAATTAAAAAGATTAAAGCTTTTTTGTTCATGTAAAATAAAAATGCACCTCGCGATTACCTGTCGACTTTATTAAAAGTTTTAATAATATTATAAAATTTTATCTGTTGCCTCATTTCCTTGTCAATCTCTTTTCTGTGGAAAACTCAACCAATTTAGCTCAACCCAAAAAATCAATCTAATGCGTGTTAACATTGCCATGGCAATGTTAACACGTATGAAGGTTCTTGGATAGGAGGTTTGAAAGATAGAAGAAAAAGTGAAAGGGAAGAAAAAGGGAAAAAAGAGGAGAAAGTGAAAGAAGGGAGAGAGTGAAAGAGTTAATACAATGTGGAGATTTATACGGTGGAATTGTTAACAATTGGGTGTTGAAAATATTTTTTGTTATGGTATATTAAAAATATTATATTTAACTAATGGATAAAGATTACCTGATTAAGCTTACTTTGGGTTTGTATCGAGTGACCGAACTTTTTCCGGCCAGAGAGCCTCTGAAGTTTTCAATCAGAGAAAAAGCCAATCAGATTTTAGCTGATTCGCTTTTATTTTTTACTAAAAACCCCTTAAATTTAAAAGAAAAACAAAAAAAGAATTTTTCGGAACAAATTTTAAAAAATATTGAGATTCTAGGAGCCTACTTCAAAATAGCTCAAACTCAAAACTGGCTAAAGAAAGAAAATTTTTTTATCTTAAAAAGAGAATACGATAAGATAAAAGAAGGAATCATTCAGGAGTTAAAAGAGAAAGCATTCCCTACAAGAATTATCAAAGAAGAAAGAGAGGAAGCTTTTGCAGAGAACAGTTCTCTGCCGATGAAGAAGGAGAGATGTAAGAAGATTTTGAAAGTTTTAAGTCGGAAAGAGAAAGCTCAGGTTTGGGAATTCAAACAAATTTTCCCTGGAGTAAGCAAAAGAACCTTAAGAAGAGACTTGGATTTTCTTTTAAATCGGGGTTTAATAGAAAGAATAGGAGATAAAAACAACACTTTTTATCGCTTAAAAAGAAAAATCAGTTAGGACATAGGTAGGACATAATCCTGTCCTACTTTTGTCCTAAGGTAGGACAAAAAATGTCCTACCTTTGAGGGTTATCTATGGGAAATCCTAAGAAAAAATTTGCTAAACTTTACGATAAATACGTGGAGAAAATTTACCGCTATGTCTTTTTAAAGGTAGGTAATTCTGAGACAGCTGAGGATTTAACCAGTCAAGTTTTTACTAAGGCCTGGAACAAATTTAAACGGCCAAACAAAAATATAGAGAACCCTACTGCCTACCTTTACCAAATTGCCAGGGCAGAAATTGCCAATTACTATCGAGGAGCGAGAAAATTCAAGATAATTTCAACAGAGACCATTCAAGTTGCTGACCCTCAGCCTACCCTGGAGGAAACTCAGCAGTTTCGGTCCGATATTATTGAACTTAAAAATTGCTTAGCTAAGCTGAGCAATGACTATCAGGATGTAATAATTTGGCGCTACATTGATGGTTATTCGACCAAAGAAATCGCTAAAATCCTTAAAAAACCAGAGAATACGGTCCGGGTATTACTCCATCGAGCCTTAAAAGAGCTTAGAGGAAAAATGGAAAATTTGTAACAAAATCCGCTTTTTTGCGTCATAAAATATAGAAGGCAAAATGAGAGAGTCCCAGCTTATCAAGAAAATTAAAGAACTTCGCCAGATAAAACCCAACAGAGAGTGGGTTTCTTTGACTAAAAAGGAAATTCTAGAAAAAGGGAAAGAAGCTCAGATTGTCAGCGTCAGCTGGTTTTTCACTCCTATTAGAAAACCCGCCTTAATAGTGGTCCCTTTGGTTCTGGTAGCTGCGGTTTTGGGCGGGCTTTTTGTTTATTTGAATTTCTTACCTCAGAGTTTCCAATTACCAACCGTCTTCCAATTTCCAGAGAGTCCGAAACCAAGTGAACTTACAGCTTCTTTAGCTGAGCTCCAAAAAGGATTGGAAAAAGTAACCATAGATTTAGAAAGCTTAAAGAAAGCTAAAGACCCAAATAAAGCTCTGGTGATGGCGGAGGTAATCAAAGCGACTGCCAAAAAGGGAGAGGAGATTGTGGAACAGATTAAAAGTAAAAACAGTTCTCAATCAAAACAAGTTTTAGCCACTTTAGGTACTCTAGGAGAAACTTATCGAATATTAGAAGAGGTAGCCAATGATACTCAAAGTGAAATCATTGGAAGTTTAATTGAGGATTTAGAAAAGAGGACTCTCACTGCAGAAGATGAGGAACGTTTACTTAAAGCAAAAGATTATTATAATGAAGGAAAGATGGAGGAAGCAATATTTTGGTTGACAAGGATAGAAGCAATAAAATAAAATAAGATAAAAATCTAATATTGAAGGTTAAAATAATTCTAAGGTCGAAAAATAGAAGCAATAAAATAAATTTTAAAAATGGAAGGTTAAAATAATTCATCAAAGGTCGAAATCAAGTCGCGACTGTTTCGTGGCCAATACGTAAGGTCGCGAGACATCCACTTGCCCGCTCCCTCCATAGAGAGATCGGGTGAGTAAAAAGGTCGGCGCGACATTAAAATAAGTTAAGAAAGAAAATATGAGTAAAATAACCAAGAAGATTGTAGCTTTTGCCACTGTGGTGACCTTGGTTGCTTGGTTAGTGCCAGCAGCTCCAGCAGGTGCTGTCACCGCCGAAGAATTAAGAGCGCAAATTGAGGCTTTGCAACAGCAATTGCTTGAATTGCAAGCTCAGTTGGCCGCTCTTGAAGGTGGTGAGGAACCAGCAGCTGCTTGCCCTTGTACTTTCACCAGGAATCTCTATCCTGGAATGACCGGTGATGATGTAAAATGCTTGCAGCAATATCTCAACAGCGCAGGATTTAAGTTAGCTGACTCAGGCCCTGGCTCTCCTGGTTCAGAGACCACTTATTTCGGTCCTTTAACCAGAGCGGCTGTGAAGGCCTGGCAGGATGCTAATGGAGTAGAGTATGGTGATTACTGGGGCTATTTTGGTCCCAAATCCCAAGCTAAATATAATGAGATTTGTGCGGTAGGCGAACAGGAAGAGGAGGAAGAAGAAGAGGAGGAAGAAGAGGAAGTGGCTGAAGGTTTGACTGTAGCTTTGGCTTCTGACACCCCAGCAGCCGCTGTTATTCCTGATGGGTCTTTGTACAATCCCATCTTGAAACTCAATTTCACTGCTGAAGGTGGAGAGGCAGTAGTCACTGGGATAACTATAACCCGAGGTGGCTATGTGGCTAATACCAACATCACCGGGATTAGCGCTTGGGATGAAGATGGAAACCGATTGGGGAATATCGTTACCGCTCTTACAGCTGAGGGTAAAGCTGCCATTGATTTTGGAGACGATGATCTGGTGATCAGCGATGGTGAAACTAAATCAGTCACCATTAAAGCCAATTTGGCAACCAGCACTGGATCAGGAACTCTTAATTTCAAGGTAGCTTCAGCTGATGATGTAGCGGTAGAAGGTGATGTTACTGTCAATGGCAGTTTCCCAATCGTTTCCAACACAATGAGTGTCACTGATGGTGCAAACTCCCTGGGAGATGTTAGAGTATCAGCAGAAAGCGTTGGAGGTTTAGATTCAA
>Ga0190361_1000463_pt1 | contig 16086 bp, 22 predicted proteins | sample 48721845_MG_FD_161273 | JGI IMG/M metagenome (GOLD analysis project Ga0190361, IMG submission 161273) | Hydrothermal vent microbial mat bacterial communities from Southern Trench, Guaymas Basin, Mexico - 4872-18-4-5_MG | ecosystem: Environmental > Aquatic > Marine > Hydrothermal vents >...
GAGGATCGGTCAAGACCATATCTACGGAGTTTTCAGGAATTTTCTTTAGTTCCTTCAGGCAGTCTCCTAAAATTATTTTGTGGTGCATTTTTGTAGTGCCTAACTTTTCTGAAAGATTAAAATGTCCTCATACTGAGCAGTCGGTAGTGGTTTATCAGGAAATTTCTCTCTGAATTTCTTCTCATAATTCCTAATCCAGAAAGACTTGGATGTCAATTTCCTGAAATACCTGTCCACCAAGCGGAAGCCTACACTTTCCATTAATAAGATTGTGTCATAGTCCAAGCGAACCATCTTGTAATTTCGGGTGAAGTTCTTGACGACTATCACTGCCTTTCCTCCAGGCTTTAGAACTGCATAGCATTGCTCATAGACTTTCTTCATCTCTGAAAGGTAGGTTTTTCCTTTTAGATTGCCTAAATTATCCGTCTGCTCAGTGGTGTATGGAAATCCTAATCTTTTTTCTTTATGTAATTTTGTTTTTTGCATCCGTGCTTTTTCTCCATGCCTCGATGCCCCATAAATATCCTCATAAGGAGGTGAAGTTACAATAGCATCTATCGAACCTTGAGGAAGATTTCCTATGTTCTCTGGATCATTTGATTCCTTAAATGAATGGTCTTTTAACACACCTCTAAAACTATCTGGTGGTTTTTTGTTCAACCCACTGCCCTCCCTGGCATTTCTGTAAGGCGGACTCATTACCACTGCGTCAATCTTACCGTGTTTAAGATTACCAATATTATTCTTATCATCTGAATATTCAAATCCGCTTTCTCCTTTTTGTTTTCCCAGATAATTTGTTTTGTGTTGGACTTTGCCCCCGAAGGGCGGACTCATCACCACAGCATCAACTCTTTTCCCGTATTTAAGATTTCCTATGTTTTCTGGGTCTTGGGAATATTCCCCATATAATTTCCGTTTTTTTCCTATGTCAGGATATCTCTCATGTGGTTTAGTTTTTCTCATTGCAGTTCTATCAGCAAAAGGCGGACTAAAAACAATCTCATCAACATATCCAGATAATGTTTTTGTCAACTCTCTGGCATCCCCTCTCAGAACCTTGACCTTACCCTTCTTTCCGATAAATTCTTGCTTTTCTAAATTTCTGATACTTTCCTCGGTCCAGTCTACAAATTTCTGTTCATATTCTACCATCAGGCAGTTTCTGCCGAGTCGCATAGCCTCGATTCCAGTTGTCCCTATCCCTGCCATTGGATCACATATAGTTTCCCCTTCCTTAGTGAATTTCTTCAGGATCCATTGGGCAAGACGCATGTGCATCTTAGCAGGATGGGACAAGGTCTTCTCAGAATATCCCAGTTTCTTTCTATCCAAATCTTTTTCCCACACCAGAATTTTATCCTTTGGAATTTCTGGCTTGAAGAGAATTCTGTTGTCCTGAGGGTATTCTGGGTATTCCATTTTCCTACAAACTACACAGTGGTATCGAATTCTTATTTTGTAGTGCCTAACTTCCCGAGCCTTGATTACAAGCCAGACGAGGGACGGTCGAGTTTCAATCCGTCTGGTATCTTGTCAAGGGCTCAAATCTAAATTCTGGCATTAATACCCCATCCACATTTGATGATCCAAATTTATCAAATTCTGGATCGAAAAAAGTCACAAGCCTAACCTTGTCCCACCCATAGATCTTGGAATACTTGTCATAAATTGAGGGGTAGGATATGCCATTTGATACTATATATGCCCACACATCCTTCCATGTAAAATTTAAGATTGGATAACAACTTTGCTTATCAAAAAAATGACTATATTGTCTCTCTCTTCTTAAACTCTCTTCCTTTCTTATACCTATAAATCCTAAATCCCATCCTTTTTCTTTTTTTAATTGAATAAGAGATATAAAGAAATGGCGATAGCCAAATTTATAATCTTCTCTCGCATGTTTATTATCCCCTCTTTTTTTTATTATTATATTTTTAGCACCTACTTTCCTTGCATTTTTTAATATTTCTTTTTCTATTGAGCGTGGCATTAGTGTATCACCGTAATCCCAGTGCCAAATATCCACATCATTCTGCTCTTGTAAAACAAGATGCAATAAACAAAGAGAATCCTTACCACCACTATATGATACATAAGGATTAGTATATTGTCTTAATGCTTTACTTATAATACCTTTTGCTTCTCTAACTTTCTCTCTGTATTCGCTCGTTTCTGACCACAAAATAAATGTTTTAGCCCATACCCTTTCCATCATAGTATCTACTCTCAAATTCTTCCCAACTCTTACTAAACTTATGTTTGGCAAAAGCCTCTTTTAAGCCTGAAATTTGCTTTAATCTTATGACTTCATCCAGCTCCATACCCAACTTCTTTGATATTTCTTCATCACTCCATCCCTGTTTACTCAATTCTACCACTAAATCACTCATTTCCCTTATCTGGTGTGTGCCTCTGGCTCTATTATGACGGATTGTGCTACCCATTCGCTCATCTAATGGTTTATCTATTCTCGTTATAGGTAAATAGCCATGACATCTTTTCTTAATATCTTCTCGTTCTTTTCCTATACGATTTCTATGAAATCCATCAACAACTTCATACTTACCATTTGGTAATTTATATGCCACTATTGGCTGTGTATATCCATCCAATTTTATAGAAAGATATAATAATTGCATTTCTGGTGGCGCCACTATATTAGGATTATATTCATTCGCTTGAACATCTTCTATCCTTATCCATTCAACACAATCAACAGGATCTGTAAATGGAGATAGTTTTGATATTTCCTTTCGCAATTCATTAAGAAATCTGACCTTTTCATCTAAATCTTCAATAGCTTCCAGTTTTCTCTTTATTAGGGTTATTATTTTATTCATTTTTCAACCATTTTTTTAAATGTTTATCTGTTGTATTTTCTTCCCTGAGTAAGAATCCTTTGTATTTTTCTTTTAATCGCCTAAGTTCTTCAATAGCATCTTTTGTCTGTCCAAATGATAACCTCTTCATCCAGAAATCATTTCGCTCTATTGCTCTTGCTATTCGTCTCCAAGAAGGGACTTTCTTTTCAGATTCTAATTTCTTATCAGCTTCGTCTGGTATATCACTAATTTTTATTCCTTTCTCTTTCTCATACCAACTAAGGAAAGTGCGTATTTTCCTATAATAATGATCTCGCAACTCTGGAGCATATAATCCAATTGTTTCTAACAAAAATACTGCATATTGTTGCCAGCTCATGTATTTTGGTTTCTCTGATTTGATGTTACCTAACAAACTTGTTCGGGCATAAATATTCCCAAAATTGACGCCATGAACACGATTTAATATTCTTTCCCAAGTCTCGGGTTCTAATGCTCTGAACTGATCTAAACTATTTCTCTGGTCATCTCCATAGGGCTGACATAATCTCTGCTGATGGATAGATATTCCATTTTTATACATAAGATCATATATCCCATTAAACTTCAAATTGAATTTACTTACACAACCCCAAATATCTTCAGTTCGCCAATCATATAATGGATAAAAATTATAAACTTTAAGAATTTTGTTCCCTAATTTTACTTGAGTAGTCCATCTCTTTCCTTTGTATGTTATTTTTTTATCTGATACAATTGTTCTGAACCTATTAAGACTTTCATTTGCACGAATGGCAACTCCACAACCCGTAATTCCTCTTTTTCTTTTATTAAACCACTCTGCAAAATACAATATGAACTCTTCAAATTCCATACCTTTTTTAAACCAATCAAAAGGGCAATTCTGTTCATTTATCACATATTCAGATTCGGGCATGGGTCGAACCCACTTATCTTTTTCATCTCTATCCCAGCATATCCATTTTGGCTGAATAACTGATACTGCATTTCGTAAAGAAATTGGTAAAGCAATCCAATAAATATCATCTAACACATCTTTATTATCCTTTATTAACTCCTCTACATGTCTTATCGTTGCTTGATATTGTGCCTCAAGATCAATAAACAATAAACTAAAATGTTTGTTTGTTTCCCTTGCTACTTTTGCTGCTAACTGTATCATTACTGAACTATCTTTTCCACCGCTTATACTGAAGTAAACATTATCAAATTCATTAAAAACAAACTCATATCTTTCTATTGCTGCATCAAGAACATTTTTTTCTGTATATATCTTAGGCATTTTTCATTTTCACCCCTCTACTTGGAACGGCACAAAGATCAACATTCCGTCTCGACCAGTATGGGAAGATATACGCCAATAGCCACTTCTCCTCAGCGGATTTGAAAGCCCACTGTGGAATTGGTCTCATCGCCTTTCCACTATAGATTATGCTTCTATCCCTATCAATCTCTGAAATCTCAACAGAAGTAATCTCACCAAACCCAATCGCTGACTTCTTTCCAATCGACGGAATCGCCCTGCACAATTCTCTGATTTCCTTCTTGTCGCCATTTACATAGAAGGTGACGCTCCTGCACGGAACATAGACCAAGGAAATCATGAAATCTCTGAAATGCCCGGAGCCTCTGACGATCTTCTTTTTTCTGAGTTGCTTCACACGATACAAGTCCTTCTCGTGGAATCGCTTGTAAATAACCGTTCTGTAGTGATCTTGCACATCAAAAAAAGAGATCGAAGCGTGGTAGAAAAACTTATCACTTTTTTGGAACTTTTTCACTGGCAACTTCAATGAGGAAACATCCGCAGGTGCTTTGGACGGCAGTGCCCTGTAATCATCACCCAGAATCTTCCTGAGAAGTGTATGTGCAAGCAATCCATCGAAAGCTATCCACGGGTGGGCTATGCAAACGGGGGTCGTTGTCTTGAATATAACTCTCAAAGGAGTATAATCACTCCTCGGCTCATACTCCTCTATCCTCTGCTGGATTTTCGATGTGTCCATTCTATTTATCAATTTCTTTCAGCAATTCGATGATTTCCTTCTTGTTCTTCCTGACAAAATCAAGGTATGGTTTGGAAGAGAGGTCGAATCGGTTGTAGTGTATCCTCAGCTCCCCAAATCCTATGCTACTCTTCCCTCCGATATACGGACATTCTTTCCAGAGTTCTACTGCTCTCGCTACTACTCCCTCCTCGATTTCACTGCAGTCCTCCAAGGAGAAAGAGTGATAGAATGGTGTCCCTGCTATGAATACCTCGTAATTTATCATCATCTGGATTGCCTGCTCATCCTCTTCTCTCACCTCTCGCCTGTCGTCCTTCCTCGTCTGGTGAACGAAATCAAGGAAGTCATACACTGGTTTTTTACAAGTCTTGGCATATTCCTCTGGCAGATATTCTTTCAACTCAGAGCAGATCGGTAGCAACATTCCAACCTTCAATTTCCCCTCGAATATCTGGTTTCCATACGACATTCCAAAGACGGATATCGGTGGGATCAAGGAATTTATCCTTTTCTTGAATTCCAGATCGATCACTCCCGACTTTGTCTCATCTACCGTTTCCAACACGCCCCCCGTGAAGAAGGCATGGTATAGCCTCAATCCCTTGATCTCATATTTCAGAATATTGAAAAAGTCGGTCATTATGTTCCTCCGCCATACTCCTCTGATTGCATTTCCAGAGATGTAGGGGATCTCCTCTATCTCTCCGTCAACAACATATTTGTTCCTTCTCAGCAGGGTCTCCGCCCCAGTTTTTTCATCCCCTCCATGGTGTATGTGGGTCTTGGCTACCAAGACACCATCAAATCTCTTCAGTCCAAACATTTTAACTACCTCCTTTTTCTTTTTTAGCGTATTCTGCCGCCTTATAAACAAAATACTGCGTCCACTTGCGCAGTAGTTTCAGCGCAATGTCTGACTTATCCAGTCGCTCAATCAAATCTGGCTCAATTTTCCCAGGGGCCTGTAAATTCAATCCGTGACATAGTTTTTTCAACATTGCCGGGATAGAGTTCTGATATGAAGCGACCTCCAGCCTGTGCTCAAAAATATCATAGGCCGATCTACTGCGCATCTTCTTCCAGTTCACTGCCTTATAGACATGCCCCAAAAGCTCCGTGAGGTCATCAACAACCTCTTTATGTTTCTCTATTTTCATTTTCATCACCTATGAAAAGTAAACAACCAGCTCCCATACTGGGTTTCCCGCCAACTTCTTGATTTTCTGAACCTCATCCAGTGATAATTTCTTAAAGTTCCCTGCAAACAATTTCCCTGTAATGAGTTCCCTCTTGGTGATTTTCCTCTCACGAACACGCTTGGCAAGAGCGGACATTTCGATGAATTTTTTTCTATCGATCAGTAATATGTCGTTTTCAAATGCAACATAGAAATTATCTCTGTTCGTTGCCGTCTTCATGATCAGTTGAAGAAACCCTTGTTTCTGCCCCGTCCTCGTGATGTATATCCCAAACGGTGGGGTTGGAGGGTTCTTCAATATCTCAAAAAGCTCATCCTTCTTGCAGTGCTTAACTCCCTCTGCAGTTACGATCCATGAGCATCTGCGGTAATCTTGGTTTCTGGCAAGTTCGTAGCAGTGGGGACACAGACAGTTGCCCTCATAGAGAACATTCCACGACTGAAAGTTGGATGAAAAGTCTATCTTCAGACCTTCTCCAGTTTCTTCGGTGCAGAGGACACACCTACCTCTGATTTTACCACGCCATGAAGCTGGAAATAGTTTCGATAGTTTCATTTTCATACCTCCCACCCTCCCAGTCTTCTGCTGAAAAAGTGAAAAGGATAGTGGAGAGTTGCACCCCAATGGAGCTTGTCTTCCTATTGCTCAAAACTGTGTGTTTTTTTTATTAAACGAGGGCAAATTGATTGTGTCTCGGCTCGTAGATAATCCCCTTCATTTTGAGTTCGTTGAGGATCTTTTTGACTTCTTCCTCGCTGATTCCCTTCTTTTCGGCCTCGAGAACTATGTCGTCATACAAAATTAACGGCTCTTGTTTCTGGTTTTGATTTTGTATATCATTATGATATACAAAAATTTTCTGAATTTCTCTGATTTTCTCCAAGAACCTGACATTTTTTGCCGAGTTTTGATACACATATGAGTAATTTGCCTCTTTTTCTAAGTATTTTTGACTTATTATATTTACTTTGTATATTTTACCATAAGTTAAAAATACTTGACAATCTAAACATTTTAATATATTAAATATATTATTATGATATTTTATACCTATCCATAATCTTTTTTGAATCTTATTATTATCTTCTAATTCTACCATTCTTCTTTCCCACCGAACCTTTGGTAATATTTGAGGCAATCTCCTCCCAACCACCTCCCTGGACACTGGTGAGATATCAAATTCCTCACAGAACTCACAGTATTTTCGATAGAAATCGTCTTTTTCAATCGCATATTCTGGATCACGCTCAATACAAGCATCCACAAACGCCTTCAGACTATTTGTTCTCAGAACCCACTCCCCTTCTATCTCCTTTCTTGTCTTTGAGGAGGAAAACCCTCTATTTTCGATAATCCTTTGTAGCCCCTCTAATGCCCAGTTCAACAACCCAGACAACTCCTCCCGTGTGGTAATCTTTTCCAAGATAGCTGGGTCTTTCTTATCCCCCTCAAAAACATTTGGGAAGTTGATAATTATCCACCTCCTGAAGAATGCATGGCTCATATCCCATGTCTTCGGCAATTCGTTTGCAGAAAAAATCAACTTGGCAAAATTCTCAAATGAGAAAGGCTCTTTGTGTTTCTTGTTCCCTCGTATGAAATCTTCACCAGTGAGCATTTTGAAATTTCCAGTTTGCTTGAGAGGGTCTGATGTTAGATCTGCATGTATGTTCGCCAGTTTCTGATACAACTCGGCTTTTGCAAATGGATCATGACATAATTCTTGAAGAGAAGCAGGTACAACATTTTCATCTCCTAAAAACTTTCTTAACAACTTCAGTAAAGTGCTTTTTCCATTTTCTCCCCCACCCAGAAGCATAAAAGCAATATTATAACGATAATTCTTCAAAAGGCAATACCCAAACATTTCCTGAATGAGAGGGACATCCTCCTCGGCAACAATCTCCGAAACAAACTTCTTGATTTTTGGGCAGTCTATATCTGGGTCGAAGAATACGGGAATCTTGATTAAATGCTTTTTCTCTGGAGAAAACTCCTCCAGTTTCCCCTCCAGAACATCCAGAATCCCATTTTCCACGGCAATTTTATATTTGTCTCTGTCAAATTCCTTCCTGTTGCAGTAGGTCATCCTCTGAATATGACCGATAATCTCATTGACATCGTGTTTTTTAGCCAGACTACTCCAGATTTCTTCGACCTCCCTTTTAATGACAATCTCCCCTCCATACTTGTAAATTCCATCGTTATAATAAAGAACCTCCTCCGTATCATCGAGGGTCAAGAAGTGGTGATTTTGAGTCAAATACTGGGCAGTCTCATAGACTGCTCTCTGTTTACCCTCCTTTATAATGGTAAGTAGGATCTCTTCCCTGATTTCGTCCTTCGTTTTTCTTTTTTCCTTCAGAGAAAGAGCCAAATTTTTGAGTCTTTCAAATTCCTCCTTCGAAATTTTCCACTCTTCTTTTATTTCATATTTCCTCTCTATCTCTTGCTTTGTTACATCCCTTACCTTGTCCTCGATTCCAAACTTCTTGATAATCCCTTTTCTTACAATTTCGCATGCTTTACTCTCGCTGGGAACATCGAATGTGAAATTAACAAAAACAGCAAAGACATTCTTATTTCTAACGGCAGAAATAGAATTAAATTTATGAGCATTTTTTAAGGCATCCTCCTCTCTCTCAAATGCAACAAATATACTCCTCATTCTTCATTATACTCTCCATTTCAAATTTTCCCCGTTTCTATCTTTTAAAAATAAAAAAAAGAAAGAAAAAATTTTCTCTACTCTACCTCCTCGGCAGGAGTTGGCTCATATCCTCCCAGTGAGAGAATCCAGCTAAAGTTGTTTCTGTACGCCTTGCCAATAGCCCTCGTCTGTGCCATGGAGAGAATTGCATACTTATCCCGATCCTGCCAGTTCTTCTCTGAAAAATAGCATCTTGCCATACCTCTGCCCATCACTTGTCCACTCTGGTTGATTATCTCTGCCGTTGCCTCAAAGAACTCTGGAGTCTCTTTCACCTTCGTAATTACTGCTCTACACTTCAAGAGTGCCCCTAATGTTTGCCATCCTTCCACTCGGACATATTTCTTCCCCTTAATTACTGTATATAGTTTCTGTTTTTCTATTACATCCCGCAGAATAGAAGCATACTCACTTGCCTTTTTGACTATCTCTATCTCTCTTGTAGTGCCTAACTCTTTCTCCAAAGGAGCTACCTCAGTGGTTGTTGCTTCCGTAGTGCTCTCTGTAGTGCCTAACTTTTTTTCCGTAGTGCCTAACTTAGCCTCCTCTTGTTTCTCTTCTTTCTCCTCCTTAATTTGTTCTATGCTTGTCATTTTCCCTTGATGAAGCACATATTCCTTTCCCTCCTTGTCCACATAGACAAGTGCTGAAGTGCCAGAAGGCATCTTAAAATACCTTCCAGTCCTCTCATACTCCTTCCCGTCATATACCACCTTTCTCTCAATGTTGAAATGCTCTCCCGTTCTTTCATATTCATTTTTTGCATTCATTTTGTTTACCTCCGTTTAAAGTTTAGCATTATGATTAATTTCCTTTCAGTTTCCTTTCCAATTCTTCTAATGTTGATACTGCTCTATCATCCCAGTAAATATCGGCATAAGGTTTTTCACTTGTAATATCTGTGAAGGCATCCCATATTTTTTGTTTCTTTAGCCACTCCTGTATAATTTCTAATCTTTCTTCGTAAGTATACTTAGTATTATCCCAACTACAATTGAGCCTTGTAGTGAATAGTATCAGTTTGTGTCCATCTTTATGTAACTTCTTAACCATTTCAATATTTTCCTTAATAGGCTTACCTATGTGTTTATGTCCTTTCCACTCACCATATTCTGCTAAAATCCCGTCAAAATCAACCGCAATTATCATTTTTCTATTTTGGTTCTATTCGGGGGGCAATCAAAACCCCCGCTATTGAGTTCGTGTCTTCATTATATTCTCCTATAACCAAAGGAGATTTATCTGTTATAGCAATGTCAATGGTAATATCTTTTTCTCCTTTATGTAACGCCTTTATCACTCTTATTGCTCTTTCCAAATAATCTAATGAGACTTTCGTTACTACATTATATCCTTTTATTTCAGCAGTTCCAATTCCTGCTATTACACACTCATCTGTCTCCAGTATTTCGTTTACAATTCTGAAATCCTTTTCTTTATTCATTTCATTTACCTCCTTTTTATTTTCTGTTCAATCTCCCTCTCTTTTTGTTCAAGTTTTTCAAGCTCTTTTAGTAACTTTCTCTTTTTTTCCTCCACAGACTTTGTGATTTGCCTGTAGAGTTTATCTTTATCTTTCTCGTTTGCAACAATCACCAAGTCGGCATTCGCCATAATGCCGACTATGTCCCCCTCTTTGATATCATGGGCTTCTATGTAGCCCCTCGGGAGCTTAATCATTAGGCTTCCTCCAACTCTCTTGACCCGTTCAGCCCCTTGGAATCCAATCCATTGCTCCTTTTTCTCTTTCATTTTGCATTTAACTTCATTTAATATTTATACTATAAAACATAATTATATAAATATAAAAACTTAGTTTTTTACCTCCAAAAAAATGATACACTACAACAAAGAAGAATGGAAAACGATTGTCAGAGAAATTGAAAATTCTCACCTCACTCTCGAAGAGATTTTGAGGGCTATCAACAGGGAGAAGAGCCTAAAAAGAAACAGGGGGGGGAGACCGAGCAAGATTGAGTATTATCTCAGAAGATATAAGCATGCATCAGATAAACAAAGGATAATCAATGAAGCAAGAAAGAATATGTGCAAGACAACATTCAGGAAGTTTTGCTCTCAAATTTTCCATATCTGAAGAGTATGGTTTCTTTTTTGGTGAATTCGTAGATACAGTTGTTTTTGCCACACCATCCAAGGATTATAGTCCCTCTACCTGATTCTATTTCGCAGTTATTTCCGCACTTTACCTTACAACCGAATCCACAAATTATTTTGCAGTGATCTCCGCAATTTATTCTGCAGTTGTCCCCGCATACTATTTTAATGTTGCTCCCGCAGAAAATTTCACAATCACCCTCATTAGTTTCTAAAGTTTCCAAGTAGCCTTTTTTGATTTTATATTTATCTTTGTTGAGTTCCAAACCATGCTTTCTAATTATCATTTTGAAAAAGAAAGAGGTAGGGGGTTGTTCCTACCTCTTTTTCTTCTTAACTCTCTGAACACCGACTTTCTTTACTTTCGCATCTTTCACTTCAAGTTTGCCGTTTTTTGCCCTTGCTTTCATCCACTCTGGCATGCTGTCCTTCACATCTATCTTTTTTCTTTCTACACTTCCCTGATAGATGTGTATAGTCCAGCTCTTGTCTTTGTTTCTTTTCCCTCGCTCTCTCAGTCTTATGTCTTTGTGTCCCCTTCTTGCTGCCTTAATGGCAGCCTGTCGTGGTGCTCTTCCACTATATCCACCTATCACATTCATGTCCTTATCAAGCAGGAGAAAGTATTTTTTCTCCGCTTGGTTTGTTTTTGTTGCCATTTTTTCTCCACCTCGGTGTTTTTATTATCTTTAGATCTCTTAGTCTTTTTGCATGTTCCCTATACATCTTTTGCCTTTCCGTCGTGAGGAATCTTCTTCTTTTCACACTACCAATTTCTTCTTTAATTTTCTCACGCTGTATATCATCATTTGTGTTATTTGGAAGTCTTGTTGCGATCTTCCCCGCTACGGCTATATCGTATCTGATTTTCCTCTTTCTAATCAAACTATTTAAAAGCATGGTGTTCGATAAGTAATATGCAGTACACTTAACCAAAAAATCAGATAGTTTTCCTACTGCTTTACGTGTTGGTGTTGGATCTATGCCTGAATTTACTGCAATAGTATATAATGATTTATCGCTCCAGTAAGACCCCTCCTGTTTTTGAGCATGTATCCCAACTGCTTTTAAATTTTCCATTGCTCTATTTGTCATGTCCTTTATCTGCTTGTTAATCAAAATTGGATAACCAATAGCAGAGCTATCAGTGAGCATAACTATATGCATGTCTCTAATTCTGGCTCGTTTATGTGTTGCCTTTGCTATGCTGTCGGCTTTACGCAAAACATCAAAGAACACATCTTCTAATGCTTTCCTAACTACATTTCTTGCTTTAAAACTTACAAAAATATCAGGAAAAAAGGTTTTTATGAACCTTCTCGTTGCTAACTTACCAAAAATATAGTCATCTTCATTCTCGTAAATAAATGGCGCATCAGAAAGTTTTCCTATATCTATGTATGTGTCCAATTCTGTCATCTTATACCTCACCTCGCTTTGTTAAAAATCTAAATTTGCCATGTTTAAGTTTACTTACGACTTCCACGATCTCGTCGTTTTTCATAGGATTGAGAGCATAGCAGTCTTTACCTTTCATTTTATCTTTTCTTATCATCCCATTACTTGCCCTCATACCTTCATCTAAATGTTTGTTAAACACTTTGTACTTCCCCATGTAAACCAATGATATAATAGTCTGGAGAACACTTGGGAGAATTTTCATCCCCCCTGTTATAGATAATTTCGTACTGTATAAGTGAATGAAAAACACCATTTCTTCTGCATACTCTCTGCTGCCAATCTCAGGCATAACCAAGTCTGGATAGTATTTCGCTGCTTTTTCAAGCTCTTCCTGAAATTTCTCTGGTTTTATGTATGTTCTTTTCACTGTCTGGACTTCTGCTTTTAGTTCGTTGATTTTTTCAAGTAGGCTTGTCTTCTCCTCCTCTAAGCTGTCTACTTGTGTTCTTAGAGCTTCTAATTCGGTTATCAGTTGCTGATTTCTCTTTTCAAACAGGTTCAGCAGTATTTGTTTAAGTTCTTCGTCTTCTAATCTATCTATATCTTCTGGAGAGAGTGATGATAGATATGATTTTGCTACTTTTATCTCTGTTTTTGTTTCATGTTCGAGGAGCTTGATCTGTTCTTCAGAAAGATATTCTTTATGTGCTTCTCTGCATAAGTTGTTGAGATTTTGTATGATATATGTGTCTATCTCTTTGATAAGTTTATAGCAACTTCTGTATGCCATTATCAAACCATCGCTTTTTGACTTGTAGTTGTTTATGTTAGCCTTCACACCCTCAAGATTTGATATTATCCTTTCGGCAAACTGTGGGGGGAGGTATGTGAATGGTTTTACGCTCTTATCAACTTCAAGATGACCAAAATTATCCACAAACTTAGAGCAATCACTTATTATCCTATCTATGTCTTCTTTTATCTCTTCCTCTGGTGAAATTTTTTTGTTGCCTTCTAGTATGTCTATGAGGCGATCTATGTGTTCCCGCTCTTTTTTTATACCTTCTAATCGTTTTGTCAGGAATCTATCCAACTCTCGCCAAGTTTTATATTTGAGCGAGTATTTTGCGATTATGTCTTCTTCCTCTTCAGGCTCAGGTTCTTGGTTTACTGCCTCAACTTTGATATCTTCAGTGTTTTCCATTTTAGTAAGGTTCTTTTTCAGGTTCAAATCTTGGAGCATAGCGCTCGGGATAGTGCCAGTAGTATGGATATCTCGGTCTACCTGCACTCTTAACCCTCTCGGCTTTTGATATGATCTTCTCAGCTTGCTCCAGTATTTCTTCAGGCGTTGCAACACTCGCAACTTTAGCCTGAGCTTTCATTCTTTCTCTTGTCTCTTCGTTTAGTTTGGCTAAAACACGCTTAAGTTCACCAACATCTTTTGACTCCATATCTGCTTCAAAGTAATCTGTGTGAATTCTGAGTATGTTGTCTCCGCTGTATTTTTGTTCAAATCCCGTTACGATGTCTCCATCTTTTGTTCTTGCTGTTACAAGTCTATCGTCAATCACTATCGTTCTCTCTCCAGCAGCAAATCCACCGAAAGGCTTAATTAGTGGTTCTTTCAAGTCTATGGCTACTTGCCTTCCGTATTGTTCCCACCCAAAACCAACACAAGGGGTAACTTTTTCTATGTTGTATTCCATGCAATTTGGTGGTGTTCCTATCCTCAAAACAGGATTACCACTCGGAATTATGTGGAGTGGTCTATCTGATCTCCCACCACCATATTTCATATAAATCAATAAAGCTATAACTACTAGTGCCGTTATTTCAACTATCGTCCATATATCCATTTCACCTTCCCCTCCCTAAGAGTTTTTGTCTGTAAAAAACTAATATAGTGAGTAGGTATAGTATTATTGCGACTGCAAGTGCTGTTTCTGTAGTTTCTTTATCATGCCTCAGTATGTCAATTTCTTTTTGCAAGAGCTGTTGTTGTTCTGTTAGTCTGGCTTCACAGTCAGTGTTTGCTTCTTTGAGTTTGGATTGTAGTTCTTTTTCACTCAGCATATAGCCAAAGACAAGTGATCTGAGCTCACTCTCGTTGAGTGATTCTACATACGCTCTTTTTTGGTATTCTTTGAGCTTCTCTTCGATTTCTTTTGAGTATGCCCTGAACTTTTGCAGTTTTTCGAATTTCTCTTCTATTTCCCTGATATCATGTCTGATATCTGCAAGGAGGTCAGTAAAGGAGACTTTTCCCGTTTCATTATCCATTTCATCACCGAAAGTTAGGTTTTCACTTGCTACACACCCCATTATTATGAGTATTATGATAGCTGGCAATATTTTTTTCATTCTTCAGTATATTCTCTCCCATATCTCGGCAACGACGGTATTTCAAATTTGTATTTTTTATTTATCCAGGGCTTGTATTCAAGCCCATACTCAAACCTATGTTTTTCTTCTGTTAGTGGCAGATCTAATATTATCTTCTTTTTATCCGCTGGATGCAATTCGGGATCTAACTTAACCCTCATGAATCTAAAGTCTTCAGGATTGAATCTGTTGATAGCTACAACTGTGTGGGTGTAGTGTCCTATTTCATCAACAGGGATAGACGAATTAATGCTTTCGTTTTCTCCTCTTCTGATGGGAAAAATCAATCTAAGATAGTTGGGATTCGGGTCTTGTTCAACTGCCTGAACGGGACCGAAATCGTTTATCAAGTTGAGTTTTCCTGCTGGAGTATCAAAAATCCTGTAGTGTTCATAGATGTAGTTTATCAATTGCGTGGTGCTGTATCCTTTTTCCTCTCTTTTCACGATTTCTTTTTTCTTTTTCTTGAACTTAATCAGGTCATAGCCTCCAATAATGATAAGCAACACACCTAAAATCATATACATCTTCTCTCCGAAGATGCTTTTTCCTGGAATATCATAAATTTGGTTAGCCACCAGTATGATAAATCCTACTGCTATTAGAGCATATTGAGTGTATTTTACCTTTTTTTCTTTTATCTCTTCTGGCTTTTCTTCAGGTAGTTTTTCTGCTTCGGGTTTTTCGTTCGGCATTTTACACTTTACTGAAAAATGGGTTGTCCTTTATATGTGTTATTTTCAATTTCCCCTGTTTCGGGGGCTTGCTGAAGGTATAAACACACCAGTATGTTGGAGTTTTTCTAAACAAGAGTTTGTTTAGCAAGTTAAATCTTGTGAGCTTTGTGTCTTCTGGATAATCGTAAAACTTGAATAGCTCTTGTTTTTCAAGATACTTGTAAAAGTCACCGCTCAATTCGTCTTTAAAGTCCAAACCTGTGTGAAACACGAACTTCCTGACATTTAGGCTCGTTATTGTTGTGGTTGTTTTTGTCGCCAACATATATGGAAGTTTAGCAAGCAATACTGCAATGTGATTCCGAAAAATCAGTGAAAGAATAGAAGAAATAAGGATAATAAAGACAACCATGAAAGATTGGGAAAGGCTGATAAAAACTAATGCAGCAAGGAATACTGCAGCTGTAATCCACAGTCTCACAAATTTGCTGACTTTTTTACCGTAATCAAATATATATTTACCCCTTCTGAAGTCTAAACATAGATACTCTACATTATTGAAATGTTTTCCTACAATTTTTCTCTTTCCCATTTTTGGGTTTTTCTATTCAAATTCTATAATGGGGTCACCAAAGATGGTTTTCTTTTTAGGCTTTTCCTTCAGTTCCCCCTCTTCTACAATATGTTGTTCTTTTTTATCCATTTTGACTTAAAGATAGGTTGATAGCAATGGTGGAG
>Ga0190361_1000464_pt1 | contig 16084 bp, 12 predicted proteins | sample 48721845_MG_FD_161273 | JGI IMG/M metagenome (GOLD analysis project Ga0190361, IMG submission 161273) | Hydrothermal vent microbial mat bacterial communities from Southern Trench, Guaymas Basin, Mexico - 4872-18-4-5_MG | ecosystem: Environmental > Aquatic > Marine > Hydrothermal vents >...
GGCACTACGACAACTACCACTATCTGGCCGTGTGATCTCCCTGGAGATTATCCAACTTGTGGAGAGGTAACCTTAGAAGAAGTAGTGGACTTCATAAACCTCTGGTCTCAGGGTCAGGCAGATTTAGAGGATGTTGTAAACCTGATAAATGCCTGGGCGGAGGGTCCAGTCTGTGAACTTCCCGGAGATTATCCTCCGTGCGGAGAGATAACTCTTGAGGAAGTTGTGGACTTCATAAACCTCTGGTCTCAGGGTCAGGCAGAATTAGAAGATGTTGTAAACCTGATTAATGCATGGGCCGGGAGTTGATATGGATGGAATTCATGAGCCACTGAGCGTAGCGAGTGTGGCTCGTTTGATCAAACTTTATTAAAGTTTGTGATCAACCTGTCTGCAGGTTGAATTGGTGTAGAAAGATTAATCATAAAAAAATTCTTCCCATAACCTGCTCATCCTGTCCAGTGCAAATGAGAATTTTCTAGAGATATGGATCTCATGCTCCCCCCTGTTTTTGTTATAGATCTTTTCAATCATCCCCGCTCTTCGGAGCCTCTTTAGCATATTATGATACTTACTCTGTGTCAGACCCGATCTATGGCAGTATTTTTCCCAGTCACTTACCTTGTATGGAGAATCTGACATGCCCCATTCCTTTACATGATAGAGGAATTCCCTTGCTGAGTCTACCATCTGCAGCTCCTTCCAGAATATGCTCTCCAATAGCAATTCAAGATTTCCGGGGGGATCTTCCGGGTTAAGACCAATCTTTATTAGTGATCTGGAATTTTTCATCTTGTTATTTTGTATGTTATTTTATATTATGTATTAATAATATAAATACAAATATGGATGTAAAGATAATATAAAAATATAAAGATTACTTCTTCATTCTTTGCATTCTATTATTCTATATTATATGCAATAACAGATATAAAAATGAGGATAGATAGCGACAAATTCCAAACTATTATTTTATATCATATGAAATAATATCAGATATCTCTGAAATATCGGCATCTGTTCTCAACCCAAGATCTGAAAAATGCGTTCTTACCGCATTAAAGCCCCTTTTCTGAAGTGCTTCAATTATCTCATTCGTGGGCTTTGAAGGGGTTTTCATCTTTTTAGATACCTTGTGGATATTGTAATATGGTTTTGTTACCTCTTGCTCTAATCTAATTTTATCTATCAATTTCACTGCTTCCTTTGATTTTCCAAAATATTCTTGGCCAATCTCTCCCTTCAATTTTCTACAAAATTCTGAGTCTGCAAATTTTCCTATCCAGAGAGGGCCAGCAGTATGTAGGTCTGCTCCACATTGACAATCTGATTTCAATTTATCTAATGTTACAAATTCTCTCTCAAGACAGCTGAAACAGTGTTGAATGAATGCTATATTTCTGAGTGATTTGATGGCATGACTCCTACCACCAAGAACTTGGAGATATGTTCTGAAGTAGTGCCGAGTACAGTGGGAGAACAATGGTTTTATCCCTTTTTCATACCTCATTGCGGATCTTGTGATATAACCCATCAATATCCTCAAGCCCAGTTCGTTGTAGTAGTCCGTTCTCAATGAAAGGGCATCATACTTTCTTAAACATGCTCTGGGATAGGTTCCGCATAAAGCAGCGGTATCTGTAGCTGTCACTGCCAGAATTCCCTCCTTATTTACAGACCTCAGTGCGGAGTCTATAAAGTGTACTGGGCTTCCAAACGGGTCTACGTCAATGAAATCGAATCTTTTTCCAGCCAAGAGGAGATTTCCCTCTAAATTTGTCACCTCCAAATCCAGAGAATTTAGTTCCTTATTCCTTTTTATTAGATCATAAGCCATTGGATTGATATCATTTGCTAAAACCTTTGCCGTAGTTTCATTTGCAATCCTGATCCCTCTGGCTCCCGAACCGGAGAGGAGATCACAAAATGTCTCTGGTTCTGTAATCTTGACAATAGCAACGGAGATGTCTCTGCTCAGTTCCATTTCTGGATTAAAAAACACCGGGCTTTTCTTTGTAAGTTCTCCCGTTTCAGGAACCAGAAGCCTTGTTTCCCCCTCGGTTATCTCCCTCAATTTTAGCTTCATGTTCAGGGTTTAATCGTTTATTGTCGTTTGACGTTGAATATATTATTAACCTCATTAGATTAATAGAATTATGACGAAAAAATGAGGATTATTGTAGCTATTACTGGGGCATCTGGTGTGGTTTTGGGTAGTAGGCTTGTTGAATTCCTTAAATCCAAAGAAAATAAAGGCAAATACGAACTGCATCTCATCACATCAAAATCTGCAAAGAAGATTGCAGAATATGAAGAAGTTAATTTGGATGAAAGTCGCAGTTTTGCTGATTACTGTTATGAGGAGGATGAACTCGATTCAAGTATTTCAAGTTCTTCATACAGGATTGATTCTATGGTGATAATCCCATGTTCCATGAAGACCATGGCTGCGATAGCCAACGGTTTTTGTGATAATCTCATTACCAGGGCGGCAGAGAATATCCTGAAATTGGGAAAAAAATTGGTTGTAGTTCCCAGGGATACCCCTCTAAGCCTTGCAGCAATTGAGAATATGAGAAAATTGAAATCTTGCGGGGTATTGATAGTCCACCAAACATGGCATATTACTATAAGCCAAAAACGGTGGGTGATGTCACAAATTTTTTTGTAGGAAAGGTTTTGGATGTATTAAGAATTGAGCATAATCTCTACAATAAGTGGAAAGGTGGTGATTAATTAGAAATATAAAAATGAGTCTCAGAAATTTTTTGAATGAACTTGAAAAGGAGGGAAATCTGGTAAAAATTCAGAGAGAGGTGAATCCAAAGCTAGAAATTGCCAGAATTTTAAAGGAAAGTAGCAAGGTAGTCCTCTTTGAAAATGTCAGGGATTCAGATTACAGGATAGTGGGTAATGTCTGCAATTCCCGTGAAAATTTTGCAAGGGCTCTGGGTATAAAGAAGGAGGGATTACTGAGATATATTTCAGATGCTATCGAAAATTCAAAATTTCCACGGATAGTGGAAAAAGGTCATTGTCAGGATGTTGTTGAGAGTGACGTCGATCTATCAAGACTTCCGATCCTGACCCATAATAGCAAGGAGATGGGGCCCTATATTACGGCAGGTATTTTCATAGCTCAAGATGAGAAATACGGGATGAATATGAGTTTTCATAGGGCATCCCCAATTTCAAGGGATAGGTTGGTTGCGAGGGTCTGTCAAAGAGACCTTTATAAATATCTCGAAAGGTCTAACGGAGAACTGGATATAGCGATCTCCATTGGAAATCACCCATCTGTTTTACTTTCAGCGGGAATCTCTTTGGGGATAGAGATAAATGAAATGGAAATTGCAAATTCCCTCTATCCATTAAATATCGTTAAATGCAAAACCAATGATCTTTATGTCCCAGCAGATTCAGAGATAGTACTTGAAGGGAGGATAACAAAAGAAAAGGCCGATGAGGGACCATTTGTGGATATTACCGGAACCTATGATATCGTGAGAAAAGAACCGGTGATAGAGGTAGATTGTATTACGCATAGAAAAAACCCAATCTATCAGGCTCTAATTCCATCCTTCAGTGAACACAAACTCCTGATGGGAATGCCCAAGGAGCCAGTAATATACAAAGAGGTAAATAAGGTGTGTAATTGCAAGGACGTTATTCTAACACGAGGGGGTTGCTCTTGGCTTCATGCTATTGTAAAGATAGAAAAAAAGAAAAGTGAGGATGGAAAAAATGCAATAGATGCCGCATTTAGAGGACACAAAAGTTTAAAGCATCTGGTTGTGGTGGATGATGATATAAATATCCACAACCCAGAGGAGGTGGAGTGGGCAATAGCAACGAGATTCCAGGCAGATAGGGATATGGTGATAAAAAAGGGGAAAGGAAGTTCTCTGGATCCAAGTGCTGATGAAGATTGCTCTACCTGTAAACTTGGCTTGGATGCTACTATTCCTTGGGACAAGAAAGGGGAAAAATTTATGAAAGCCGAAATTGGTGAATAATGAAAATATGGTTAAAATATATGAAATAAAATCAAGAAGTGCAATGCATAAAACCAGAATTCCCGGTGCAAATTGGGGAATAAATTATTATCGTGGTTGCACTCATGGATGTATTTATTGTTATCTGAAATTTCTTTGTAGATGGAGGAAACAAAAAGAAAAATGGGGGGGATTTGTTGACGTAAAAATAAATGCACCAGAATTGGTTGCTAAAGAAAGTAAAGATAAAGAAGGAACAGCTATTTTATGCACTGGTGGAGACCCATATCAACCAATTGATAAAAAATACCAATTGACAAGGAAAGTTCTTCAAAACTTAAACCCAAATTTAAGACTATTTATTTTAACAAAATCTGATTTGATCACAAGAGATATTGATTTATTTAAACGCTTCAAAAACATAGAATTAGGTTTGACTATAACAACTTTAGATGAGGATATCAAAAAAGTATTTGAGCCGTTTTCTCCAAGTTCAGATGCAAGATTGGAAGCTTTGAAAAAATTGAAAGAGGAAGGATTTTATACCTATGTTTTTGTTGGCCCAATACTTCCTTACTTAACTGATTTAGAACGGATTTTTAAAGAAATATCTCCATTTGTTGACCATTTATCCTTTGAAGATTTGAATCTGAATCCATGCAGAAAAGAAGTTTTTGATGCGATAAGAAATAACTTTTCAGAGTTGGAAGAGGGATATATTGAGTTGTCAAAAGAATTTTGGTTTGAGAAGGAGAAAGAAATCAAAAGATTGGGTGAGAAGTATGATAAACCAATTAAGATTTATTTTAAACATACGGGTTCTCTAAAATTTAGATAGATTTGAGATGATATAATGAATCTAACAAAAAAAGAAAAGTCAATGCTTGACGGCGAACAAGGAGAGGGAATTCAGAAGGCTATGGAAATCCTAGTTGCCCTTGGGGAAATTTATGGGGCTGAGCGAATGATTGAGATAAAGAGTGCTCAGATATCTGGCGTCAGTTATAAAAATCTCGGCGATGCAGGTCTGGAATTCTTGAAGGAATGGACGGAAAAGGGGGCCATGGTGAGGGTTCCCACGACACTAAATCCCGCCGGAATGGATCTAAGGGAGTGGAAAAGATTGGGAATTCCCGATGGATTTGCAGAAAAACAGTTGATGGTTGTAAAAGCCTATGAGAAAATGGGAATAAAACCAACGTGTACCTGTACACCCTATCTTGTGGGCAATCTTCCCGTGTTTGGTGACCACATAGCATGGAGCGAGTCATCTGCCGTCTCTTATGCCAACTCTGTAATTGGAGCAAGAACTAACAGGGAATCTGGTATATCTGCATTAGCCTCAGCAATAACGGGAAGAACACCACTCTATGGCTATCATCTGGAAGAAAATAGAAAAGCAGGCCTGATTGTAGATATTGAGTGTAATGTGGAGGGTATTTCTGATTTTGGCGCTCTTGGCTACATGATTGGAAAGAAAATCGGGAATTCAATTCCTTATCTCTATTTTAAGAATAAAAAAAATAAAAATATCAGCCAGGATCAATTAAAAACCCTGGGCGCATCGATGGCTGCATCTGGTGCCATCGCCCTCTATCACGTTCATGAAGTGACGCCAGAGGCTAAGAAAGGGAATATTAATATCATTATTGATGATGCCGAAAGGATCATAATTGAGGATTTAAGCGAGGGTTATTCTGCTTTAAACTCAGATGTCACTGAGATTGACTTTGTTGCAATAGGCTGTCCACACGCTTCTTTAAACGAATTGAAAAAAATTTCAAATCTTCTGAAAAATAAAAAGGTCAAAGCAGAATTGTGGATAACTACTGCAAGAAAAACAAAAGAAATGGCAGGGGGGTTGGTAAAAGAGATCGAAAAAAGCGGAGCACATATTGTAAGCGATACCTGCATGATTGTGGCTCCCATTGAAAAACTCGGCTTTAGAAATATGGCAACAAATGCCGGGAAGGCGGCATTTTATGCACCATCTCACTGTGGTTTGAATGTGAGATTTGGCTCCTTGGAGAAATGTATCGAAGCGGCGGTGACTGAGAGGTGGGAATGGTGAAACTATGTGGAAGAGCAATCAAAAAAGGTAGGGTAGAGGGTACTGCATTGGTTTCAAAATCACCCCTATCATTCTTTGGCTGCATAGATCCAGATACGGGAATCGTCAAAGAAAAAGGACATGAACTCGAAGGTAAAAGTATAAAGGATAAGATCCTGGTTTTTCCCCATGGAAAAGGATCTACGGTCGGTTCCTATACCCTCTACAGAATGAAAAAGACGGGTGTAGCACCAAAGGGGATTATAAATCAAGAGTGTGAACCCATCGTTGCGGTCGGAGCAATAATTTCAGAAATACCCTGTGTTGATAAGATCGACATATCAAAGATAAGAACGGGGGATAAAGTAATTATTGATAATGAAAAGGTCATAATTAAAGGATAGAATGAATCCAAATAAAGAACTAATAATCCTAAAACTCGGTGGCTCCGTGATCACAAAGAAGAGTGAAGGAAAACCGGAAGTGGACGGAGAAAACCTAAAGAGATTAGCGAAAGAGATTGCAGATGCAAAAAAGAAGAAAAACTTTTCATTGGTGATAGTACATGGGGCAGGTCCCTTCGGTCACGTTCCTGCCAAGAGATATGGATTGGATAAGGGCATTATGGATGAAGAGCAGATGAAGGGTTTTTCTATAACGCATCAGTCTATGGAAAAATTAAATTTTCAAGTGGTGGAGGCTCTTCAAAGGCATATGATTAATGCAGTTGCTTATCAACCCTCTGCCGTTGGAATTTTAAAGAACAGAAGATTGATCTATTTTCCGACCATAGTCATGGAGGAGTTAATTTCTCGTGATGTAGTTCCAGTGGCTTATGGTGATGTCCTTCTTGATGAGGAAACTGGAGTCAACATTCTTTCCGGGGATCATCTTGTTCCATACCTTGCCGATACTTTAAATGCTAACAGGGTGATAATGGCTGCGGATGTTCCGGGAATCTTTGATTCAGATCCGAAGAAAAATAAGAACGCAAAACTTATAAAGGAGATTGATTCAAGGAACATCAGTCAAATAAGGGAGATCGGGACATCAAGGGGTACGGATGTAACCGGAGGTATGGAAAGGAAATTGAACGAACTTCTCAGACTGACTGAACTTGGAATTGAATCCGAGATCGTCAGTGCAATTGAACCGGGAATTCTGAGGAGAACCCTGCTTGGAGAAAGGGGCCTTGGGACTATAATAAAAACAGATCCATAATAATAAATGAGGTTATAGATATTATAGATATCGCCAAGAGACCTGGACTATGGGGCGAACCTTGAAGCTTCATTGAACTTCTTGGAGTTGGCTGATGAACATGAACAACAGAAAATTAGATCATCTAACGATTTGCATTGAAAAAGAAATAGAAGTTGGAAAGACTGGTTTGGAGAGAATTAACCTGATCCATAGGGCCCTACCAGAGATAGATTTTGATGAAATCGATATGGGTGTCAAATTTCTGGGGAGGGGATTAAATTATCCATTGATAATTGAAGGAATGACCGGCGGAGCATCCAAGGCATTAAAGATAAATAAGGATCTCGCTTCTATAGCTCAGGAATTTGGAATCGGTTTTGGGGTGGGAAGTCAGAGAGTGGCCATTGATAATCCAAACCTGGCCAATACCTATAAGGTTAGGGATGTTGCCCCCGATATCCTGCTGATCGCAAATCTGGGTGCTGTTCAACTAAACTATGGTTATGGCATAGAAGAATGTGAAAAGGCTATTGAGATGATAGATGCCGATGCCCTAGCATTGCATTTGAATCCATTACAGGAGGTAATTCAACCAGAAGGGAATAAAAATTTTTCAAATCTTATTGAAAAGATAAATCGTATTGCTAAAAAACTCAAGAAACCAGTAATAGTAAAGGAAACCGGTTGTGGTATTTCCTATGAAATTGCTAAAAGGCTAAATGTTGCTGCTATAGATGTTTCCGGTCATGGAGGTGCATCCTGGGGTCTGGTTGAAGGTTACAGAGGTAAGGAGAATCTGGAAACCGGAAAAAGATTCTCTGAATGGGGAATTCCTACTGCAGATTCAATAAGGGATGTCTCAAGGTTGGATATTCCAGTTATCGCCTCTGGAGGGATTAGGAATGGGATAGATGCCGCAAAATCCTTTGCTCTTGGTGCCGATTGTGTGGGGATGGCACTTCCAATACTAAGGGCTTGGACAGAGAAGGGAAAGAGGGGTATCAGAGAATTTCTGGACAGATTTATATCTGAGCTGAGGATTGCCATGTTTCTTACAGGCTCCAAGAGTATTGAAGAATTGAAAGGTAAGATTAGGGAATAAGTTGAACTTCTTTGATAAACTCTTTGGTAAGCAGAAGATTGTAACAAGGGAAGAGTCAATTAAATTCAGACTTAGTGAACTTGATGATTGGCTGAGAGATAAGGGGGATGAAAGGAAAAAGAGGATCTATAAAGAAGCTGCACCAATTCTTGGTGAAATTTCTAAGGGTATAAAAAATATCAAGAATCTGGCATTAGAGATAGATGACCTGGAATGTCCAAATGAGATTCCCGAAAGGGTAAGAAAGGTTATTATAACATCCAAGCCGGCATTTATACGTGGAATTCTTGACGCTATTAAAGATGTTGAGGAAGGGCCAAGAGAGGGAGACTTAGAAGAATTTAATGGGAAACTTCAGAATGCGCTTTCCACTCTCCTCAAGGTAAGTATCGGTAAAGGAAGATACCTTCCATTAGCATTTGGTGAAGAACTGGAGAGGATTAAAAGGGAATCTAAGTATCTATTTGAAAAGAAAAAGGAATTGGAGGAATTGATCGGTGATAATGAATTGAAATATATTGAAAAAGATTTTGAAATCCTGAAAGAAAGATTTTTATTATTATCATCATTGGATAGAGAGTCTATGAAATTTACCGATGAACTGGGAAAATTAAAATCTGAGAGAGAAAGACTCCAGAGTGAATATAAAGGGATAGATCAAACGGAAGGGTTTAAAGATCTCTTGGAGAAAGAACATAGGCTTAGAGAAATAAAAGAGAAAATGAGGGGGATAGAGAATTATATCTATAATCTTTTAACACCTCTGAAGAGACCACTAAGAAGGTTTAGAAGATTTATTCAGGAAAAAGGAACCTCTGAGGGGATTTCTATCAGAGAAATCGAAGATTATATACAAAATCCCATGGCAATGTTTCTCTCTGTTAAATGCAGGGACATTAATCTACTTTTAGAGGGGATTAAGAGAGCCATAGACAAAGGAGAATTGGGGATAAAAGAGCGGGAGAAAAAGAAGACAATATCTAAAATCAATTCTGTTCTGAGCTCAGATCTCGAGAAATTGAAGGAAGATTTTTTGTTTCTAAAGAAAGAGAAGGAAAGAATTTCAAAGGAAATAGAATCCTCATCTATTTTACTGAAAAAGAGGGATTTGGAAAATAGGATGGCAAGGATCAACAGAGAAATTGCTCTGAAGGACGATGAAAGAGAAAAAATAAAGAGAAAGAGAAGAAAACTTGACGGTGAGATAGAAAGATTAAAAAGGGGTCTTGAAAAAAGACTCGGTGAGCTGGAAAATAAAAGGGTGAGTTTGGAATTGGGATAGAAAATTAACATTTATATTCCCCCCACGACAAAAATATTAATATCACGATGGAAAAGAAAAAATCCCTGAAGGAATTACTAGTTGAAAAAGAGGCCGAGGAAGAGAGGGGTATAAAGAGGATTATGGATGAGGAAGAGAAGGCATTGGAGGATTGGCTGGGAAAAACTAAAGAAGTTCTGGATGTGGGGAAATGGTTAAAAAGGGCTAGGAAGTATGAGAGCAGAGGTGAGTACAGGAGGGCATTGGATTTTTATCTCAGATTTATGGAAACTAAGTTAAATATCCTCAAGACACAACCGAAATTTACTTTAAATGATTACCTCGGACTAGTTGAGTACTATAGAAAGATAGCAAGATGTTATGAAAAACTAACTCATACCACAAAGGAGGGAAAGATAAGAGATATGGAGAAGGCTGGTGAGTACTATACAAGGGCCGGCGGGATGTATATAGAATTAGAAAGATATGATGACGCCCATAGAAGCTATGAAAATGCTGCCAGATGCTATAAAGAGATTGAGGAATACGATAAAGCTGCTAAATCTTATATGAAAGCAGCATTTATGCACCATAGGCTTAAGAGAACATTGCTGGCGTGTTCTTCATTTATTAAAGCGGCGAAATCTTATGAGAAATTAGGTGACTATGAAAACGCTTCTCGGGCATATCTACAATCTGCAGAATTAAACCTGGATATAAAGAATATCTACGGTGCAATTAACAGTTACAAGAAGACTGCAGAATGCTATGATAAACTTGGTAAACCAGAAGAGGCCATAAAATTTTATATCAAATCTGCAGAACTGAGTTCTAAGGTCGAGCGTTATGCTGAGGTAGCGGAAAAATATGAGGGGATTGCTAAGAGTTATGAAAAGCTTGGAGATTATGAAAAAGCCGTATATTATCATCTTCGCTCTGCAGACCTGAATCTGGAGAATGATGATCTTGCTGCAAGTTATAGTTATGAGAATACCGCTAAGTGTTATGCTAAACTTGAAGAGTATGCTAAGGCTATTGATTATTATAAAAAATCTGTAGATTTAAGGACTAAACTAAAGAAATATCCCGAAGCATCATCAGCTTCTCGTGAAATAGCAGAGTACTACAAGAAGATTAATGATTATGAAAATGCTGCCAAATTCTATTTCCAATATGCAGAGTTGGGCCTGCTCGGAAATCGGCGGGAAGCTGTTGAGGGATATAAAAAAGCTGCAGAGTTATATGAGGAAATGGCAAAAAAAAGGATAAACGAAAATAACTACGAGAAAGGGATAGAGGATTATCTAAATGCTGCTGAGTGTTATGACAGACTTAATGATAAAAAGACTTCTGCTAATCTATATTCCAAAATGGCAGAGATGGAATTGGATAGGGATTATAATAATGCAATAAAATTCTACCTAGAGGCAGCACATAGATATACAGAGGTAACAGACATTGCTAATGCTGCAAAGTGCTATGTATTGGCTAAGGACTATCTAAATGCAGCTAAATATTATGTAGATTATGCCGAAATGCAATTAAAGATGAATAAACCATTTTATGCCGGGAATGGTTATAGAAAGGCTGCAGATTCTTATAAAAAGTTAAAAAGTTTTGGGGATATGAGAGATAATTACAATAAAGCCATACATAACTACACCCAGTTTTTAGAAAGGGCTAAATACATAAAAAGTGAGGACGAGAATGTTAACACTGGTAATGCTTACAAGAATATTGGGGAGTGTTATATTGAACTAGATGATGTACCCAATGCTAAGAAGTACTTAGAGAAAGCATTTGACTACTACAAGAAAAATAAAATTGAGAGAGAATCACTAGTCACGGAAGCACTTCTAAGCATGGTAAATGCAAACCTCTCCCTAAAATTAGGCGAATATGAAAAGGCCAACAAATTATTGCAAGATTCATTGAAACTTTTAGAATTAACCATCAAAGAGGGGAAATGGACTGAAGAATATGTAGATTTCTTGAATCATAATAAGGAGAAAGTAGAAGAACTATTGAAAAGGATAGAGACCAAGCCAGAGATCGATCTGATTATAGACCAACCAAAGGAGCCCTTCTCTCCTGGAATGATAAGTATTTTAGGGAAGATTATAAATAATAGCAAATATAGGATAAATAATATATCATTTCTGCCTAATTTACCTCAAGCATTCGAGGTTTCAAAGGTTCCCGATGATATACTAGAACTAAAACCTAATGAGTCTAAAGATATCGTCCTTGAAATTAATGCACAGTCAACTGGAAAATTTAGTTTTTCCCCATTGGAGATACTTTATAAAGATAAGGAAGGTAATAAATATATGAAGGCGTCGAATGAGATATCGATTGAGATTAAATAGAAGAGGCGGTATAATCACTTTAGAAATGGTTTTTATGCTTGATCCCAAGTGCTTTTATTATTATAACCCCACCCAACATTGAACACCTAAAAATCTGAAATATTTGCTCTATGGAAGACCTACATCGTGCTCTATGTACCCTCTTTGTTATATCAGTATATAGAGCTTAATGGATTGAATATTCATAGAACTGTTGGTCTTTTGATGATGGATGACTGGTTATGGTGAAGCCCTCGTTTGTGGAGAGCTTATTTTGGAGAATAAAGTCATTTTCTGCCTCTGATTCGAAATCAGAGGATTTTATTTTTGGAGGTTATTACTTCGAGAATAGCCAATGAACTAATGCCATTGGCTCAAAAGCCTTGGAGCAGTCATAGGATTTTCGTAGTTAGAGATTTATATGGTTAAGAGTAATATTTTATCAGTAATTTATCAGTAATGGAACTACTACAGATAGAGGGTAATAAAATAGATATAAGATGGAAAGGAATATAAGATTTTTGATTTTGCTTATGGCGATATTTGTCATAACTCAATTTAGTAATGCAGAGATTTATTCTATCAAGACATATACAGATTCAAATCTAACCATAGAATCTGATAAATTTGAGGATGGAATGTCAGTCTTCTTTGTAATTAATTCATCATATTCTGGTGGGACAAAAATAGCCAATGTTACAAATGGTAAGGAAGTAATTTCGATGCCAATCTATGATAATGGCACATATCCAGATAAAAATGCAGGTGATGGTCTTTATACAGGACATTTTAGAGTGTCAACAATGATGTCAATTGACATCCCTCAAGATCCTAATAGACCGAAATTGGTTGATGTAATCTATCTTAAAGAAGTGGACACTGCAAATATAACTGTGGAAAATACTACCAAGGGAATCAGTTTATTAGTGCTTTTTAATATAAATGCAACTACAATAAAGAATGGCTCTGCGATAATTGAATGGACAACGAGCATTCCCTCAACAGGATATATAGAATATGGATTAAATACAAGTTATGGAAATTTTGCTTATACCGACAATATCCCTAGATTAAATCATAGGATAGAGGTTACAAGCCTAAGTGAAAATACAACCTACCATTACAGGATAGTTACTACTGATATTTATGGCATAAATAGAACATCTGAATATAAAAATTTTACAACCATCACATCCTCAGAATTAGAGAATCTAATAAGAAATTCAAGATCTGACAATGATCTACCTAAGGTATATTATGTCAGCACCAAAGGTAATGACTCTAATAACGGATTAACTATAGGAACAGCATTTAGACATATAAGTTATGCGGTAAGTCAATCAGATGTCGGCGACACAATCTATGTTTTAGATGGTAGATATGAGGATGAACACATTTCCTTCCAAAGAGGTGGAATTGGTGTCGCTCCAATTAGGTTATTGGCCTATTCAGGAAAGCCAATTCTCGATGGTATTGACTTGACAGGAAGTGCAATTACAATTAAGGATAAGGAGTACATAGAAATTTCAGGCTTTAGGATAGTGAATTATAGCAGAGGTATATATTGCAGATACACAACTGCAAAGAATCTCTATATCCATGACTTTGAGATGGAAAATATCGATAATTATGCTATTGATTTTGATGGAACCTCTCTCCAGAAAACCAGAATTACAAATTTTGTGATAAATAATGCTCCTCTCAATTCTGGAATCACAATAACACATTTTGACTATACAAGTGCAGATACATCTGATATAGAAATAGGAAATTTCACAATCACAAACTCGTCAGGTGAGTGCATAAACTGGAGAAATACAAGAAGAGTGCATATACATCACGGCACTTTTAAGAATTGTGGAAGTGATGCAATTCATTTACAGTTGAATGTTCATGGCTCTGTTGTCAATGATGTTCATATCGAAAATACTGGATGGCATGGTATTGCAATACATGATCATACTGTAGGTTATCATCCATGTTACAATAACAGAATTCGAAGTTCTTATGTGTATGGTGCACAGCATAATGATATTGATTTACATTCTGGAACATTCAACACAGTGGTTGAGAATTGCCATCTTGATGGACCTCCTGCCACAGGTCAGGGAATTTATTTCCATAATCTCGGGGCAGGGCTGATAGCAAGGGATAATATAATCCATGATACTGGAGATGGAATTGATGGTGGTCCTTTATCTGGAGAATTTTTAACAGACATCATTATTGAGAATAATACAATCTACAATTGCACAGGTATTAGTTGGCAAGGCTCTACTAAGAATATTTGGATAATAAAAAATCGAATTTTCAATGCAACTTATTGGACCCCTATCCATGTTGGTTGTTGCAATATTACAATAATACAGAATTATATAGAAGGCAAGGCTTACAGAATTAATTCGGGTTATGGTAGGATAATTGACAATTTAGATGAGATTTATTATGTTAAGAGTGGTTATGGAGGCAATATCACTGCAGGATATACAAATGGAAGAGTTTTCTCAATAAGTCCAATATCTCCACCATATATTACTGCCCCCAAGTGGTACCCTAATGGAGGTTATTTTACTGTATTTTCGAATTCCTCCTATCCATGGCCAACACCAAAGGTTACAACTTACACCATGACCGCAGTTCCTGCATCTGGTAATGCTACAATAACAATACATAAGTTTAATACATCACTTCCACAAGGCGAAATCCTGGTAAATTTCACAACGAATACAACAGATGGGAATAATATAGTCTTTGATGTTTGGGGATTAAAGCCATATCATTACTATCTTATCAAAAAAGACGGTGCTAACTTTATTACAAAACTATCAAATGCCTCCGGTCACATACAATTCAATAATTCTGAATGGTCTACAAAAACATTCACTATAAAAGAAACAAATGGGGCAATAGGCACAATCTCCGGCAGAGTAACAGACACAACTGGAGCACCAATACAAGGAGCAGTAGTTTCAACTAACGGCTATTCAGACACAACCGATGCCAGTGGAAACTATTCAATAACCCTGCCAGTAGGAAACTACACAGTAACAGCGTCAAAAACGGGCTATCAAAGTCAATCAAAATCGGCAGAAGTGTTTGAAAATCGGACAACTGAAGTAAATTTCACTTTAACGGTGGCAACAACTACAACCTCTACCACTACATCTACAACCACGACAACCAGTACATCGACGACTACAACGACGACAACCAGCATATCCACTACATCTACAACCACTACTACAACAACTACAACCTCTATCACTACATCTACAACCACTACCTTGGGCACTACGACAACTATCACTACAACCACAACGATAATCTGGCCGTGTGATCTCCCCGGAGATTATCCGCCATGTGGAGAGGTAACCCTAGAAGAAGTAGTGGACTTTATAAACCTCTGGGTAGAGGGTCAGGCAGAATTGGGAGATGTGGTAAATCTTATAAATGCCTGGGCAGAGGGTCCAGTCTGTGAACTTCCGGGAGATTATCCTCCGTGCGGAGAGATAACTCTCGAGGAAGTTGTGGACTTCATAAACCTGTGGGCAGGGGGTCAGGCAGATTTAGGGGATGTTGTAAATCTGATAAATGCCTGGGCTACGGGATAATTAAGAGGAAATTCATGAGCCACTAAGTGTAGCGAATGTAGCTCGTTTGATCAAATAAACAACGAAGCACTTCCTCACTCCAATATCCAGATCCTGATCCTTCGCCTGTAGGTACTTTCGATGTAAAACAGAGTTATGCTATGCGTATCTTCTACCACATGTTTTATCCCCCAATTTATCCTAAGGTTGGAGAAGAACCAAAATTTTATACATAAGAGAGAATATAAATTATGGGAAAATGAGAGTAATAAGATCTAATGCTGGAAAAGGTTTGAATTCTGGAGGTATGTTGAGGATGCGAGGTTTTGGTTTTATTTTATGTTTTACGCTCGCACTCATCCTTAGTGCAGGAGCGAATGGTATAACAGTCTCAAATGTTACAAACAAAACACCAATGGCAACAACTGTCTGGATTCTCTGGAACGTTTCTTCTGAAGCGAATAATACTGTAGAGTATTCTATAAATCCTGACTTGTCTAATGCTTCATTTTCAGCTTGGAATAACAACACGAGC
>Ga0190361_1000466_pt1 | contig 16070 bp, 14 predicted proteins | sample 48721845_MG_FD_161273 | JGI IMG/M metagenome (GOLD analysis project Ga0190361, IMG submission 161273) | Hydrothermal vent microbial mat bacterial communities from Southern Trench, Guaymas Basin, Mexico - 4872-18-4-5_MG | ecosystem: Environmental > Aquatic > Marine > Hydrothermal vents >...
CAAAGCATGACCTGCTTCATGATAGGCGCTTATCTTTTTTTCTTTGTCTGTAAAAACCACACTCTTTTTTTCAGGGCCCAACAACACCTTCTCAAAGGCTTCTAAAAACTCTTGTTGGTTTATATGGTTTTTGTTTCTTTTGGCTGCCAAAATGGCTGCTTCATTTACAAGATTGGCAAGATCTGCACCAGAAAAGCCGGGCGTTCTTTCGGCTATTTCTCTTAAATCTACATCTTTTCCTAAGGGCTTATTCCTGCAATGAATTTTTAAAATTGATTCTCTGCTTTTAATGTCTGGTAAATCAAGAACAATTCTTCTGTCAAACCTTCCGGGTCTTAGGAGGGCTGGGTCTAAAATATCAGGCCTGTTTGTGGCTGCAATTACAATGATTGCTGTTTCTTTCTCAAATCCGTCCATCTCCACTAATATTTGATTTAGGGTCTGCTCTCTCTCATCATGTCCTCCTCCAATACCTGCCCCTCTAATTCTTCCTATGGCATCTAATTCGTCAATAAAAATAATGCTTGGCTGATGTCTTTTGGCAGTATTAAATAAATCTCTTACCCGCGAAGCCCCCACTCCCACAAACATTTCTACAAACTCTGAACCAGAAATTGAAAAGAATGGAACTCCTGCTTCATGCGCCACTGCTCTTGCCAATAATGTTTTTCCTGTTCCTGGAGGTCCCACAAGCAAAACTCCTTTTGGAATCTTTGCACCCATTCTTAAGTATTTCTGGGGATTTTTCAAAAAATCTACCACTTCTTCTAATTCTTCTTTTACCTCTTGCAATCCTGCCACATCGTCAAATCCTACTTTTTCTTTTGTTTGATCTGCTCTAAATAATCTTGCCTTGGCTTTAGAAAAGTCAAAGGCCTGAGCAGCGCCCATTTTTGCTTGTTTTGAAAGGGTCCAAAAAAACCATATCAAAAACAAAAAGGGTAAAATACTGGCAAAGATTGATATAACAATCATCCAATCAGTTCCCTTGTTTTTAATTTCTATCTTTACTTTTGATAATTTCTCTTGGTCAACTCCTAGATTTTTAAAGGTCTCGAATATAGAAACGCCTGATTCTTTTGAAAAGGTTGCCACTTCTCCTTCTTTGTAATAGGCAACCAAAGATGTATCAGAAACTATTATTTTCTCTATTTTTTCTTGGTTGATTGCCTCTATTAATTGATTAAAAGGTTTTTCTTCCTTCGGGCCTTGAGGAGTGACAAGTTGAGCAAAAATTACAATAATAACTAGCAAAATCAAAACTATTGCTAAAGTATTTTTGCTTATATTTTTAAAAAAGGCGTTCATTTAAAGAGTTATTATTGTTTTAATTTTAATACCAGTTTGTGTTCTTTGGGGTTAAAATTTGCTACTACAAATGTATATTCATTACCTTCTTTTAATACCTCTCTCAGTTTCATCTCTGAACCAAAATCTGCCACATAAACCAATCCCCTAATTTTGGGCATTATCTCTATAATAGCTCCTGAGGGATTGATTTTAATTACTTTTCCTTTGACCGCTTGTCCGTTTTTGATTTTATCGCCTATTTTCTTCCAGGGATCGGGCTTGAGCGCTTTAAGAGAAAGTGAAACTCTGCCATCTGGAGCAATATCAACAATCTTCGCTTTTACTTTGTCTCCTACTTTTACAATCTCTGAAGGATGATGGATAAGTTGCCAATCAAGTTCTGATATATGAATTAACCCTTCCATAAAATCTGGTGCATCTTTGCTCTTTTTGGCTACTTTATCCAGAGGAAAACGAATAAATGCTCCAAAGTCGGCCAATCCTGTAATTGTTCCTTCTACTACATCTCCCTTTTTGTAGTGTTTTAAAAGGTCTTTTAAGATCTTAGATTCTACTGCTTTTTCTGAAAAAATAAGTTTGTTTTCATTTGCCTCTGCGCTAATAATTTTTACTTTTAGTTCTTTGCCAATTAACTGTTGTAAGTGTCGTAAAATTTCTTGGGTGTCTCCATTTTCAACCCGTGGATAATGCTGAATAGACAACTGAGAAAGAGGGAGAAAACCCCTAATTCCATAAAGTTCTGCCAAAAGCCCCCCTTTGTTAGCAGCATTGGGCTTTATAATTACTGTCTCAAAGTTCTCTTTTAACTCTTTAAGTTTGTCCCAGCCTTCTTTTTCGTGGGCTTCTTTGAGAGAGAGTTCTATGTAGCCGTCTTCTATGTAATCATCGTGGGCATCTATTTCAACTACCTGTGCGGAAATTTTATCTCCGATTTTTAAATCTTGAATAATTGACTTTGCCTGATAATACTCTTTCCCAAAGATAACACCTGTGCCGTAGGAACCCAGATCAATATACACAGCAAAGGGGCCGAATCCTATAACAGTCCCTTCTAGCACATCTCCCTTTTTGGGAGGAGAAACAAATTTTTGAACTTTTCTTGAGTTGGTTTTTGGTTCTGTCATTGCTTTAATCATATCTAACATTTTTAGCATAAACAAAAGAAATAATCAATACATCGACATCTCGACATTTCGATATTTCGATATTTCGATATCATTTCCGATCCAGCACTGCTATCGTCTCAACCTCCGGAGTTTGGGGAAACATATCTATCCCAATAATTTTTTTAAGAGAGAAATTTTCCAATTGAGAAATATTCTGAGCCAAAGAATATGGGTTACAAGAAATGTAGATTAATCTTTGAATTTTTGATCTGTTTAGTTTTTTGATAATTTTGGGTCCAAGCCCGGGACGGGGCGGATCAACAATAATAGTATCATAATTTAAACTATTTATCTCTTCTGCATTGCCTTCTTGAAATTTCACATAAACATTATTTATCATAGCATTCAATTTCGCCATTTTTGCTGAACTGGGAGAAAGCTCAAGAGCATCTACCAAATAGCGTTTTTTGGCAAGAAAAATAGCAAAGGTGCCTACTCCACAATAAAGGTCTAATATCTTCTTTCCTTTAACAAACTTAGCAACCAATTTTAAAAGATTTTTTAATTGATAAGGGTTACTTTGAAAAAATGTGTTGGGATGAATAAAATAGGTTACACCTAAAATTTTCTCCTGAATAAATTCATCCTTGAAATGATATAGTGGCTCCCCAAAAGACACATCTGAAAGCCCGGGGTTAAGAGAAAGGTAAAAGGACTGGGCGAAATTAAAATATTTTGTCAATTTTTCTTTTTCTATCCTCCTTTTAGCAACCAGATTTACCATTAACTGACCGGTAAACTTTCCTTCTCTTAAAACAAGATATCTTATTAACCCCTTGTGGCTCTCTAAATCGTATAAAGAAATCTTTTGTTCTCTGATCAATTTTCTTAATTCTGACAAACTTTTTTTGGCATTATCTCCAAAAAGAGGACACTCATTTATCTCAATTACTCTGTTCCAAAAACCCCTTTGCCGAAAACCGATTCCCTGAGAAGACACAACAATATCTATTTTCCCTCTATAAGCAAATTGCTTAGGAGAAGGAAGAACTTTTATTTTCCTCTGAAAGAGATTTTTTAGTTTTTCTCTTTTAAATTTAACCTGATCTTTGTAACTTAAATGCTGAAACAAACATCCTCCACATTTTCCAAAATAAGGACATCTCGGCTTAACTCTTTTTACAGATTGATTAACAAACTGAAATTCTAAGGCAAAAAACTTTTTTTTCTTTTTTTGAATTTTTTCTACAAAAATCTCTTCTCCGGGAAGAGTATAGGGAACAAAAATTTCTTTTTTGTTTAAAAAACCAACTCCAAATCCATTGTCAGCAAGCTTTTCAATTTTTAATTTCATCTTTTCATTATTTTACCATTAAAAAGAAGAATAAAAAGACTACCCCACTTGAGAGTGAGGTAGTCTAAAGTCAGGGTCTTTGTATTATTTCACTGCCTCTTTAAGAGATTTGCCTGCTTTAAATCTAGGAACTTTAGCAGCAGGAATTTTAATCGTGGCTCCAGTTTGAGGATTCCTACCTGTTCTTGCCTTTCTCTTGGCAACCCGGAAAGTTCCAAAGCCTGTAAGAACAACGTCTTCACCTTTCTTTAACGCCTTGGTAATTTCCTCTAAAAGGGCATTAAGACAATCACCTACAGCCGCTTTTGAAAGATTTGTTGATTTGGCTACTGCTTCAATTAGGTCTTGTTTGGACATATTTTAAATTTAGTTTGATTAAGACGACCTTTTTGCTTGAAACACAAGCTTATTTTATTATAGAACATTTTTATTATTTTGAATACTCTATGGCTCTTTGCTCGCGAATTACCACCACCTTAATCTCTCCCGGATAATTAATTTCTTCCTGAATCCTTTGGGCAATTTCCTTGGCTAATTTCTTTGCCTGATAATCGTCTATTTCTTCGGGTTTTACAAAAACTCTTAACTCTCTTCCTGCCTGAATAGCATATGCTTTTTCAACCCCCTCAAAGGAAAGGGCGATGTCTTCTAAATCCTGCAAGCGTTTAAGATAATTTTCTAAGGTATCTTTTCTTGCTCCGGGTCTAGCGCCAGAAATTTGATCTGCTGCTTGAACAATCTGTGCTTCAATACTCGTGTAAGGATACTCTTCGTGATGCGATTTCATTGCATCTATCACTTCTTTCTCTATTCCAAACTTTTCTAAAATTTTGATTCCTATTTGTACATGAGAACCCTCAACCTGATGATCTAATGCTTTTCCTATATCATGTAAAAGACCTGCCTTTTTTGCCACTTTCACATTAGCCCCTAACTCCTCTGCTATCATTCCTGCCAGATGTGATACCTCTATTGAGTGTAAAAGAACATTCTGTCCAAAACTTGTCCTGAACTTGAGCCGCCCGAGAAGTTCTACCAATTTTGGCGGTAAATCCAGGACTCCTGCTTCAAACGCCGCTGCCTCTCCCGCTTTTCTAATTTCCTCTGCCACTTCCTCTTCTGCTCTTTTCACATATTCTTCTATACGTGCCGGCTGAATTCTTCCATCTTCTATTAATCTCTCCATAGCAAGTTTTGCTATATATCGTCTTATGGGGCTAAAACTGGAAAGAGTAATTACTTCGGGAGTTTCATCAATTATTACTTCTACACCCGTTAATTTTTCAAATGTCCTGATATTTCTCCCTTCTTTTCCAATAATTCTTCCTTTAATCTTGTCAGAAGGAAGAGATATGGTAGTAATTGTTGACTCTTGTGCTTGAGATAAAGCCAATCTTTGAATAGCAGTAGCCAAAATCTTTTGAGCCTTTTCTTTTAGTTTTTCCTGTCCTTCACCTTCCAACTTCTGCATTTTTGCTAAGAGCTCTTCTTTTGCCTCTTCTTCAATTCTCTTTAGCAACTCCTCTTTTGCCTCCTTTGTGGAAAGTTTGCTTATCTCTGAAAGTTTCTCAATCTCTTTTTTAACAAGTTGCTCCAACTGCTCTTTTATCTTTGTCAACTTATCTTTCTGTTCCACTAACTCTTCCTCTCTTTTTTGTGCTTGAAGAATTTTGGACTGAAGAATTCTCTCTCTTTTCATTAAAGCCTTCTCTGCTTCTAAAATCTCTTTTCGCCTCGTTTCCTCTTCTTTTCTTGCCTGATCAATAATCTCGTGGGCTTTTCTTTGGGCTTTATCAATAATCTGCTGCGCCTTCCTCTTCGTCTCTTCTATCCTCTGTCTCAGTTTTGCTTCTATTGTACCCTGTCTCTTTTTAAGCAGAGAGGCTCTGATATAATATCCCAGAATAATTCCTACAAAGACCCCAACTATTTCTGCAACTAAGAGAAATAGTTGGTCCATATATTTATTGGTAATTCTTCTCTTTCTTCAAACTACCAATGCTTAATTTTAAAATGGCTCATAAATAATAATAGCAGAATTATTTCTTCGATTCAATAACCTCATCTATCAAGCCGTAATCCTTTGCTTCGTAAGCAGAAAGGTAAAAATCTCTATCAGTATCTTTTTCTATTTTCTTTAATTTCTGACCTGTGTGTTTTGCCAAAATTTTATTAAGCCGATCTTTTAATTTCATAATCTGCTTGGCAGTAATTTCTATTTCTACTGCCTCACCGCTTACTCCACCCGCCACCTGATGAAGCAGAATTTCTGAATTGGGAAGCGCGAATCTTTTTCCTTTTTCGCCAGCAGCCAACAATACCGCTGCCATTGATCCTGCCAAACCAACACAAACAGTAGAAACAGGACAATCAACATATTGGATAGTATCATATATTGCTAAACCGGCTGTCACAGATCCTCCAGGGCTATTAATATATATCTTTATCTCTTTCTTTGGGTCTTTGCTTGCTAAAAACAAAATCTGAGCAATTACTAAATTTGCTACTGCATCAGTAATAGGGCCGGCCAGAAATATGATTCTGTCTTCTAAAAGGCGGGAATAAATATCATATGCTCTTTCCCGTGCTCCACTTTTTTCAACAACTGTGGGTATTATGGACATAGGGCAATTTTAATTTTTAATTTTTAATTCTTAATTTGTAATTTTTATTGTAATTTGATGATCTACTATTCCTATTCCTTTTCCTTTTCTTTTTCCTTCTTCTTCTCCTTCTCTTTTTCGTCTTCGTTTCTTGTCATCCTTTCTAACAATTGAAGCGTCTTTTTGTTCTCTATCCTCTCCCTAGTATAATTAACCAAAGTTTGGGGGTCAATTACTTTTTCTGCTTCTTCTGGGCTTCCAAATTGGGCAAGAAACTTATTCGCCTCTTCTTCTATTTCTTGATTGCTCGCTTTCACTCCCTCTCTTTTTTTAATTTCTTGAAGAACCAAAAACTCTCTAATTTTCTTTGTTACTTCTGGTAAAAGTGATTCTCTTAGTTTTTCCTCTGAGAGATTGGCCTGTTCTAAATATTGTTCAAAACTTATCCCTAATGTCTGAGGAATTCTTTCTTTAAGATTATTAACAGTATTTTCTGTTTCTAAATCTATCAAAATCTGAGGAATTTCTACTTCTGATTTGTTGGCTATTTTTTCTAGAATTTCTGCCTGAACTCGCTGGCTTTCAACATTTTCTTTTTCTTTTTTGATGCCTTCTCGAACACTCTCTTTCAAGTTTTCCAAATTTTCAAAATTTCCAAGAGAACGCGCCCATTCATCATTTACCTGAGGCAATTCTATTTTTTGCACCGACTCTACTTTTATTTTTAACTTGATAGTTTTACCAGCCAATTCTTTATAAATATGATTTGAGGGAAAGGTAAGTTGAACCTCCTTTTCTTCTTGCGGCTTCATTCCTATTAAAACTTCTTCTATTCCGGGCAAAAGATGTCCTTCGCCTATAACAAATTGATCTTTCTGCTCTTTACCTCCTGCTATTTCTGGCGACTGATAAGAAAATATCACAAAATCACCTTTTTCTACTGGAGTTATTTTTGCCGAAAATTTGGCTCTTGATTTTTGAATCCATTTCAGAGTATCTTCGATTTCCGAATCTTTTACTTCTACTTTTCTTCTCTTCACGCTCGAGGCAATCTTTTTGTAATCGGGCAGTTTAACCTCAGGCAGAACAGTAACTTCAATCTTTAATTCTACCGGTTCTTCCCAGTTCTTTTTAATAATATCCACTTTTGGACTTCCGATAACTTCTAAATTATTGTCGCGTACTATCTTTTTGTACACTTCTTGAGTTTTAATACGTATTGCCTCTTCTAAGATAACATCTTTTCCAAGTTTTTCTTTAAGAATTTCCAAAGGAACTTTTCCTTCTCTAAAACCCTCTATTTTTACATTTTCTCCTAATTTTTTTGTAGCAAGATCAATACTTTTTTTAAGTTCTTCAAAAGGAATAGAAATATGAATTTCTTTTTTTGATTGAGGAAGATTATTGATAGTAATTTTCATTATAGAAAGAGTGGTAGAGCAATAAGCGAAACCACGCTAATTAATTTTATAAGAATGTTAAGAGAGGGTCCTGCAGTATCTTTGAAAGGATCTCCTATTGTATCTCCCACAACCGCTGATTTATGTTGGGGAGAACCTTTTCCTCCCAAATTCCCTGCTTCTATATATTTCTTGGCATTATCCCATGCTGCTCCAGAATTAGCCATTAAAAGTGCTAAAAGAAATCCGCTGCTTAAAGCTCCGACAAGCATTCCAGCAACCGCTGTTTTTCCTAAAGTCACCCCAATAATAATGGGCACAATTACTACCATTACTGCGGGATAAACCATTTCTCTCAAGGCGCCCTTAGTAGCAATATCAATACATCTTTTGTAATCTGCTTTCTCTTTTCCTTCCAGCAAGCCCTTTTTCTCTTTAAACTGTCTTCTTACTTCTTTGACAATTTCCAAGGCACCCTGACTTACTCCCTTCATTGCCATCGCAGAAAATAAAAATGGTAAGACCGCTCCGATAAAAATACCTGCTAAAACCTTAGGATTGAGTAAGTCAATAGTGTCCAGACCGCTTTGTTGAGAATAAGTTGCCAGCCATGAAAGAGCCGCAAGAGCGGCTGCTCCTATGGCAAATCCCTTACCTGTGGCTGCTGTACTATTACCAACAGCATCAAGCGCCTCTACTTTCTGTCTTACTTCGGGATCTAATTCTGCCATCTCGGCAATACCAGCAGCATTGTCAGCAATTGGACCATAACAGTCGGTGGAAAGATTAATACCCAAAACACCAAGCATCCCCACTGAGGCAAGGGCTATGCCATAAAGTCCGCCAAGATAATAAGAAAGGACAATAGTAATTGCCACAGCAAGTACTGGCAAAACAGTGCTTTTCATTCCAACAATAAGCCCCTCAAGAATAACATTTGGCGTACCTGTTTGGGTGGCTCGGGCTATTTCTTGAGTAGGTTTTCTTTTCTCTGAAGTATAATATTCTGTTGTTTTGCCAATGACAAATCCTGCTATTAGTCCCAAAAGAACTACCCAGAAAAGCTTTAATGTGTCACACAAAAACCAAATAACTAGAAAAGATAAAAATATCATAGCGATATTGGCTATAATAATACCTCTTCCCATCGCCCTTCTCGCTTTTTCTGTCTGCTGAACAAATTCCTCTTTCTCTGATACCTTAGAAACTCTTACAAAGATTCCGCCGAAAAGAGAAGATAAAACCCCTAGAGAGGCCAACAATAAAGGTAAAATTACTCCCTTCTCGCCAATAAGCATAATACCAATAACCATTGCTGCAATAATCGAAGAAACATATGACTCAAAAAGGTCTGCTCCCATTCCGGCAGTATCTCCTACATTATCCCCAACATTATCTGCTATTACTGCTGGATTGCGCGGATCATCTTCAGGAATATTAAGCTCTGTTTTACCAACTAAATCTGCACCAATATCTGCCGATTTAGTAAAAATTCCTCCTCCAACCCTCATAAAAAGGGCCACAAAAGAAGCACCGAAAGCATAATTGATAAGAAGATTTGGATCTTTAAAAATGACATAAAAAACTAATACGCCTAAAAGACCAAGCCCAACCACCAAAAAACCCATTACCTCTCCACCTTGCATAGCGGTTTTAAAACTTTGAGAAAAACTTTTTCTTGCTTTGTTGGCTGTCCTTACATTAGCAGTCGTAGCGTTCATCATTCCTATAAAACCAGCAAAAGAAGAAACAATTGCTCCTAAAAGAAACAAAAGCGGAGGAATAAAACTTTTGTTTAAAACCCAAAGAACAATAGCAGCCAACACAAATACTATTGCCATTGTTTTAAATTCTCTTTTCAGAAAAGTCTTTGCTCCTTGTTGAATTGCCAAAGCCACCTCTTGCATTTTTTCTGTTCCTGGTTTGGTTTTTTTAATTTTGAAATACAAACCATAAACAAAAACTAAAGAGAGAATTGTGGCAACAAAGGGAAGGATTAAATTTTCTATCATAATTTTGAGTATTAATTATTCTTATTCTCTTTGGTTTTTTTCTTGTCTTCTTTTTCTTCTTTTTGTTTGTCTTCTTGTTTATCTTCTTTTTGTTTTGTATCTTCTTTCTGTTTGGTCTGTTTTTCTTCTTTTTCTTCTTTTTCTTCTTTTTCTTCTTCTAATTCTGATTGAGATTTTACATCAATTTTCCAACCACAAAGATTAGCAGCCAACCTAACATTTTGGCCATTCTTCCCTATAGCAAGAGAAAGTTGGTCGTCAGGAACAATTGCAAGAGCAACTCCTTTTTTATCTATTTTTATTTCAGAAACTTTTGCTGGAGATAAAGAATTAGCAATAAATTCTTCTGGGTCTTCAGACCATTTCACAATATCTATTTTTTCGCCACCCAAACCCTCCATAACTGCGGCAACTCTGGTACCACGCTGTCCCACCATTGCTCCGATGGGATCAATATTTTCTTCTGTAGAAGCAACAGCAATTTTTGTTCTTGAACCTGGTTCTCGAGCAATTGCTTTAATAACTACCTGTCCTGCAGAAATTTCTGGTACCTCTATTTCAAAAAGTTTGGAGACCAGTTTTGGGTGATTTCTTGAAAGAATAATTGCCGGACCTTTCGGAGTTTCTTCTACTTTTTTAACATAAAACTTCATTCTTTGACCCTGACGATAATTTTCTCCGGGAATCTGCTCTTTTAGAGGTAAAATACCGAATGTTTTACCCAAATCCACTAGAATATTTTCTCCTTCTCTTCTCTGAATAATTCCCGACAAAACCTCTCCTTCTTTTGATTTATATTCTTCATAAATCATTTCTCTCTCTAATTCTTTTAATTTCTGAAGAATAACCTGTTTTGCTGTTTGCGCGGCAATTCTTCCATAATCCTGTTTTGCTTCCAAGGGGAAAATTAATTCATCGCCAGGCTTGACATTGGGATCTATTTTTCTTGCCTCATCAAGCATTATGTGTTTTTTGGGATTAAATTTCACCTTTTTTTCTTCTGTCTCTTCTTTTTCTTTATCTTCTTTTTTCTTCTGAAGTTCTTCCCATTCCTCTTCTGTATAAACCATAGAGTTATCAACCACTTCCTTTATTTGCCAAAATTTCACCTCGCCTGTCTCTGGATTAAGCTTTGCTTTAACAATCTCTCCTTTTTTTCCATAATCTTTTTTATAAGCGGCTGCCAAAGCCAGCTCTACTACCTCTAATACTTTTTCTTGAGGCAATCCTTTTTCCTCAGCAATCTGAGAAAGCGCAGAAATAAAAGTTTTTAAATCTTGAAACATATTTATATAAAATTTATTAAAAAATAAGTCCGAAAACTCGGACACTTCTTTATTATTTTCTATGTTTTCTTGTTTGTCAAGTAATATTCTGAAAATGTCTTATTTGGGCAATTCGTGTTTCAAAGTTTAAGAGAACAGCAATAACATCAACTTGTAAGCAAAAATTTTTATATTCAGGATTTTTCTCTAGCCAGATCTCCGCTGTTTTTCTAATTTTTTGAATTTTTTTGAAATTTACTTTTTCCTCAGCAGAAATTTTCTGTGCCCTGGAAAGAGTTTTTATCTCAAGAAACACAACTTTATCATCTTTCTTGGCAATGATATCAATTTCTCCAAATTTTCTGCCACTTATTTTAACCCAAAAATTCTTTTCAAGAATCTGATAATTTTTTGATTTTAAATATTTTTCTGCAATTTTTTCTCCCAATTTGCCTATTTTTTTTTCAGACATTGTCCGCAGTTTGTCCACACTTTGTCCACATTAAAATTTAGTTAAAACTGGCCAGAATTGGTTTAAAAAATTGGTTTGAAAATTAAAAAACTATTTGGTTTAAAAATTAAGAAATAAAAATTAAAAATTACTTGGGGTGGACCCGGAGGGATTTGAACCCTCAACCTTCCCGATGCGAACGGGACGCTCTGCCATTAAGCTACGGGCCCTCAATCAAATTATAACAAAAAGAGCCGCTTTATAAAACAGCGGCTCTAAACTCTTGCTCTAAAATCTTGTAATCTATCCCTTTTAGATCTTTGCGAGTTAAAACCAAATCGGTTGCCTCGCTAAGGAAACGCTTTGCTTTTGCTAAATGGTCAGAGGTAATTACTCCTGGTACCAACAAACATCTCATACCTGCTCGTTTGACAGCAAGTACACCGTTCAATGAATCTTCTATCACTACACAATCTGAGATTTTAATTTCTGGTCTTTCCTCCTGGGCTTTGGCAAAAGTACAAAAAAGAATGTCGGGACAGGGCTTGCCTTTAGTTGCTTGGTCGCCGCTAATTATAAAGCGGAACACTTCTGTTAGAGCAAACTTTTCTACAGAAAATTCTAAGAACTCCATAGGTGCACCTGATGCTATAGCCAAACAAAAACCCTGATTTGATAAAAACCTTGCTAGTTTGATAACCGGTTCAATAGGCTTTGCTGTTTTTTGGAACAAATCCATAATAATTTGAAGTCGCTCTTTTCTTAACTCGCTTACATCTCCATCAAGGCCATATTCTTGCTTCAAAATTCTGGTTACCTCTGTTTGGTTTTTCCCAGTAAGTTTAGCCCTTATTTTGGGATCATATTTTTTGCCATAATTTTCCAACCATCTTCGAGTGCCCTCCTGCCAAGCGTATTCAGTATCTACAAGGGTGCTATCATGATCACAAATAACTAGTCCTGCTGGGCTTCTTTTCTGCCAACCTAAAAACACTCTTGCCAGCTCTCTTTCCACGCTCATTCTTCCCTCCTTGATATTTAAAAGTTAAAGGTGCAATGGCTTCTTTTTAGCATAACTTTAAAGGTTTGCCAAGTTGAAGAAATATGTCGGGGACGAGGGAGTCGAACCCTCTACCTCACCGTCCCGAACGGTGCGTTCTACCGGTGAACTAGTCCCCGTATTTCGACATTTCGATTCAACTCACCCAATACTTTTTCTTTGTCATTTCGTCTCTTTTTTGAACAATTTCATTTATTTTCTTTCTGGCCATTGACGCCATTTCGGACAAATCCTTTTCGGACAATTGACCGATTTCCTTTGTCCGCGATATTAAGTAATTTTCATTATTTTTTTGAGGATCTTCAAGGACTTCGGACAAAAGTATATCCATTATTTGTCCGATTTTAGGACCAGGGTCAATTTTTAAAATTTCCATTATCTTATGACCGTTTATCTTAAGCATGATCGTGCTAATAGGATCCTGAGAAACCTTGTCCACTACATATAAAAAATGTCTTAATCTGTAGGGAAGGGCTTTAGGACATCCTGATCCTATTCTGTCAGCCATTCTCAATTGCACCAATTCTTCAATATTTTCTTTACCCACTTTTCGTAAAAGTCGCCTTACTGAAGATTCTGTAACTTCTCCCACATTGTAATAAAAAAGATGGTATCTCACCAATTTAACCACTTTTTCAATATCTTTTTTGGGAAATCTTAATCTATTCAATATCTGCGCTGTCATTTTTGCCCCAACAATTTCGTGGTTATAAAAAGTAGAGTTGGGCCCCTCTCCTCTTTTAGTTCGAGGTTTTCCAATATCATGGAAAAGGGCTGCTAACCGTACGTATTTATTAAATCCTTTTTTGGCAGCAAAATCTAATGATCTTAAAGAATGCTCATAAACATCGTATATATGATGTTTGTTCTGCTCCATCTTATAACCCTCTAAAAGTTCTGGAATAATATATTGCAAAAGGTTGGTTTCTCTTAAAAGGTCAATTCCTTTAGCAGCGTTTTCTGACATTATTATTTTCATTAACTCATCTCGTATTCTTTCTTTGGAAATAAATTCTAAAAGTCCTGCGTTTTTTTTGATTGCTCTGTAGGTTTCTGGTTCTATTTCAAAATTAAGAGTAGTAGCAAACCTCACAGCCCTCATTAAACGTAGAGCGTCTTCTTGAAATCGTTCATCCGGCTCTCCAACCGCTCTTATGATTTTCTTTTCTAAATCTTTGCGCCCATTAAAAGGATCTATGATTCTCAATCCTTCAGTTTTAAGTTTTGCGTTGTGGTTTTGCCCGCCTGCCAAGCGGGCAGGAATTTTGAGTTTTGAGTTTTGAGTTATTTCAATTGCCATCGCATTTATGGTAAAATCTCGTCTTGCCAGATCCTCTTCTATTGTTTTTGCCCATTTAACTTTTTCTGGATGTCTTTTGTCTGTATATTTTTCTTCTATGCGAAAAGTGGTAATCTCTATCTCTTTTAACGCAGGGTCTTTGCTTTTTGTTAAAACTTTTACTGTGCCGAATTTATTATCAATAAAGTGTTTAGGAAAAATTTTTGCCACTTGTTCTGGTTTTGCGTTTGTGGCTATATCCCAATCTTTTGGAGAAATTCGTTTGAATTCTTTGTGAATAAAAGGCAGCAGCAAATCTCTAACACAGCCGCCTACAATATAGGCATAAAAACCTTTTTCTTTGAGTTTTTTAATAATTTCTAATACTTCTTTGGGGATTGTAATTTTTTCTTTCATCCTTCTCAATTCTAATTCAGATCTTGAGTTTTTTCAATGATATGGTTAAAATAAATTCAGAGCAATTAGTGTTTATAGTTTATAGTTATAGTTGAATTGCCCCCGTAGCTCAACTGGATAGAGCGTGTGGCTTCGGACCACAAGGTTGCGGGTTCGAGTCCTGCCGGGGGCATTAAAAATAATTTCACTTTATGAGAAAAAACTGGTTATTTGTTTTCTTTATAATCTTCGGTGTGCTTTTTTTTAACTTTTCTTTAGCCCAACATTGCAACCCTAGCGTTGATTGTCCTAGTGGAGAATTTGTTCCTGCTTGCTGCCCACAAGAAGGGCTAGTTCCTTGTGGAACCCCATGCTGCCCCTGTACTCTTTGTCATTTTCTTGTTCTTATTGACAATATTATAGATTTCTTTATTTTTAGATTGGTTCCGCCTGTAGCACTCTTAATGATAACAATTGCCGCCTTGATGTTTATCTTTAGTATGGATAATCCAGAAACTATATCTCGAGCAAAACGAATAATAAATTCTGTAATCATCGGAATGGTAATAATATACGTATCTTATAGTTTAGTAGGCTGGTTCTTAGTAAGCATTGGGTTGGCCGACTGGGTAGAAAATATATATCGAGATTGGTGGACAAATGGCACCTTCACCATTGTCTGCGACTAAAAATTTTATCTTTACGGTTTATAGTTTAGCGTTTATAGTTATTCCCGCCCCGTTAGCTCAATTGGCAGAGCAGGGCCCTCTTAAGGCCAAGGTTGGGGGTTCGATTCCCTCACGGGGCACAATAAATTTGCGCTTTCTCAAAAAAACAAAATACTCCTTGCCAAAAACAATTTTTTGGTTTATAAAAAACAAAAGAAGGAAAACCCTTGGTTCTTTTTTTTATTTAGAAATTAAGATATAATAAAAACACAATATGCTTACCCAACAAGAAAAAGAAAAAATTATTCAAAAGTTTCAGTCGGGCAAAAAAGACACTGGCTCAGTTGAGGTACAGGTTGCTATTTTAAGCGAAGAAATTAAAAAACTCTTAAGCCATCTAAAAAAACACCCAAAAGATCTCCATTCAAAAAGAGGGCTTTTAAAAATGGTAACAAAGAGAAGAAAACTTTTAAGATATCTTCAAAGAAAAAGCACCAGACGCTATAATTCTTTAATCAAAAAATTAGGCCTTAAAAAATAAATGCCTTTGTCGGTTACGGCTAAAGCCAAACATAAAGATCAACGAGTAGCTGTTTTAATTGATACTCAAAATTTATATTATTCAGCAAAAAACATCTTTGGCGCGAAAGTAAACTTTGGAGAAGTATTGAAACTAGCAGTTGCCGGAAGAAAATTAATCCGGGCTTTTGCTTATGTGGTACAAACAAAAACAGGAGAGGAAAAACCTTTTTTTGATGCTCTAACAAAACTTGGAATAGAAACCCGTATTAAACCCTTACAAGAATATTATGGTGGGCTAAAAAAAGCGGATTGGGATGTAGGTATTACAGTAGATGCAATAAGAGTTGCCCCAAGTGTTGATGTTATTGTTTTGGCTTCCGGCGACGGTGATTTTGTCCCCCTTGTAGAATATCTAAAAAACCAGGGAAAAAGAGTAGAATCAATTGCTTTTTCTCATTCTGCTTCTTCCCGGCTCAAAGAGGCGGTAGATGATTTTTTTGATTTGGAAAGCACCCCAAAAAAATACTTAATCCTTGAATAATTCATATGAAAAATATCCATTTTGAAAAAGAAATCGGTAGCAAAAAACTCGTTTTTACTATCAGCAATTTGGCTGAACAGGCAAATGCAAGCGTTTTTGCTC
>Ga0190361_1000467_pt1 | contig 15994 bp, 21 predicted proteins | sample 48721845_MG_FD_161273 | JGI IMG/M metagenome (GOLD analysis project Ga0190361, IMG submission 161273) | Hydrothermal vent microbial mat bacterial communities from Southern Trench, Guaymas Basin, Mexico - 4872-18-4-5_MG | ecosystem: Environmental > Aquatic > Marine > Hydrothermal vents >...
GCCAGAAGAAGCCCGTCACGATAAAGAAGGCGGCTGTAGCGGTTTCCCGTCATCTTGCGGAAAATGCTGGACGCATCCCCTGCGTGCTGTAGAACAAAGCCCAAAGCCATCCCTTGTGTGTGGCGTAACCGCTGCAGAAGTTCCATCGCCAGAAGCGCTGTTTGGCGCTCCTTCTCCATCTCTTCAATGCGCGTTCGCAACCGCTGGCTCTCCACCAGCATCTCCGCTGGAGTCATCACTCCCACACCTGCAAGTTGCGCCTCCGCCGCGCGTCCCTTACGCCGCAACTCTTCCTCCACCTCGCTTATCGTCTTGAGCCGCTCCCTCAATGTCTCCTCCTCTTCAACACTGTATTCCCCCTCCTCCTTGGTAAACGGCTCAAGTTCCACCAATAGTTTGAACCAGTCCTCCTCCCTGTCGGAACCAGAGAGTTCAGCCAACGCCTTCCTCCGCGCGTTCAACTCCGCCTCCAACGCACGCTTGCGCTCAAGCCGCGCCCGTAACTCCGACATCGTCCCAACACCCGCCTCGTCCCTTACCGCCGACACCTTCTCCGCCATCCCACCCAACTCCCTCTCCATCTCCTCACCCTTTGCGCTCAACTCCTCCAACTTCGCCCTGCCGCCACGAGCCTCCACAAGCAACAACTCCGCCCTCGCACGCGACTCCGTCGCCTCTTTCCTACCCGCCTCCACCCACCTCTCCACCTCCTCCGTATCGCCAACCCCCACACCCGCAGTCCCCACAAGCGATAGCAACTCTTCCTTCTTCCTTGTCATCGCTCTTGCTATTTTCGTAAGTGAGGCTCCCGCCACCACGCCCATCGCCAAAGCGCCACCACCCAACGCCATCATCCCAAAACCTCCCCAGACCGAAACCCCAAGCCCCAACAGCACCCCCCCCGCAACCGCTGCTCCTGCGCCGCACACCACAACAACTTTTCCCACTCCACGCACCCATTCGTGACGCCTGCGCGCACGATGCAACTTCCTTATCTCCCCCAGCAATTTCTCCACCCCAGGCAGCAGGGAGACTTCATATCTCTCCCACTCCGCCGCTTTCTTCATCAACTCTGCCGCCTGCTCTTCCTTTCCCCGCACCTCTGTCAGAACCTCCTCTATCCGCGCCCGTAAATTCTTAAGCGCCTCCTGCTGCCGCGCCATCGCTGACTCCAACTCCTGCCACCTCACAAGTAGTCCCTCATCCACAGTCCCCAATGCCGCCAATTCCTCCCGAACCTTACGATATGCATCCAACTCGCTCTGCAGTTTCTTCCTCAACGCCTTTTTCTTCAAACGCTCAACACGGCTCAACTCCTCCTCCACCTTTTCCCTTTCACTCTGAAGGCGCGCCAACTCCTTGGAGACCGCCTCAAGCGCCGCCACCTCCTCTGCAGCCGCACTCACCTCAAACAACCGCCTCTGCAGCCTCTCATACTCTTCCCTCTTCTCCCTGCTCATCCATCTTCCCTTCGCGCTCACCCCCGTTGCCCGCGCCACCTCCGCTATAACCCTCTCCACACCTCCTGAAACCCCGCTCAAACAGCGCCTCACAAACGCCCACCAGCGACGCTCTTCGTTCTCGGGTCCAAACCTTATGTCCGATTCACGCACCACAAGCAGATTGCGCAGCGTCAAAAACGACTCTATCACCCCCAAACCTGCAACGCTGTCCAGCGGATTGCTGCCATCCACCCGAAGGGTGCCGTGAGTCCACTCCACCGTCACCTCAATGCTCTGCTCCGCCTTTAGGTCGTAACGATTAAAGCCGGGGAAAAAGCGCCGTTCACGCCTTGCCCGAATGCCAAAAAGCGCGTCAAGAATGGCGTCAAGCAACATCGTCTTACCGGTGTCGTTGTCACCGTAAACGACGGTAAACGGGTGGGGAGAGAAACGGATGTTGCGAAGAGCAAAATAGCGCCGCAGGTCTATATGCGTGATTCTCATCGCACCTTTGCCGCCAAAAACGCTCTGAAAGCGAGCCGCGCAGCGGTCGCACGCTCCTCCGATGGACGACCGCTCTCCGACAGCAGCCTTACAAACTCCCTCACTATTGGCAACTCATCCAACAAACGACGCCAGCAACCCAATTTCTGCTCCATTGTTAAACTGGCAAAACGCGGCTCAAACTCCTCTCTTATCCCCTCCATTATTTCGCCAATCTCGTCTTCTGACATCATAACCTCACCCTGAACCACAACAAGCGCGTGAGCGGCAGGGTCAACCACCGCCTCCAGAGCCCGCCTTAAGCGGGTTAAGTCATTCCACTCCGTTCCCGGCGCCATCCACACATCCAGACGCTCCCTATACTCTGCTGACTGCACCCGCCTTTTTGCCACCTTCAACTCATCATTCTCTTTCTCCAACCACAAAAAGAACCTTCTGCCTGTCTCATCACCGACCACCCGCGGTGTGGCAGGATACACAACCGTCGTTTCGCCTACCTTCCCCACCCAAAGGTTCTGATGAAGATGTCCCGCCACAACAACAGGCACACCACTTTCCGCCACCTCCTCACCCCAAACAGGCAGCATCTCACCTCCACGGTCAGCCACCTCCATAAACAACTCCGGCTTGTCCCGCAAAAAGAGCGTGCCGTGTATCACCACCAAGTCGGGCTTTGTCTCCACCTTCGCAAGCGCCCCCAACCCTTCCCGTAGGGGTCCACAACCACACACAACCAACTGCCCCACATGAACCGGCTCAAAGTTTTTGAGAATGAAAAATCCTGGCGGCGGAGAGGCGTCGCGCCAAAACTGCTCGTCATTCTCCCCCGCCACAAGGACACCCCTAATGCTCGGAAACTCCTTAAAGACCGCCTCCACCTCAGGCATAAGGGTCTCCGCGTCCTGCGGGGAATCAAAGAGGTCGCCTGCAATCACAAGAAGAGCATCCTCGCCTGCAGCAACAGAAGCCGCCTCCCGCAGCACCTCCAACCCACTTTTGTCCCCACGCCTCAAATGGAAATCACCTGTGGCAAGGAGCCTCAACGCTTCCCCTCCCCAACCTTCCGTTTGTATCGGCGGCTCATACTGAGAAGGAAGTTACGCTCGCGCCGTGTGAGCCCCTCAAAACCCACACGACTCAACTTCTTCAGAATCTCATCAAGCCGTTCTTCCTCTTCCGCCTCCGTCAAAGCGCTTTGAACCTGACGGTGAAGCCACCATTTGCGCAGCGCCATCCGAACGCGGGGCTCCGCCAGCAGAACAGAGACCGCCACAGGGATGCCTGAAAGCGCAGAAAGAATACCCATAACCGAAAAGCGCGGCGAATAAAGAAACGCCAACCCAGTTATGGCACAGAGCGCAACAACCCTCGCGGAGAGATATTTGAAGAACCGCAGATAGGGAAAGTAGGCGGCGCAGAGAAAAAGAAGCACCACAGCAGAAGGGATAAAGCCACATACAGGTTTTGATACCAGAGCAGCAGCCGCTTCGTTTGCCACACCTCCAGAAAGAACAACTGTAAGCAAAGAGAGAACCACCCCCATACGGCGTGCCACAAACCACATCACAAGATAGACCACAAAGAATGCGAGCAGAAGATGTAGAGGATTTGGCTGCACAAATACGGAGACAAACAAGCGATGTGGGGCGCTGACATCGGAGGCGCCCTGTGCGCAAAGCGAGGGGGGTGGATATGGCTCACCTGGCACGCGCTGCCCGTATGTCGCCACAAAAACAGCACCAAGAACAGCCCACAAAATGATGACAGCCGTTGAAACCCTACCCCCAAGGAAGGAATGTGCTACCCTGAAGGCGTCCTGCAACAGACTGTCAGCATCAAACCTCATAACAGTTTACCAACAGCGATTTCAAAGTTGAGGCAGGACTGGCACCTGCCACAAGGTTCAGGACCTCCCAAGTAGCAACACCAAAGAAGGTCAAGAGGCACTCCAATTCTTTCTGCAAGCCGTCCGACCTCCTTCTTCATCAGATGCGCGGTATAGGAGAAGAGGGTGGTGCCTGTGCGCGTGGAGAGGCGGAGTGCGGCGTTGGTGGCGGCGATAAACTGGATAGAGTTGTCGGGGAAATAAAGCGCCTCCTCGCGGTTGAAACCCGCGATTATGGTGTCGCATCCAAGCGCTTCGGCGTAAGCGGCTGCGATGTTCACAAAAACCCCGTTCCGGTTCGGAACCCACACCAATGCCGCCGCTTTCCTCCTCCTCTCAACACTGGCATCATACCCCACAGTAGGAACATCCATATCGGCGTTGACCAGCGCGGTCTTCGTTATCGCCGCAAGCCAGTCCAACTTAATCACCCGATGTGGCACATCCCACAACTGGCACAACTTCTCCGCCGCCTCAACCTCCTTCTTCGCCGCCTTCTGTCCGTAGTCAAATGTGAGCGCCAATTGTGCTACACCCTCGTCCACCGCCTTCTTCAGGCAGACGGCGCTATCCAACCCTCCTGATACGAGAACAATCGCTGACTTCATCATCCTCTTTCACTCCCACCCGAACATTCCTTCGGCATCTCCATAAACAATTGTAACACACAACCGCTTGCCGTGTCAATACACACATCCCACCCGATTTGCTTGAACTTCTCTTTCCGTTGGCGTTTAATAATACAGAGTGTGGAGGGAAAATGATGCGTGTTCTGGCTATCGCATCCCTTATAGCCGTTGCTGCCGGCTGCAGCGACCCTATACCCGTGCTGCGAATCATATCAACCCAAGACAATATGGATGGCACCCTCACAATTAAATACAAACTACGCACCATAGACGGCTCATCCTGCTCCCTTGAGGCAACCTGTTATGAGCCGAATTTGGGCTGGATGACCGCCACATCAGGAGGTGGCGACGGCACAAGCGACCTCTCCTCAAAGGACGACTGGGTTGAACACACTTTTGTATGGAAATATTCGGATGATTTGGGTCCCGGCGTTCACACAGGCGTTAAAGTTCGCCTCACACCTTATACCGAAACAGAAAAAGGCAAATCCAAAACCGCAGGTCCTATGACAGTCGGCACCCCTTTTGTTGTAGCAACTCTTACGGGACAAGACTCGCTTGCCTTCATTGACCCCAACACCCAAAAAGTTATTCAGACCGTGCAGACGGGAAACGCCCCGTCAGCGGTTGCCGTCTCCCCCGACGGAAGAACGCTTGCTGTCTGCAATAAAGACGGCGCGTCTGTCACCCTTATTTCTGTTGAAGGACTCCTTATGGGCGAAATCGCTGTCGGCAACAACCCCTCATCCTGCGCCTTCCACCCAACCCAGCCGCTTCTCTTTGTTACATGTTATGATGACGCCAAGTTGTTTGTGCTGGACTTGTCCACAATGACTGTGGCAGCCGAGATACCTGTGGACACAGGTCCCACAGATGTTGCTGTGACACCTGCAGGAAATGCCGTTGTGGTGACATGCGAGGACGCCAGCACCCTTGTTGTGGTGGATACAGACACCTACACAACGGTAAGCGTTGCCCAAGTAAGTGCTCCCACAGCGCTGGCTGTAACGCCTGATGGCAATACCTTATTTGTGGTCTCAAAAGACGCGGGCGTTCTTCTGGTATATGATGCATCCAACCTGCAAACACCGATATCAACTCTGGCACTGGGGCTTCAGCCCTGCGATGTGGCGACATCGCCTGACGGGAAATACGCGGTCTGTGCGAACAGCGGCTCAAACTCCGTCTCCATAGTTAACCTGCAAACGCTGACTGTGAGCAGCACTGTGAATGTGGGGGTAAATCCTGTGGCGGTGGCGATATCGCACGACAGCACATTCGCATATGTGGCGTGCCGCGATTCAAACCGTGTGGACAAGGTGGACATAGAGGCGGGCAGCCGCCCCGCATATTACTCAACTGGCACCGACACGAATCCGGAAGGTGTTGTGGCGCTTCCACGATGAGATGGCTCTTTTTGTTGCTGGCATTTGCCGTAGGCTGCAGCATAAACCGACCTGCACATCAGGGAGGTAGCGCTTTGTTCTTTGAGGTGATTCCGTTTGGCGATGTGGGGGAGGATGCGTTAGCGGCAGTTCAGGCAATCCTGACAGCACGGTTTGGACTCCCCGTGCGTCTGCGAAAGCCCCTCCCCCTGCCCAAAGATGCCTACAACGCGAGCCGTAACCAGTTCCGCGCCGAGACCATCCTCAAAACCGCCTATAAAGAACGCACCCAGAGCGCGCTGCGCACAATCGCCGTCTGCGATGTTGATATATATGTTGAAGGTCTCAACTTCGTCTTCGGGGTAGCCTCTGAAGCGCTCTCCTGCTGCCTTGTCTCTGCCGCTCGCTTGCGCGACTCCTTCTACGGTCTGCGCAATGACCCAAAAACCTTCCTCGCAAGAATGAAACGCCTCACACTGCACGAGGTGGGACACACCTTCGGCTTGCCACATTGCAAGAGCCGTTGCGTTATGGTGTTTGCCAACTCGCTTGCCGAACTGGACGCAACATATGATGACTACTGTCCGAAATGCTGGGCAAAAATCAAAGCACAACTGGGGCAGAAGTGATGCGAATCATTGCTATTGAGACATCATCCAGACTGGGTGGCGTTGCCGTTGTTGAGAACGAAAAGGTTCTGGATGAGCACATCTTCAAGGAAGGGATGGTGCACGGACGGTCTCTTCTGCCAACTATAAAGGAGATGCTGGACAGGGTGGGATGGCAGATTGCGGAGATAGATGCGGTAGCGGTTGATGAAGGACCTGGCTCTTTTACAGGGTTGCGGATAGGGGTGATGGCGGCAAAAACGATATGCTGGGTAACGGGAGCAAAACTGGTGGGTGTCTGCAGCGCGGATGCGCTTCATAAGACGGCGAACGAGGCGGGTATACCCGACCCTTTGGGTGTTGTGATAGACGCATATCGCGGCTGTGTCTATGCAGCACTCTTTGACAAAGGTAAAAGGCTCTTTCTTGATATGCTGCAGCCGGAAGAGGCGGCAAAGCGTATGGCAAAAGAAGCAACTCTGGTGGGTGATGGAGCGCTACGCTGGAAAAAGATTTTTGAGGGACACCGCCTAAAGGTTGAGGAGAAGGTGGTCTATCCTGCGCCGAGATGGGTGGCGCTGCTCGGATTTAAGGCAACAAAGAAAGGACAACAGCACGACCCACTAACATTTGTGCCGCACTACTTGCGCCCATCAGAAGCGGAAGAGCGCCGCCAGATAGACGCCTCTCCCAACCGCCTTAAAGAGCCGAATTAACTTTCCTTGCGCCAATTGTCGCAAAAAGGCTTGACAGAGGGGCGACAATAGAATAACTATTTGGGCTTTGTGCACAAGGAGGAAATGATGGCGGAATATCGGGCGATATGGCGCTGGGCGCGGATAAGTTGGCGCAAGGTAAAACCCGTAATGGACCTTGTGCGCGGTCGCAATGTGGAGGAGGCCAAGGCGATACTGCGGGCGAGCAAGAAACGCGCCGCCGATATGATACTCAAAGTCCTTGAATCGGCAGTGGCAAACGCCGTTTACCAAAACCAGCGTCAGAATCGTTACATAAAGCCCGACAAACTCTACATAAGCGAATGCTATGTGTGCAAGGGACCGTTCCTACGGCGCTGGAGACCCGTAGCCCGCGGTCGCGCCCATCCCTACAAACGCTATATGTCGCACCTATTCGTCACCGTCGCCGAGGAGGAGGAGTAATGGGACAAAAACTGCCGCCGCTTGCTATGCGCGTTGGGCTCTATGAGCCTTGGCGCTCAAGATGGTTCGCAAAAAAGAAACTTTTCTCCAAGTTCCTCGTTGAGGACCAGAAAATCAGAAAACATATAATGGAGAACTACCGCTTCGCTCAGGTGAGCAGGGTGGATATAGAACGAACACATAACCAGTTGATGGTGATAATTTACACAGCGCGCCCTGCCCTGCTCATAGGCAAGCGCGGACAGCAAATAGAGAAGTTGCAGTCTGAGATACAGAAGATGACGGAGATGGAGGTTCAGGCGCCGCGGATAATAGAGATAGAGAGACCTGAACTGGATGCGCGACTGGTGGCGGAGTCAATAAAAGAGCAACTACTGCGCCGTGCCAGCCACCGACGCGTTATGAAACGCGTCGCACAAGCCACGATGGACGCCGGAGCAAAAGGAATCAAAATACAGATAAAAGGGCGCATAGGCGGAGCCGATATGTCCCGCAAAGAAACGCTCATCCGCGGTCGGGTTCCACTGTCCACCCTCCGCTCCAATGTGGATTATGCCTTGGCAGAAGCCTACACAAAGTACGGCGCCATCGGCATAAAAGTCTGGATTTACAAGGGAGAGTATCCGCTGAAGGGGAAAGGCGATGAGGCTGGAGCCAAAACGGATACTGCATAGGAAGCAACAGCGCGGCAAGATGAAAGGGAAAGCCACAAGGGGTAACTTTGTGGCTTTTGGGGACTTCGGTCTGATGGCGCTTGAGCGGTGCTGGCTTCCGGCACGGACGATTGAGGCGGGACGCGTGGCTATGACCCACTTCCTGCGGCGCGAAGGACGCGTCTGGATTCGCGTCTTCCCCGATAAACCCATAAGCAAAAAGCCACACGAAACGAGGATGGGCAAGGGAAAAGGCGACCGCGCCTACTGGGCAGCGGTGGTTAAACCCGGCACAATACTGTATGAAATAGGCGGAATTCCAGAGGAGGTGGCAAGGGAGGCTTTCCTACGCGCCGCCCATAAAATGCCTATTAAAGTCAAAATGGTCAAAAGGAGAACCTTCTAATGGCGACAATGAAAGTATGGCAACTGCGGCAGTTGAGTGAGGAAGAGTTGAAAGAACGCCTGGCACAATTGCGTGAAGAGTTGCATAAACAGGTGTTCCAGTCGTACGACGAAAGCGCCAAAAACCCCGGCAAAAAACGAACACTGCGCCGTGAGGTAGCACGCATTCTCACAATCCTGCGGGAGCGCGAAAGGGGTATTAAAGGACCAATAGAGCCGAAATCGGTCAGAAAAAAGGAACGCCGCAGTAAAAAAGCAGATATCAGTAAGAAAGCCTGAAGGAGAATGGTATGGCAGCCACACGCGGCAGACGCAAAGTCTTGCAGGGACGCGTTAAAAGCGACAAAATGCAGAAAACGATAGTGGTTGAAGTGGAGCGCTTGGTGAAACATCCCCGCTACGGCAAATATATAAGGCGATGCACAAGGCTGCATGTGCACGATGAGAATGAGGATGCGCACGAGGGAGACCTTGTTGAGGTGATGCAGACACGACCATTGAGCAAAACAAAGCACTGGCGCCTTGTGCGAGTTCTGCGTCGGGCGGGTGAGAAAGTCGTCACAACGCCACAAAAAGAGGAGGTGCCGCCCTCCAAACTCAAAGACCTGAAGGAGTGGAAAGAGGCAGAAAACAGCCAGGAGGGTTAAGGGGCAAACGATGATACAGATGCGCACAAGACTTAATGTTGCCGACAACACAGGCGCCAAAGAGGTGATGTGCATAAGTGTTGTGGGAGTGGGCAACCGTCGCTACGCTTACATAGGCGATGTGATAGCATGCAGTGTGAAGAAGGCTGTGCCGGGCTCCAAGATACGCCCGGGTGAGGTGGTGCATGCAGTTGTTGTGCGTCAGGCTTATCCCCTCAAGCGTGACGACGGCTCCTGGGTCAAGTTTGACACAAACGCAGCGGTGCTGATAGACCGCGATGGCAACCCACGCGGAACACGAATTTTCGGCGCCGTTGCACGCGAACTCCGTAAAAAAGGCTTTATGCGTATCGTGTCGCTCGCTTCGGAGGTGGTCTGATGGGAGTCAAAATCGTGCGCGGCGACCTCGTCGTCGTCATAAGCGGCGATGATAGGGAAATGGATAAATCAAGCCCCACACCACGCCGCGTCTTGAGAGTCCTCCCCAAAAAAGGCAAGGTCGTGGTGGAAGGCGTAAACCTTGTGTGGAAACATGTGCGCCGCAGTCAGAAGCATCCCCGTGGCGGGCGTATTCAGAAAGAGATGCCCATTGATATATCCAATGTTATGCTCTGGTGTGATAACTGCCACCGTCCTGTTCGCGTCAGGATGGGATATGATGAAAGCGGGCAGAAACAGCGTTACTGCAAAAAATGCGGCAATTTGATACCGAAACGGAAATAGGGGAGAAGCGATGGCGCGCCTGCTTGAAGCATACAGAAAAGAAATTGTGCCGAAAATGATGGAGACATTCGGTTATAAAAACGCGATGCAAGTCCCACGGATAGAGAAAGTGGTGGTCTCAATGGGTGTTGGGAAGGCGAAGGAGGATAAGCGCTGGCTGGATGGGGCGATGCGCGATTTGGCGGCGATAACAGGACAATACCCCAAGCATACCCGCGCTAAGCGCCATATTGCGGGGTTTCGTCTCCGCCGTGGACAACTTGTCGGCTGCTTCTGCACCATCCGCGGCAAGAGAATGTATGAGTTCCTTGACCGACTCATCAATATCGCCCTCCCCCGTATCCGCGACTTCAGGGGACTCTCCAGAAAAGGACTTGACCGCTTCGGAAACTACAACATCGGTCTGCACGACCAGTATGTCTTCCCGGAAGTTGACCTTGATAAATCGGAAGGTCCACAGGGTATAAATGTCACCATAGTGATAAAGAAGGGGCACAAACCCTCAACGCCCGATGAGTCGTATGAATTGCTGAAGTTGTTTGGGATGCCGTTCCGCGATTAAGGGGGCTGATGTGCCAAAAAAGAGTCAGATAGTCAAGGCGCGGAGAGAACCGAAGTTCAAAACGCGGCGAAAGAACCGCTGCCAGTTATGTGGTCGCTCTCGCGGCTACTACCGCAAATTCGGCATTTGCCGTATCTGCCTTCGGATGCTGGCACACCGCGGCGAAATCCCAGGCATGCGAAAAGCGTCCTGGTAAACTCCACACTCTTTTGCTTGCCTTCAAAGCCGCTATAGGCAACAATATCTTATCGTGGCATTAAAAGGAGGTCTGTTATGACACAACCCAGAAAGAGTGTCGCCCTTGATGGGTCGCTGCTTAAGAGCATAATTGAAACCGACACATTCCACGCGCTGCCGGACGATGTTAAGAAGCGCTTTGAGGCGACATACAAGGTGATGTGCGAGTTACGCGAGGCGCGACTGACAAAACTCCTCTCCAAACTTGTCGCTGACGCCAACAAGTCCGTCTTCAAGGGCAAGCAGGAGAAGGTGCGCATCTATGATGAGGGCGATGGTCTTTGCGTTGAGTTTGGTTAGTGCGGCAGGCTGCACAATAGCAGAAAAAGCGGAGTTGCCACAGGGACTGCCGCCACATCTGGGCGCAGGTGATGTGGTTGAGGTCACCTACGAAAAAAAGCGTTGTGAATTGACCGTCGCTGCTGACGGCACACTCAAACATCCCCTTTTCGGCGTCGCGGATGTGGCAGGACTGAGCCTGCCTGAAGCCGAAAAGGCGCTCCGCAACGCCGCAAAACGCGTCCAGAAAAAGCCCGTCCCTCTCACCCTCCGCCTTATCAAAAGCAAAAACGCCTTCATCTATGTCTACGGCGAGGTGAAAAAACCAGGACGCTATCCATACAGCCGCGGGATGAGACTGCTTGATGCCATAAGTCTCGCAGGTGGGTATCTTGAAACCCGCGCCGCGTCCAAAGTTCGTGTATCGCGCAAAGCCAAAAACAGAACATACCACACCACCTGCTACATAGGCGCTCTCCTTAAAAATTCACAGAACATTCCCCTTGAACCCGGTGATGTGGTCATTATCCCCACATCATTTATGACCAAGGTGGCTGATGTTGTAACATACATTCTGCAACCTGTGCGTTCGCTGATTGAGTCGCTGCTTGGTGTGGCAAGCAGTGCCGCCAAAGCCGCTGCTACATCCACAACACCTGCTCAGTGAAAAAGATTTAAGGAGTTATAAAATGGCGGTTCTTGTCAATGCCGAAACAAAGGTGCTGGTTCAGGGCATAACGGGCTCTCACGGCTCCTTCCACACCCGCCTGATGCTTGATTATGGCACAAAGATTGTGGCGGGGGTAACACCCGGCAAAGGTGGGCAGGAGCAACACGGGGTGCCCGTTTTTGACACGGTGGAAGAGGCGGTGCACAAGACCGGCGCGGAGGCAAGTGTGATATTTGTGCCACCCGCTTTTGCTGCAGATGCCGTAATGGAAGCCGCCGCCGTCGGTGTCAAACTCATCGTCGTCATCACAGAAGGAATACCAACCCTTGATATGATGCGTGCAAAACGGTTCGCATCCCGAAAAGGCGCCACCATTATTGGTCCCAACACCCCAGGTATCATTGTCCCAGATGAGACCAAACTCGGCATTCTGCCAGCCGGTGCCTTCACCCGCGGACCGCTTGGTGTTCTGTCACGGTCAGGCACCTTAACTTATGAGGCAACCAGTCAGTGTTCCAACAAAGGAATAGGGCAGTCAACGGCGATAGGTCTCGGCGGCGACCCCATTGTCGGACTCTCCTTCATTGACGGTCTGCGTCTCTTCAGAGAAGACCACCAGACAGAGGCTGTGCTTTTAATCGGCGAGATAGGCGGAACAGCCGAGCAGGATGCAGCCGACTTCATCATAAAGGAGAAGTACCCTAAACCGGTCTTTGCTTTCATCGCGGGCAGAACCGCACCGCCCGGTAAAAGGATGGGGCACGCGGGGGCTATAATTGCGGGTTCTGGCGGCACCGCCTCCGAAAAGATAGATGCGCTCAGAAAAGCGGGTGTATTTGTGGCAGAATCGCCTGCAGAAATCGGCGACCTCGTCGCCGCAAAAATCTGACATCAGTCAAGCGTTGCCCAATCCTTACCAGGCGAGCGTCCCGTCGGCTCATACGGATTCGGCTTTGTGTCCGTATAGTGAATCATGTTGTTCTCCTCATAGACAAAATAGTATCGCTCACCTGTGTCACCCCAACTGGTAGGACCCGCATAACACCACCACTGCGTGTTGGAACCATTGGTGTAAAGGCGGTATTTATAGCCTTGATATGTATACTGACTGCCTGTAAAGCCGCTGAACTTCAGGCTGGTAAAAGAGTTAGTATAAACGCCGTTTTTCAGTTTATAACCCTTCTCCTGTATAAAAAGCGCCTGCAGTGTGGAAACAGCCGCCTGCTGGTTCGCCGTCAACTTAGACGAAATCAGATTCGGCACAGCAATTGCCGCTATCACCGCTATTATCGCTATCACCACCATCAACTCAATCAGCGTAAAACCCCTCATAACCACCTCTCCAACCACACTCCTCTACATTATAAGACGCCTTCTACACAGTCCGCCTTAACAGAAACGCCATTTTACCCCCCTAACCGGAATAATCAGCAATAAACCTTCAGTCCCCTATAGGAGTCCAACTTCTCCCTACAGGGTTGGATGTATAAGTTTCAGGGTTACTGACGGTGGTTGAACTGGACTCGTGCCTTATAACACTACTTTTATCAACAAAATAGTGATAGTCACCATCATCACTTGTCCGCGCAAGAGCATAGGCATACCAGTCCGTGTAAGCGTCATTAACCACGAGATAATAGTTGTAACCGGCTCTGAAAATCTGTTTCGTGTTGGCGACATTGGTCAAAAAATTTATGTCATCAAATGAGTCAGCATATCTGTTGCTGTGGGTCGTAGCATATGTTTCCTGCGCAGTAGCGAGGCTGCGTAGATTGCCGATGACAGAGGACTGTTTCGCCGCCTTCTTGGATGAAATCAGATTTGGCACAGCAATTGCCGCTATCACCGCTATTATCACAACCACAATCATCAACTCAACAAGCGTAAATCCCCTCACTTCCACACCTCCTGCTGTCCTCGCCGAAGACGGTCTCCATCCAGCACATTTTAGGAAAACAGGGCTCAGCCCTTAAAGACCAAGCCCCGTTCCCTTTCACAACTCAAACTCGCAATTACTGCCCAATTGGGTTCCAGCCCTGACCAGTGCTCTTATTAGCAGGTTTTTGCGTCACATTACTGCCGTCTCCCGTTTTGCCCTCCTGCCTCACTACCCCGCTCTTATCAACAAAGTAGCGGTAATCACCGTCATCAGTTGTAACAGCAACGGCGTATGCCCACCAGTCAGTGACCCTACTGCCCGAAACGGTGGAGTCAAGGTAATAATGGTAACCGCTCCTTACTAAGTTGGTTGTTGTATCGCTCGGGTTCTCAGTAATAAGAAAACCGAGTTGTCCGAAATATCGCGCATAGGAGCCATTATACCGCGCGGCATATGTCTCCTCTGCCGTAGCAAGGTTACGCAAGTTCGCGATGGCGGTTGACTGGTTCGCCGCTTTCCGTGAACCCAGCAGGTTCGGAATAGCGATTGCGGCGATAATCGCAATTATCGCCACCACAATCATCAACTCAATCAGCGTGAAACCGCGTCTCATCACAAGACCCTCCAAAAAGACCCTCAAAAACGCACCAGTAGATTGTGCAACATCTGTGCCGAAAATCAAGCCCTTCTCCTTTATGGGCAAAACTGCAGATACAAGCGGATGTTCTGTGTAGCAGCACGGGTCAGAAGCAAATTTAAGGTGACAAAAAGTGTCAGGAGGGTTGACAAATTTTGTCAAGTTCGTGGCACGCTTGCTGCGAGTGTCAGCAGCGCCTGAAGCAGGCAATATGCGTCGCGGAAAGTTTCGGTTTCTGTGCGCACAGTTCGTGGGCTCACACGCTCAACTTGTGGCAGAAGGCTCGCGGCGTCCGCTTGAACAGGACGCACAAACTCCACCTCAAGTGTGACGGGTTCTGATACGCGCAAGGGTCTTGCGGTTTTGGCTGTTATGGCTTCTTTCGTTTTTGAGCGCAGAGACTCGCGCGCCCGTTGAGGATGCAAAGACGACACCGCACCGCCACCTAACGCACGCTTGGTCGTCACCACCGTCACACCGTGTATTGTCGTCTGCGCTTCCTCGCAAACCTGGTTGTCACCCGAGACGAGCACAACGGGAACGCCGAAAGAGCCTGCAAATGCAGCGTTGAGTGCGGTCTCCCCAAAGGGTCTTTTGTTTATGCGCACCTCAAGGATGACGCGTCCTGAATAGGTATGCGGGAATGTGGCGGGCGAGGCGCCTGCACGAGCGTGGTAGCCGACAAATATCGCCGCATCCACATCACGCTCCACCCCTTGCATCATCCCGTAGCGCCTGAAATCGCCACGCACTATCTCCGCACGCAAATCCAGCCTCTCAAGCAGCAGATTCGCTCCTTTCCAGTGGGCATCACAGACTATAAACTCTTCTGCGCCCGCGTCCGCCGCACCCGATACCACCGCGTTCACCTCCCCTGTCATCAATTCACAGGCTTCCTTGTAACCTTCTCTTCCGACCACCTGATTGAAATAAGCCACTCCCGCAATGCCTTCCATATCGGCGGAGATGAAAACACGCATCAGTCTTCCTCCAAATTTTCTTGCGATATGTAACGGTTCCAGAGGTCAGAACGACGCATTCTGGTGCGCTCTTCTGCCTGACGCTTACGCCACGCCGCTATATCCCTGTGGTTGCCACTCAAAAGCACCTCCGGCACACGAAATCCCCTGTACTCGGCAGGACGCGTAAACTGCGGATACTCAAGCAGACCTTCTGAGAACGACTCCTCATCCACAGACGCCTCATTGCCCAAAGCCCCGCGATAAAGACGCACCACCGCATCAATGAGAACCAACGCCGGTGCCTCGCCACCACCCGTCACATAGTCGCCAACCGATATCTCATCAGGCTTCAGAATCTCCGCTGCCCGTTCATCTATCCCCTCATAATGCCCGCAGACAAGCAGCAGTTTCTCTTTTTGCGCCAACTCGTGCGCTATTTTTTGGGTAAAGACGCGTCCTGCAGGTGTCAGAAAAACGATATGCCAGTTGCCCTCTTTTGTTATCTCCTCCACAGCGGGGACAACGACATCAACGCGGATGAGCATACCCGCGCCGCCGCCGAAGGGTTTGTCATCCACCTGCCGCCGCCTACCAAGCCCCCACCTACGCAGGTCATAAACCTCATAACGGACGATGCCTTTCTGCGCCGCGCGCGCAACAATTGACTCCCCCAAAAACGCCTCTATGACACGCGGAAAAAGCGTTAAAACAGCAATCCGTTTCAATG
>Ga0190361_1000471_pt1 | contig 15941 bp, 17 predicted proteins | sample 48721845_MG_FD_161273 | JGI IMG/M metagenome (GOLD analysis project Ga0190361, IMG submission 161273) | Hydrothermal vent microbial mat bacterial communities from Southern Trench, Guaymas Basin, Mexico - 4872-18-4-5_MG | ecosystem: Environmental > Aquatic > Marine > Hydrothermal vents >...
TAGCTTTACTCATCGTTCTTGTTTTTAATTTATATTTCTTGGAAAAAGTTATCTTGAGAAAAAAGAAGAAATTCCTTCTAAAATATCTTTGGAAATTCAAAAGTTTCTCCAGAAAGCAGTTGAAAGAAGAAAAGAATATTGCTTGGAGAATTTCGATTCGGATAGAATTCTTCAAGACGGTTCTTTCGCAAATATTTTGGATGATGAACTGCTCAATCGGTTTATTGGTTACCTGGGATGTCAAGCCGCTTTAACCAATAACGAAGAGGTTTGCCAAACAAATATTTCGGCTTACGTCGATCCTTATTCTGATCCTCTCCGTTTTTCTAATTTCTTCTCGGGTTGGTGGTTGGAGAAAATTTGGGATCTGGGTTACGAAACTCTTATTCGGTGAAGTGGTTATTCGCTGAGTTCCGCTTAGAGCTATAATGACCAGGAGAGCTAAAACAATTGTCTCCCAACCTACATTTAATCTATAAAATCTTTCTTTCAATTTTCTCCTCCTTTCTTGAGTTATTTATGCTTTGAAAGGTGCAATTTTATATTTAATAATACATCAAGAGCTTAAATTGTCAAATTTTGGTTTACTCAGAACTAATTATTTTCTATACTCAAATTATAAATCCTCTTTGTTATGATTATTGATTTTTTATTCTTAACCCCTCTTTTTATTGTTGGTGGTATTTGTTGTTTCACTGATATTAGGTATGGGAAAATTAAAAATAAGTGGATTCTTTTTGGTTTAATGTGGGCGATTTTTCTTTATCTCGGACTATTTCTTTACAATCTTTTTTATCTTCATGAGCCGGAGAATGATCGCTATTTACTAAACCTTTTATTAAATGGAGGAATTGCCTTTTTGGTAGGTTATGGGATTTGGTATTTTAATCTCTGGTCAGCTGGTGATGCTAAACTTTTCACTTTATATGCTTTGCTTTTGCCTTTAAAATTTTATTCAAAAAGTTATCTACCTTATTTTCCTTCTTTTTGTCTCTTAGTTAATACCTTTTTTCCTTTACTTATTCTTTTGGTGATTCAAGGTTCAGTAATAGGGATAAAAGAAATTTTAAAGATAAAAAAGACCAAAATTAATTTTAGTTCTTTGAAAAAACTATTTATTGAGATTAAACCGAAAGTCAAGAAGATAGCCGGTACTTTTGTAGGGTTTATTTCGATATTTATTATTTTACATTTAGCAAGGGCCCAGGTTTCTCAGCAGCTCAGCTCTGTTATTTCAAATCCAGTTTTAATTTTCTTTGTTATCTTTTTCTCTTATAGAGTTATTTTTAGAATTTTAGGTAAAAAGAAAAAAGTTGTTTTAGGATTAGGAATTGGCTCTTTGGTTTACAGTGGGTACTTAGTGAGCACTTCTCAATTAGGAGTTCTTTTTAATATTCTTAAAACTGCTTTATTTTTTATGGTCATTATAAACTTGCTTCGTCAGATATTAGATTTTTACATTGAAAAGAAAGAAACCAGAGAAATAAAATTAAAAGAGCTCCGACCTCAGATGATTCTTTCTCAAACAACTTTAAGAGAACTCTTGAAAAAGATGCAATTAAAAACAAAAAAAGAAATAGAAGCTAAAATAGGGTCTTTTTTCTCTGAGGGACTAACTGAGGATCAGGTAAATTTCATTAGGAAGATCTGGGGTCAGGAACCGGAAAAGAAATTAAAAATTTATCGTACTTTCCCATTTTCTCCTTTTTTATTTTTGGGGTTTATTATTACTTTAGTTACCCAAAATTCCATTTTGAGCATTATTTTAGCTATTTTCCGTTAAATTTAATTTTGATATTGACTTGTTTTCTTCCGCTGACTTATAATAAAATAATTAATAATAGATTTTTGTGGAGAAAAAGATAAAAATTATTATTTGGATTTTAATCGCGATAGTAGTTTTCCAAGCTTCTTTGTTCGTATTTCTTCAAAAAGAAGAAATAGCAGAATTTTGGAAGAAAAAAGGAAAGCCCGGAGAAGAAATTTCTGTTTCTCAAAGAGAGGAGATTGATATGAAAGTTGAAAAATTTAAAGAAACTTGTTTGAAGACTCCTCAGCCTTTGTTGGAAGCTTGGGCAATAGAACCAGTGACTCTTCCCGGAGAAGAGATGGGGGAGTTTGGAGAATGGGAGGTAAAGAGACTGTCCAGAGATTTCATATTTTGTTTAGCTCTTGAACATGAAAATTTAGCAGAATGTGATAGATTTTTTGAGATGGGTCCTGAAGAGATAACCAGAGAAAGTGGAGAAGTTGTTGAAGGGGCGAAAGGGGAGGAGGCAAAAGTAAGTTACGATACTTGTCAGCGGAATTATTTTATTTATTATAAAGTTATCTTACCTATAATTGAAAATAGATCCCCCGATATTAGTATCTGTGAAGAAGAACAGGTATCAAAATATATGGGAGGCAGCAAGGAGTACTGCGAGATTGCTCTTGAGGTCTTATCTAAGGAAGATGCTCAATTTTGCTCGAAAATAGAGAATAATCCATCTTTTCAAACTTCTTGTGAAGCCTTAGCTTTGGATGATCTAAACTTATGCAAAAAATTAGAGAAAGATGAGAAAAATAATTGCGAGATGATAGTTTACTATTTTCAGTCTCTTCTGCCTAATGGAGAAAAAGCTGCTGAGAAATTTCAAGAAAGGTCGAAAATTCTTAATCGATCTCACCAAGAGGTAGAATTTGTTAAACAGGTTAGAGGGTTATTTTATGAAGGAAAAACTTGCCAAAATCTCTATGGGAAAGCATTAAAAGAGAAGTATTGTGATATGAAAACAAAAATATATGAACAAATTCTCTGGGGAAAATAATTAAAGTAATTTTAAAATATTATGAAGAAAATTCCAAAAATCAAAAAAAATCTTAGAACTTTTCTTAACTCCGAAGAGGGGAAAATAAGTAAAAAAAGTATTGCTAAAATTGGAGCTGCTTTAGCTGTAATTGGGATCGCTTTAGATGCAACTATTACTCACGCTGGACACAGCAATTATTTTCACAACTCAGGAGCTCGAGGACGTCATGCTTCTCATACTTCCCATGGTTCTCATGGTTCCCATGGTTCCCATGGTTCCCATGGAAATTGGTAAGGCCTTGAGAATACCCGAGGGTATTTTAAAATTTTAATCATTTCTCTAAAGTTACCAAGAGAGCCTTATTTAAGCTCTTTTTTATTGCTAAAATCTCTTTTTTTATTATAATAAGCTGAGACACGGAAGATTTTATGAAAAGAGCAGATATAAAAGTGGGGTTTTCTTGTAATAATAGATGTCGTTTTTGCGTTCAAGGTAACAAAAGAGAGATTTATCCCGATAAAACTACCCAGGAAGTTAAAGAAGCCCTAAGGAAGGCAAAAAAAGAAAATTGTCAGGGAGTAGTCTTCACTGGTGGAGAACCGACAATAAGAAAAGATTTTTTAGAATTAGTAAGATATGCTAGTAATCTAAAATTTAAGATTATCCAAATCCAAACTAATGGCAGGATGTTCGCTTACAAAGAATTTTGCAAAAAAACAATTTTAGCTGGAGCCAACGAATTTTCACCTGCTTTACACGGGCATATTCCTCAACTTCATGATTATTTAACGACCGTTAAAGGAAGTTTTTCCCAAACAGTGAGAGGGATAAAAAATCTCAAATTACTGGGAGTTGCGGTAGTAACCAATACTGTTATTACTAAGTCTAACTATCGACATCTTCCCGAGATTGCAAAGCTTCTGGTGAAACTTGGAGTAGATCAGTTTCAATTTGCCTTCCCTCATGCTTTGGGCAGGGCAGAAGAAAATTTTGATTCAATTGTTCCAAGAAAAAGCTTAGTTGAACCCTTCGTGAAAGAAGGGTTAGATATTGGACGAAAAGCCGGCAAGAGAGTAATGACTGAAGCCATTCCCCTCTGTTTTATGAAAGGCTATGAAGATTATATTGCTGAGAAAATTATACCAGATACTACAGTATTTGAGCGAGATCAAATAATTAATTTCACTAAAGCGAGAAAAGAGGAAGGTAAAACCAAAGCGGAAAGTTGCAAGAGGTGTAAATATTTTAAAATTTGCGAAGGACCTTGGCGAGAATATCCAGAGCATTTTGGCTGGGAGGAGTTTAAGCCGGTTAAATAATTTTATCTTATCATGAACAGATTATTGGAGAAAGAAAAAGCTTCCCAGGAAAGACGTCAGTGGGTTAGGTTAACTCGGTGCTGTAATAACCGGTGCATTTTTTGTTTGGATAGACCCTCTCAGGATGGAACCTTCGTTCCCTTAAAGATAATAAAAGAAAAGTTAAAGGAGGGAATTAAGAACGGAGCTGAAAGAGCGGTGCTTTCGGGAGGAGAGCCGACTTTACATCCACAATTTCTAGAAGTAGTAGAATTTACTAAAGAACTTGGTTACAAAAAAGTCCAGATAATTACCAATGGCCGAATGTTCAGCTACAAAGGATTTCTTAAAAAAGCCATTGAAAGGGGGGTAGATGAAATTACTTTTTCAATTCATGGTCATACTGAAAAATTATATGAAGTTCAAAGTCAAGTTAAGGGTTCTTTCTCTCAAGCGATGACGGGATTAATCAATGCTTTAAGTTGCAAGGGGCTGATTGTGAATATAGATATTGTTATAAATAAAATTAATTATCGACGACTTCCTGAAATTATAAAATTTTTTATGGGTCTTGGAGTTTATGAATTCGATCTTTTACAAATCATTCCTTTTGGCGATGCTTGGAAAAACAAAAAGAAAGTTTTTTACAAAATTGAAGACGCTTTACCTTATCTTAAAAGAGCTTTTAAGATTTCCCATGATTCAAGAGTTCATCTTTGGACCAACCGATTTCCTCCTCCCTATCTTGAGGGGTCTGAGGATTTAATCCAGGATCCGGTGAAATTATACGATGAGGTGAAGGGAAGAGAAGGTTTGTTTAACAAATTTTTAAGAGAGGATAAACTTATGCCTTGTTGGGGGGAAAGATGTAAATGGTGTTTTTTAAAAGATTTCTGTTTCCAGTTGCTCTTGGTTAAACATCCAGAGACAAAAAGAGATTTTTCAAAGAAATCTGTGACTTTAATAAAAAATGAGAATGATATAAAAAAAATTAATTTTGCTCAAAAAGGATGTTTTGAGATTGCCATTAATAAAAGAACCAAAGATTGGATTTTAAGGAATTTAAAAAAACTTTATAGATTTCGAGATAAAATTGTTTTTTTTCAAGAAAATCACCACCTTTTATCTCAATCTAAAAAAAATGATATAAATTTAAGAAGTTTTTTTAGTAAAGTTAAACTCCCAGGGTTTAAGATTGAAAACATTCCCATATGTCTGTATCCCAAAGGCGAGATTGTTACAGAAAAGGATAGTGATATTTCTGAAATCTATAGAGGAGGTTTTATTGATATTTATAAATACACCGATTGGTTCATCTTAAAAAAGTACTATACCAAAAGTATCAGATGTCGGAAATGTAAATATTTTAAAAGCTGTCCGGGTGTTCATATAAACTATATTCGCAATTTCGGCTATAAGATTTTAAAGCCGATTAAAACGATTAAAAAATGAAAATTATAAAAAATTTTAAAAATTACAGAGGATTAGAAGCTATTAAACCAGTTAAATTTAAGCAAGGAGTAGAGAAAGAAGTTCTGGAAGAGGCTTGGGAATTTTTAATTAGAAAAGCTCATTTAGAAAGCTTAGGCAAACTAAAAAAAATTAGAAATATCTTTCTCGATGAGGGTGATAACATCTTCCCAAAGCAGATATGGTTTGAATTCTCATTTATTCTCCCAAATCCTTTTTCCTCCTTTAGATTTGCATGTTCCAGAATCGATGGTGATGATAAATATTGGGAGAAAGAGGAGTTCGTCAGCAAAATAAAAAAGATTTTTGATTTATTTCAAATTGATAATTTTAATAAGCTTGAAAAAATTCTTTCACTTTTTCCTCTGGATAAATATCAGGTATCCTTTGGATTCGTTCAATCTAAGGGAAAATTTCCGGCTAGATTAAAAATTTATTTTTGGAGATTATCTCATTGTTGTCCAAGGCAAGAATGGATAAAAAAAATTAATAAGATGTGTCAGATTCTTGGGTTTAATAATGAAAAAATTTCTAAGATAGCTCATTTTTCAGATTCTGATTTAATTGGTATTGATTTTTTCCCTTCTCCAAAAAATCTAAAGAATCTAAAGATATATAACCACTATAAAAAATTAAACCGCAACCTCATTTCCCGGGTCTTTAAAAATAATAACCTGAAAGCATCAAAAAATCTCATTGATAATTTGCTTTTGTTAAATAAAGAGAAAAGTGGTTCTTGGTATCTTCTTCATCGGTTTAATCAAGATTCAGAACTGGAATCAATCAAATTTTTTAAAATTTATGAGTTCCAGAAAATAACTGGTATGGGAAATTTAACCGAGGAGCTAAAATTATTCTTTAGTAAATTAAATAAAAAAGAGAAAAATTCATGGCAAATCCTCAAAAGAAATTTTGTGGACAAATATTCTTTTTTCCCAAGTGCGATAGGAATTGATTTTTCTCAAAATAATTTTAGAAGACCATACCTCTATTTGGGTTCTAAGGTTACCTATCAAAAATGTGAGAAAGTGAAAAAGATAATCGATTTAAAAAAAGCCTTGATAAAAATTCAATACCAATGTAACAATAACTGCCTTTTTTGCCATGCTTTAGATAAGAGAAATATTCCTCCTCTTCGATTTCATCAAATAATAAACAAAATTAATCAGGCATTACAAATTGGAGCGGAAATGATTCTTTTTTCTGGTGGTGAGCCGACTTTACATCCAGATTTTCCTAAAGTAGTTAATTCCCTCTGGCAAAGAAAGATTCCTTGGGGATTAATCACCAATGGAAGATTATTAAGTTATCGAAAACTCTCCGAGAATCTTTTAAAAAGAAATCTAAAATATGTTTATCTTACTTTAAATTCAGCAAATCCGGAAAGGCACGATTTTATTACCAGAACGCCGGGGAGTTTTAATCAAACCCTGAGAGCTCTTAAAAATCTTTCTAGCCATCAGATTGAGCTAATAGTAAATGTGGTGGTTACGAAGCTCAATCTTAAAGACCTAAAAAAGATCGTTGATTTAGTAGAAGAATTCAAAATCAATCGAATTAAATTTTCTTTGGTTGAGCCAAAAGGAGAAGCTTTGAAAAATTTTAATAAATTAATCCCATCGCTTAAAGAAGCCTCTTTGGCAATAAACGAAGCTATGCACTGCGCTATCTCTAAAAAAATAAAAACTGGCTTTGATGGTCTGTCAGATTGTTTAGTGGATAATCCGGATTTAAAAGACAATCTTCAGACAAATAATATCTTGTATATGAGTGAAGTTTTTGAGGACAGATTTTATAGAACCGACGAGGGCCAAAGGATTAAAGGGAAATGTTGCCAATTTTGCTCACGGAAGAAAGTATGCCCGGGAATTTACGAAGGGTATAGAAGATGTGGTGGATTAAGTGACCTTAAACCAATAAGATGAAAGATAAAATAAACTTATAATTGCCAAAGTTTAAATGAAAAAAGTAAATATTATAATAGGAATAATCGTTGTTATTAGCAGCTTAGTAATATTAATATTTTCTAGTAAGGTTGGGCAACCTATTTCTCAAGAGGAAATTGGAATTACTCAAGAAAATGTTCAAGAGAAGGTGATTTTTTGGTTATTAATGATGGGGAGGGAAGCCTAAAGAACCTTAAAGCCGAATTCAGTAAGGGCATGACTGCCTTTGATTTATTAAAAAATAAAACGGAGGAATTAAACATACCCTTAAAAATAAAAACTTATGATTTTGGAATTCTTATTGAAGCTATTGGAAATAAAAAAAACGGCCAAGATGGAAAGTATTGGATGTATTACGTTAATAATGAAATGCCAATGGTCTCAGTCGATAAAAAAGAGATAAAACCAGGAGATAAAGTAGAGTTTAGATTTGAAAAGTCGCCATTTTAATTTATGCCAATAACATTTATATCAAAAATTAATCTCTCTAAAAAGGGTGAAATTATAGAGTTTTCGATTGCCTTGCTTTTAATTTTAGTAGGAGTTAGCTTAAGATTGCTTCCTCATCTCCCTAATTTTACTCCTATTGCTGCCATTGCTTTATTTGGAGGAGTTTATTTTTCAAAAAAAATAGCTTTAACCACTCCCCTCTTAGCTATGCTGATTAGTGATATATTTCTTGGTTTTTATCGGCCAATTTTAATGGTTTTTGTGTATGGAAGCTTCCTTTTGTGTAGTGTTTTAGGAATTTGGTTAAAAAAACATAAGAATTGCTATACAATTTGTGGAAGTTCAATTTTGGGTGCAGTTTTATTTTTTCTTATAACTAATCTTGCTGTCTGGGGTTTTACTCCCTGGTATCCTAAAACTTTTTCTGGATTACTCCAGTGTTATTCGATGGCTTTACCATTTTTTAAAAATACTTTATTAGGTAATTTGTTTTATGTCTCTTGCTTTTTTGGAGCTTATGAAATTGTAGAGGTTTGGATTAGAAAAAAATTTAGAATAACTGAAATAGCAACCAATCTTGTAGATATAAATACACCAATTACAGACAAATGAGGAGAAAAAGATTTTTGTTGATTCATTTTAATCATTATGGCCAAAGCTATTATTCCTGAACATCCAATACAAAAAGAAAAGTTTGAGGAGATTTGGGATTTTTTAATTGAAAAAATTTTTCAAGGACAAGGAGATAATTTAATAGAAATAAGAGATATATTGTTAAAAAATTGTAAAAAAAAGAGTCAAAAAATGTGGTTCGAATTTTCATTTAATCCTTCGGAACCATTTTCTTCGTTCAGGTTTTCAAGTTATTCTACTGGAGATAAATATTGGGAGAAAAAGGAGTTTTGTAGTAAGATTAAAAAAATTTTTGCCTTTTACAAAATTTATGATATGGAGAATTTAGAGAAAATCTTCTCTATCTTTCCTTTAACCGACAGATACCGCTTATATTTTGGTTTTGAACAAGCCAAAGGGCGATTCCCAAATAGATTAAAGATTTATTTTGACAAATTATCTCTTGATTATTCCAAAAAAGAAAAAGTAAAGAAAATCAATGAAGTTTGTCGGCTTTTTTCTATTGACCATAAAAAGTAGTTAAAGAAACTGGCTATCCAGATTCGGATGTGATAATTGCTGTTGATTTTTCCTCAGCTGAAGAAAATCTGAAAATATATAATCGTTACAAAAAACTTGATCCAGAACTCATTAATAAATTTTTCAAAAATAATAAAACTAAAAGAACAGGAAGCACTATTAACATTTTTCTTTTATTAAACAGAGAAAAAAGCGCTCATTTCTACATCTTGTATAGATTTAGCAAACATTCACTTAAATCAATCAAAATTAATAAAGTATATGATTTCAAGGATATAAAAGATATAAATAATTCTCTTAAGGAAATGGAAATTTTTATCAAAAAATTCGACAAAAAGGGAGAAAAATCTTGCAGAATATAAAAGAGAATCTTATAAACAAATATCCTTTTTCCCAGCGGCTATGGGAGTTGATTACGGATTTAATAGAGAAAATAAAGTGTATCTCTATTTAGGAGTAAATGTTGCTTATTAATGTATGGCTACTTTAGGATATATTCAAGTTACAAGGAAATGTAATCAGAAATGTAGATTTTGTTCTAACCCTCCCACTAAAAAAACCCTTTCTTTCCAAGAGGGCCTTTCTGATATCAATTATTTTATAAAAAAGGGGTATGATGGAGTTATTTTTACTGGGGGAGAACCAACTTTATCACCTCAATTACCAAAATTCCTTTCTTATTGCAAAAAAAAGAAAATTCATGCCAGAGTCATTACCAACGGGCAGAAAATAGCAGATTTTGGATATCTCAAGCTTCTCAAAGATTCAGGACTTTATCATCTTCATCTTTCCATATATTCCATTAAACCAGACATCCAAGGATTCCTTACTCAGAATGATGACTCTTTCTCCAACATCAAAAAAGCCCTGGAGAACTTAAAAAAGATTGGAGGAATCACAGTAGATATTAATACTGTTATTAACAAATATAATGCTGATCACCTTGATAAAAACGTGATCTGGCTGACTAAAAGATTTCCATTTTTGCGGCATTTCGTTTGGAACAATTTAGACCCTTCAATGAATAGAGCTACTGAAAATCCCGATACCATTCCTCGATTAAATGATTTTGAATTATCTTTACATCGGGCTATGGAGTATTTACAAAAAACTGGTCGGACCTTCAGAGTGGAGAGAGTACCTCTTTGTTACATGACCGGTTTTGAACACTGCTCTACTGAGACCAGAAAGATTGTCAAGAGAGAGGAAATGGCCATTCATTTTTTAGATAAAAAAGGATTTGTCAGAGTAGAAAATTTTAGATATTCCAAAGCTGAATGTTGTAAAAGCTGTTTCTTGAATGATATTTGTGCTGGGTTATATATGATGGGTAAATATTATGATGCCAAAGAACTTTATCCCGTATTTGTTGATAAAAATAAAATAATTAAAAAAATTCTTAGGCCCTAAATTATGCGAGAATTTATTTTAAGATTAAATTTAAGTTGTAATCAGAACTGCATATTTTGTAATATCCGAGGCAAGAAAGACGAACATTCTTTCAATTACATTACCGCTAAAAAGAAAATCGATGAATTATCTTCTAACTCAAAGGATTTGGTTGTGTTATTCACCGGCGGTGAGCCAACCCTTAATCCTTATTTAATAAATTTAATTAAATATGCTAAAAAGAGAGGTATTGAAGGAATCGGCATTCAGACTAATGCTATGCTTTGCTGTTATCAATATTTTACCCAACGCCTTCGGAGAAGTGGTTTGACTCATGCTTTTGTTCCTTTTTATTCTTCTGATAAAAAAACTTTTGATGCTTTAACTAGAACTCCTGGTAGCTTTAAACATGCAGTACAGGGAATTAAAAATCTTCAGAATCAAGGAGTTTTTATTACCTTCAATATCTTAGTCAACAGTTTAAACTATCAGCAAGTACCAGAGACTATAAAATTTATCCATCGGAATTTTAAAAAAGTAATCAAGATAGATCGAAAGAAGAATATTAATGTGTTTTCTTTCTCTTTTGTTCAACCAGCTGGTTTGGCTTGGGAAAATAGATGGATAGTTCCGAAAATGTCAAAAGTCGCACCCTATGTAATTCAAGCAATGAAATATTGCCAAGAGAAAAATATTAGTTTTATGAATTCTGGCTGTGGATTTCCCCTTTGTTTTTTAAAAGGGTTTGAAGAGTATTCTATGGAATACCAATGTATTCAGCAAAATAGAAAAAACCAAAGTAATCTTTTTGATTATAATAAGGCCTCTAAAGTTTATGGAAAACAATGTCAAATTTGCAAGTTGAAAAAATATTGCTTTGGGGTTTGGAAAAGTTATGCAGAAATCTATGGACTAGACGAATTAAAACCTTATTGCTGAATGAGCTACTATTTGCTATAGTTACAAGTAAGGAGGAGAATCGAGAATTTATTGGAATTTTGACGGGATAATATAATTTTAAAATTCTTGAGCGAAACAAAAAATTCTTGCAACAGAAAGCGGTTATGAAAAAAATAATATTTTTGATTTTAGTTACTACCTTTTTGGGGCTGGTCAGTATTGAGCAAGTAAAGGCAGATTCTCAAGAGAATGTTTTTGGGTGGGCTTGGTCAGAAAATATCGGCTGGATAAGTTTTAATTCAACCACTGGTGGAGGAAGTGTGGATTATGGAGTGCATATTGGGACCGATGGTGTTTTTTCTGGCTATGCTTGGTCAGAAAATATTGGCTGGATAAGTTTTAACGAAACTGACTTAATCGGCTGCCCTTCAGGAGTTTGCCAAGCAAAACTTGATTTGGTGACGGGGGAGGTTTCTGGTTGGGCTAGAGCTCTCTCCTATGGAGACGGTTGGGATGGTTGGATCCATTTAAGAGGAAGCTCTTATGGAGTTAGTATAGATTTTTCTACTTCACCAAAAGATTTTGAAGGTTGGGCTTGGGGTGGTGATGTTATTGGTTGGATAAGTTTTAATTGTGATAATCCCGAGACTGGAAATGTTTGCTCAACCTCGAATTATAAAGTTCAAACCTCCTTCAGTTTTCCCCCGACTGCCACCAATCTCAATGTTGAGCCTAAGAATTATTGTACCAATCCAGTCCAATATTTTACTTGGCAATTTCAAGACCCCGATCCTGGAGATACTCAAGGAGCTTATCAGCTTCAGGTTGATAAAGATTTACCTCCTGATTGGGTGGCAGGAAAAGACGAATATGATTCAAGAGTTTGTTATTCTAGTGTCCAAAACGCTCAAGTTCCGGTAGTAAAAGATCCTGGTGTTAATCAACTTGGCTACAATACTAGCTATAATTGGAGATTGAAAGTTTGGGACGAGCATGGAGCCTCTTCTGGTTGGATTTATGGGCCAGCCTTTGATACCGAGGTCCATATTTATCCTACTCCTGATTTTATTTGGACACCGACTTCCCCAACCCAAGGAGAAATAGTTCAGTTCTGTGCTACGTGCAATGATGAAAGCACTTGTTATGATATAAACAATAATAAGATTTCCTGTTCAGGACAAAGTTTTCTCTGGACTTTTCCCGAAGGAACTACTTTCGCTACTGGCAGTTCCCCCACTTCCGAAAATCCTCGAGTGAAATTTAACTCCACGGGAGAGAAGATTGTTACTTTAGAGATAACCGACGACGTTGGCACTTGCTCTAAAACCAAAACCATTGGAGTAATGTTGCCTCTACCCAAGTGGAAAGAAATAAGTCCATAGGTTATTTTCAATTTTCAAGAGCCAATGAAACTCCAAATTCTAATTTTCAAACTGTTTGGGATTTGGTGGTTGGTGCTTCATTGAAAATTGGAATTTGAAAATTGGTCATTGGTAATTAGCTTCCCCTTTACAAAGGGAATTTTTTTTGGTAAGCTTTAACCAGAAAATAGTTATCGAAGTTTGGTAATAACTTTGATACTGAAAGTATCAGGTATGTCTAATTACCAAAATTTCACCCAAAATTATGAACCAAATAACCCTACTTTTTGTAGGTTGTGTTTCTTTGGCTCTGGGAGCAATTTTGGGGTATTATGCTCGTCAATCAATCGCCAAAAAGAAGAAAGGAACGATAGAAGCAAAATTACAAAAGAAAATAGCTCAAGCAAAAGCTGAAAGTGAGGAAATTTTAACCCGAGCCCGAGAGAAAGCCAGTAGTCTAATCTCTGAAGCCCAAAGGGAAACCGATGAAAGAAGAAAAGAACTTTTAAAAACAGAGAAGTTACTCTTCAAGAGAGAGCATATTTTGGCAGAGAAAATTTCTGAGTTTGAGCGAAGAGAAAAAGAGTTTGAAAACAAAGTAAAAAAACTTAAAGAAATGAAAAAAAGGGTAGATGAACTTCAAGAGAGCGCCCAGAAAGAATTAGAAAGAATTGCTAAACTCTCAACTAAAGAAGCTAAAGAAGAACTTTTTAAAAGAATTGAGAAAGATGGGGAAAAGGAATTGATAGAAAGAATTCAAAGGTTAATGAGAGAAGGAGAGAAGACATATAAAAGGAGGGCTCAAGAGATATTGGCTTCAGCCATTCAAAGATATGCTCTCAGTCAGGCCCAAGAAATCACAACCACCACCTTATCTTTACCTTCCGAAGAAATAAAAGGAAGAATCATCGGAAAAGAAGGGAGAAATATTAAGACCTTTGAGAAACTGACCGGGGTTGAAGTGATAGTAGATGATACTCCCGAAACGGTAATTATTTCTGGTTTTAATCCAATCAGGCGCCACATTGCCAAAATTGCTTTAGAAAGGTTAATTCAAGATGGTCGAATTCAACCAGCTCGGATTGAAGAGCAGGTTAAAAAAGCTCAAGCAGAAGTTGAGGCTCAAGTGAAAGAGTTTGGCGAGAAAGCGGTTTACGATACTGGGATCCTTGATTTGCCCCCAAAAATTGTTGAACTCTTGGGCAGATTATATTTCCGAACAAGTTACGGTCAGAATGTTCTTTTGCATTCAATTGAGGTAGCTCACTTAGCAGGCGCTTTGGCTGAAGAAATAGGGGCTGATGTTAAAGTCGCTAAAAAAGCTGGGCTTTTGCATGATATTGGAAAAGCAGTTGACCATCAGATTCAGGGTTCTCACGTTGATATTGGAATAAAAATTTTAGAGAAATTTAATCAACCCGAGGAAGTAATTCAAGCTATGAGGGCTCATCATGAAGAATATGAGAGTGAGAGTATTGAGGCGGTATTAGTAAAAGTTGCTGATCAGATTTCTGGAGCCAGACCAGGAGCCAGAAAAGATACGGTTGAAAATTATCTCCAACGACTTAAAGAATTAGAGGATATCGCCCTGAGTTTCTCAGGAGTGGAAAAGGCTTACGCTATCCAAGCGGGAAGAGAGATTAGGGTTTTTGTCCGACCGGAAGAAATTGGTGATTTAGAAGCTTATAAGCTGGCTCGAGATATTGCTGGGAAAATTAGGGAGGAACTTAACTATCCTGGAGAGATAAAAGTAAATGTAATTAGAGAGACAAGAGTAGTGGAATACGCTAGATAAACTCTTATTTTCGCTTTATTTTCTTGTAGAAACCTTTATAATTATACAATATAAGGTGAAAAGGTCGGAAATGATACTCCAAGAGTTGGCAATTATTAGCTCTTGGAGGGTACAAATTTAGAACTAAAATGGCAAAAATAACAAAAGAAGATTTAATCGGAGCAATGGTCAAGGTGGCTGGTTGCTCCAAGAAATGTGCAGGAGATTGCTTAAACGCCATTTTGGCAGAAATTACCAAAAGTCTTAAAGCAGGTAAAGATGTTGTTCTAACAGGTTTTGGAACCTTTACCGTCTCCAAGAGAAAAGCCAGAACCGGTCGTAATCCTCAAACTGGAGCTACAATTAAAATCCCAGCTAAGAAAGTTCCCCGGTTTAAAGCTGGTAAAGGATTAAAAGATGCAGTGAAGTAAAGTTTTGAAAGAGATTAAAGCCCCGCGCCTTTGGCGCGGGGCTTTAGTTTGAGCGGGAGACGGGATTCGAACCCGCGACGACCACTTTGGAAGAGTGGCATTCTACCAACTGAATTACTCCCGCTTATCGATTTAATTTCGGGGTGCCGAGATTTGAACTCGGACTAAAGCCTCCCAAAGGCCTCGTGCTACCGTTACACCACACCCCGTTGAGAGAACTCCTAATTATTTTAGCCGATTTTGAATTGAGAGTCAATGATTTACCCGGTATGAGAATTTCAACAAGGTTTTCTTTCAGAAAACCTAAATTACAAAACAAACCCCCAGAGGAAATTGGACTACCATTGGTAATTTGAGTGCAAGGTACTTGGCAAATTTCTCATCCAGAGCAAGTTGAAATTCCTCTACCGGGTTTATTTTTTGACAGTTTTATTTGTGGTATAATCAAACAAAGGTTTGATTTTATAGAATATGGTTCAAGAAAATAAGAAATTTTTAGAAAAATTAAGTATTTCGGCTCGGTGTAGAGAGTATGGATTACCCCTTTGGCAATGTCCACATTTTCTTTTTGTGGTAATGGGAGGAATTATTATTGGAGTGATCCTCATTACTTATTATATTGCTACTTTAAAAATTGGGGACCCAAGGACAGTAAGTTTGATTATTCTTTTTGAGGGAGGGCTTTTAATGACAATTAGCTATACTATAACTCGAAGTTTCGAAAGCGTTGCTGAGGCCTCTCGAATGAAAACTGAATTCATCAGCGTTGTCTCCCACCAACTGCGTTCTCCCCTCACTAATCTCAAATATTCTTTGGAGATTTTAACCTCAAAGGGGACAAAAGAAACCGAAGCAGAAAGAGAAGAATATTTTAAAATTATTGAAGATAATATCAAAAGAATGGGAGATTTAGTTAATGATCTTTTGACGGTTTCTCGGATAGAAGCTGGGAAATTACCCTTCAAAAAACAAGAAGTC
>Ga0190361_1000472_pt1 | contig 15940 bp, 12 predicted proteins | sample 48721845_MG_FD_161273 | JGI IMG/M metagenome (GOLD analysis project Ga0190361, IMG submission 161273) | Hydrothermal vent microbial mat bacterial communities from Southern Trench, Guaymas Basin, Mexico - 4872-18-4-5_MG | ecosystem: Environmental > Aquatic > Marine > Hydrothermal vents >...
AGCAGAGCACTAAGCAATTGAGAGCAAAGAGTATGGAAGATGTGATATTTAATGGGACGAATGAGTTTAAGCCTCTGGGAATGGCAGAGGCATCCATTCTGATTGAAGGTGATAGTGATTTACCAGCACCCTTCAAGGATTATTCGGAGCTATCTATCACAAGGAGGATTTATCGCTCAGGAGAGAGTGAATATCTGATAAACAATATTCGCTGCAGGCTTAAGGATATACAAAATATATTTATGGATACCGGTCTTGGAAACAGGGCCTATTCTATAATTGCGCAGGGCGAGATAAGCTCGATCTTAGAGCAGAGACCTGAGGACACCCGTAAGATGCTTGAGGAGGCAGCAGGTATCACCCGTTATAGAAAGCAGGTGGAGGAGGCCCAACGAAAACTCCAACTAACCAAAAACAATCTTGAAAGGATAGGGGATCTTTTAAGGGAGGTTAAGAGGCAGAAGCTCTCTTTAAAGAGGCAGGCCAATAAGGCCATAAGATTTAAAAAGATAACAGAAGAGATAAGGGATCTGGAGATACAGTTAAATAGCAACCTGTATCATGAACTTAAAATCCTATTAAAGGAGAGATCTGCCCGGAAAAGCTCTTTAAAGGAGCAGGAGACACTGGTCTCATCAAGATATTCAACCTTAGAGGCAGAGCTTCAGTCCTTGCAATTCCAAAGGGAGGAACATGAAAAGGTGCTTCAATCCCTAAGAAGGGAATTTGCCTATGGAAAAGAAAGGATAAGGCAAAAGGAGAGGGAATTGGAACAAATTGAAGGGAATATGGAAAGATACAGGGAAGTTATATGCAGGCTCAGACAGGAAAAGGCGGCTTTGAAGGATAGGATAGGGAAGTTTAATGGAGAGAAGCAAAAGATAGAGGAGGAGCTTAGATCCATAAAGAGAGATATACAGTCTATAAGGGTTAAGATTGATGGTATTAAGAAGGAATTTGAAGAGCAAAATATAAATCTAAAGAAGATAAAGGAGATGCATGAAAAGGCATCAAAAGATATAAGGGATAGAGAAGGCCTTATATTGTCTATTAATAAAGACAGGGAATATCTGTCTTTGAGATTAAAGGAGATATATGCCTCCCTTGAGGAATTTAAGAGAGAGGAAGAGGGTCTTTCTAAAAAGATGGATATCTTAAAAGGTCATCTTATAAGCCAGAGAAGAGCTTATGAAGAGCTCAAAGAGAGATTGGACGAAGTTGAAAAGATCCTTCGTGCCAAGGCCGTGGAGAAGGAAAGACTCTTTAAGGAAAGGGATGAGATTGAAAAAGAGATTAAGATGATAGATGCGGATATGAATGTATGTAGGGCCAGGATAATGACTTTAAAGAGTATCATAGATAATTTTGAGGGATTTCATAAGGGTGTAAGAAATGTGATGAGATCAGAAGAGCTTAAATCCTTAAGGGATGGTCATATAAAGGGGGTTGTGGCAGAGATTATACAGGTAGAGGAGGGATATGAACAGGCAGTTGAAAGCTTCTTGGGTGAGAAGCTTCAGTATATTATCGTGGACAGCAGAGACACCGCAAAAGAGGCCCTTGAATTTTTAAGAAAGCGAAGTATGGGAAGGGGGAGTTTTATACTCTTAGATGAGGGTGATATACCTGAAGAGCGAAAGGATCCTATACAGAGTGGGCTCAGACCTTTAAAAGAGCATGTGAAGGCCCCTTCTCATTTTAATAAGGTGGTAGATATGCTTTTAGGTGAAACCGTTATCGTTAAGGACATTGACGAAGCACTAAGCCTTTGGGAGAGGAATGGAAGAGATAAAAATTTTGTTACAATTGATGGAGACCTGATCACCAAAGATGGGGTGATAAGTGGGGGAAGGATGCCAAAGAGTTCTCAAGGTATCCTCCTTAGAAGAAAGAAGATGATGAATCTGGAAGATAGAGTTAAGGAGTTAACAAAAAAAAGGGAAAGGCTTGAGCAGAATCAGATAAAATTAGATGGAGAGATAAAGAAGAATAGGGACGATATTGAAGGATATGAAAGTCGTAGGGATCATATAAGAGAGGAGATGAGAAGGATTGATAGAATACTCTTTTCAATGTCCAATGAGATGGAAAAGATACACGATTTACAAGAGCATATATCTTCAGGGATATCCAGAAAAGGGTCAGAGGCAGATAGACTCAGAACCAGGCTTTCTGAAAAGGATGAGGAGTTAAAGAGATGCATGGTCCATAAGGATGAGGAATATAAGGTGCTGGATGAGAAGAGATCAATGCTTGATATGGCCGAAGAGGAGTATAAGAGGGTAAAGAAGGAGATGGATAGGGCTCAGATGGAGCTTAAGCTCAGGATGGAAAAGGAAAGGGGGCTGAGGAGAGAAAGGGATAGGGTCCTCAGATTCTTAGAGGATTCACTGGGAAGGGTAGATGAGATTGATTCAGAGATTATTGATACAGAGGAAAGGATTAAAGAAGCGGCTCAGAGAAAGGACGAGTTGGAAACAGAGATAGAGCTATCTTCTTTTAGAGTTAGAAAGAAGGAGTCAAAATTAAGGGAGCTTGAAGCTAAAAGGAATGAGATCTTCTCTCAGATAAAGGATAGAGAAAATAGGCTTAGGGAATTGAGAGCTAAGATAGAGGAGATAAGAGAAAGATTGCATAAATCAGAGCTTGAGGAGTCGGAACTATCCCTTAAGATGGAAAATCTGTGCTCTAATGTGCAAGAGCTCTATGGTATAGATCTCAGAACTGTTTATGAGGGATATCTGGATAGCAAATTTTCAGAGACAACACTTAGAGATGCAATCCGATTGAAGCGGCAAGAAAGGGATAGGCTTGGTGAGGTAAATCTCTCTGCCATAAAGGATTATGAAGAGGCTAAGAAAAGATATGATTTTATCCGGTCCCAGAGAGAAGATCTGATAGATTCCATTGAAAAGCTTAAACAGGCCATCAGAAAGACAAACAGGATTTCACTTGAAAGATTTATGGATACCTTTAAAAGGGTGGATTTAAAGATGAAGGAGATATTCCCAATTCTGTTTGATGGAGGACACGCTGGACTAAGACTCACCCTTGAGGATGATCCCCTTCACAGTGGTGTGATTGTGGAGGTAAGACCTCCTGGGAAAAGGCTGAGTCATATGGGACTTCTTTCAGGAGGTGAGAAGACATTGGTTGCCCTCGCACTTCTCTTTTCTCTATATCTGATAAAACCCACCCCTTTCTGTATACTGGATGAGGTGGATGCATCGCTTGATGAAGCCAATATTGAAAGATTTAACAGGCTGCTTAAAGAGATTAAGAGACACTCTCAGGTGCTCTTGGTGACCCATAACAGGAGATCCATGGAGTTTGTAGATAGGCTCTATGGAGTTGCCATGGAAAAGAAGGGGGTATCTAAGATAGTATCTGTAAACCTTCAAAGATTTAGGAAGGATACAGGGGTATCAGATGTGGAAGCTGTTTAAAAAGAGAGAGACTGAAGAAGAGAGCAGAGGTCTATTTCAGCGGCTTAAAGACAGACTTTCCAAGACCAGAAAGAATATATCAAGCAGGCTTGAATTACTCTTGAGAGGCAGGGAAAAGATAGATGATGAGCTACTGGATGAGCTTGAAGAGATGTTAATTACCGCTGATTTTGGGCTGGATGCAACTGAAAAGATTATAGATTATCTTAAAAGGGATGTTTCATCTAAGAAGATTCAGGATATTAATGAGATAAAGGTAAAAATTAAAGACATTGTATATGGCTTTCTCAAGACCCCAGAAAGGGCTGAAATAGGGGATCTACCAGTTCCATATGTGATATTGATAATAGGTGTAAATGGGACAGGTAAGACAACCACCATATCAAAGCTTGCACATATGTTTAAGCAGGAGGGAAGATCTGTGCTCTTGGTTGCAGCAGATACCTTCAGGGCCGCTGCAATAGAGCAACTCCGTATTTGGGCGGATAGGGTGGGGGTGGAAGTGGTAAGCCAGAGAGAGGGTTCGGATCCTTCTTCAGTGGTCTATGATGGGCTTAGTTCTGCAATATCAAGGAATATAGATGTGGTCTTAATAGATACTGCAGGAAGACTCCATACCAGAAAAGATCTAATGGAAGAGCTAAAAAAGATATGTAGGGTTGCAGATAAAAGGCTTTCTGGAGCTCCTCATGATATATGGATGGTATTGGATGCCACTACCGGCCAGAATGCCCTTTCCCAGGCAGAGATGTTTAATAGCGCTTTAGGAGTCAGTGGAATAATCCTTACTAAGCTGGATGGAACTGCCAAGGGAGGGGTTGTGGTTCCCATTGCATACAGGACAAAGATTCCGGTAAGATTCCTTGGAATTGGGGAGGGGATTGAGGATCTAAGGCCATTTAACCCAAGACAATTTGTGGATGCCATCTTTGAATGAGGATGTTTTGAAGGTATTGAGGACCATAAAGAAGGTTATGTGGGGAGATCTGGACTCTCTTCAGATAGTGTTTTACCCACGATATTATGAGTGGATGGATGGATGTGGTCATCTCTTTTTTGAATATATAGGGATAAACTTAGGAAGACTCTGGAAGGACAGAGGCCTTATATTTGGTTTAGTGGAGACAGGTTGTAGGTATCTCAGGCCTGCAAGGTATTATGATATCCTTGAGATAGATACATACATAAAAGAGTTTGAGGGAAAAACCGTAAGACTTTCACACGATATTAAATACAGAGATAGTGGAGAGATAATAGTTGAAGGATTTGAAAATAGGATCTGTCTTGATGTATCTGATATATCAAGACCTAAAGCGATAGATATACCACCTGACCTCAGAGATGTCTTAACTGAGGCCTGCTAAAGTGCCCTCATCCACTCTGGTCTAAGTGGGACATCTCCCCTAAGGGCTGCGTCAATTAGAGCTAAGGCCTCCTGTTTCCCTTCAGGCAGTCTTGCCTTGATGGGTAGATAGTTGGATGCATGGTTTGAAAAGAAGAGCCCTCTGCTTAGATCTGTGTGTGCTATCATCTCTCTTAGTTCCAGTAAGAGTTCATCCTGAGTAGGTAGCTCAAATCTACCTTCCTTCCAGTCAGAATAGAGAGGGGTTCCAGGGATAAGCATAACAGTTAATGCACCTACATAGTCCGGATCCATCTCACTCAAAAGCTCGCCAGTAAGTCTTGCATGCCTCAAACTTCCATCCCTCCCTGCTATTCCAAGGAGCACTGTAACAGAGAGTTTAATTCCGGCCTCCTTTACCCTTCTTCCCATCTCAATAAGGGTTCTTGAACTTGTCCCCTTTCTCACATCCTTTAAAACCTTGTCATCTCCACTTTCAACTCCAAGATAGACTATTCCCAGTTTTCTTTCCTTTAACTGACTCAGGTCATCCAGACTCTTTCTCTTAATACTTTTGGCATTGGCATAGATACCCACCCTTCTTACCCAGGGAAGGTGCTCATTTATCTCATCCATGATCCAGATAAGTCTCTTTTGAGGTATTATTAAGGGATCTCCATCCATCAAAAAGACCCTGTTCTGCCGTTGCATATAGCGGGATGCAAAGAGGATATCATGATGGATAATATCATCTTCCTTTATTCTGAACCTCTTTACCTTATAGGTGCCACAAAATGTACATCTATTATGGGAACATCCCACAGTTACCTGAAGTAGGATGCTATTTGCCTCACTGGGAGGTCTTATAATTATTCCCTCATAGTGCATGCCTTCCTGTTCATATGCTCCTTCCGTCATCTCAACCACCCAATTTTTTTATCAAAAGAGCAATAGGGATTCTGGCTATTATTGTCAATCTTTTTTGTCTAATTGTAAGAGCCAAGATAGATCCTCTTTACCTCCTCGTCTCTCTTTACCTCCTGTGGATCTCCTTCAGAGATGACTCTTCCGTTATTTAGCATAATGACTCTGTCTGCATGGGAAAACACCACATCCATATCGTGTTCAGTAAAGAGAAGACCAATGGACCGATCTTTCACAGTCCTTTCTATGAGTTCCATTAATTTCATCTTTTCATCCATCTCCATGCCAGCAGTGGGCTCATCCATTAAGAGCAATCTTGGATTACTCGCAAGTGCCATTGCAAATTCAACACGTTTAAGATCTCCATATGTAAGTATCCCACATCTCTTGTGGAATTTGTCTTCAAGGCCTACAGCTCTTAGCAACTCCATCGCCTCATTGTAAAATTGACCTTTAAAATGCCTATGGATGCTTCTTATTCTTCCTCCATGAGATATAAGCACCATCTGGACATTTTCAAGGACACTCATTGAATAGAAAGGTGATGCGATCTGAAAGGTTCTTCCTACTCCCATTTTCCATATCTCCCTCGGGCTCTTGCCTGTGGTATCACTTCCAAGGATGTATATCTTTCCTTTATCAGGTTTAAGCTGGCCGTTTATAAGATTAAAACAGGTGCTCTTTCCGGCACCATTTGGGCCTATCATGGCAAGGAGTTCCCCTTTAATTAATCTAAAGCTTACATGATCTAATGCCTTGAATGTCCCAAAAGACTTACAAAGATCCTTTACCTCAAGAAGCCTTTTCATATCAGTTTATTTCTGTTTGGGGATGAAAAAATCTAAATAACTTTTTGTTTATAACCCCAGATATTCCCTTTGGAAAGCCGATTACTAAGAGTAAGAATATAAGACCCAGGATAAGTCTCCAAAAATGAAATCTTGAGATCATATCTTCCAGCCAGATAAATGTCCCTGCTCCCACAATAGGGCCTGATATGGAATGCATCCCTCCTAAGAGGACACTCAAGAGTATATCAAAGGACCTGAAAATAGATATCTCATATGGAAAAACAGAGCCCTTTGAAAATGCATAGAGTGCTCCGGCCAGTCCTGCAAACATGCCTGAAATGGAAAATGAAAGCCACTGGTGCATCTTTATATTAATACCAATTGCCTCTGCCATCAAAGGAGAATCTCTGCACCCTCTCATACCATATCCAAAGGGAGTAAAAAGAAGATATCTTAGACACAATATACCACTGATGGATACTATCATAGTCAGATAATAAAATGTCACCTCATTGGATGCCCATTTAGAAGGCCATATGCCTAATATCCCATCATCACCGCCTAAAAATTTCCACTGCTTTACTGCTGCCCATAGGATCTGGGAAAAGGCAAGGGTTAACATTGCAAGATAGACTCCAGAGAGCCTTACGCAGAACCATCCAATAATTGATGCAAGTAAAAATATAAAGATGGGTGAAAGAAGTAGAGTAAGTTCCATTGGAAGATGAAGATAGTGAACCAGAAGGGCAGCTGAATATGCACCCCCTCCAAAAAAGGCGGCGTGACCAAAGGATATCATACCACCCGGCCCCATCATGAAATATAGACTCATACATGCAAGGGAAAATATGGCTATTTCACTTAGAAGAACAAGTTGAAATCCTCTAAAAAAGATGGGAATTATGAAGATAAGAAGCAGTACGATGCACGTAGTTGCCTTTACCCTTTTAGAAGGGGGAATTAGCGGGGGGTCTTCAATCTCTTCCATCAATCGCCTATGGATTTGGGCTCTTCCAAAAAGGCCATATGGTCTTAGGATCAATACAACCGCCATTATAAAAAATGTCATAACCAATGTGCTCTGTGGAATTATTAAGATGCCAAATGAGGTAAGTTCGCCGATAAGTAGTGAGGCAAGAAATGCACCACCAATACTACCCATTCCACCTACCACCACCACTACAAAGGCTTCTGCGATCACGTTTAGGTCCATCATTAGATCTGCTCCCCCAACAGGAAGCTGCACAGCGCCTCCAAGCCCTGCAAGCGTAGACCCTAAAAAAAATGCCCCTGTAAAGAGCCACTTTTCATTCACTCCAAGCCCAGAGAGCATCTCCCTGTCTTCTGTAGCAGCCCTTATAAATAGGCCCCATCGGGTCTTATTTAGCAAAAACCAGAGGAGAAATAGTATCATAAATGCAACAGCTATCAAAAAGAGGTTATATTGGGGTATATATGATCCTAATATCTTTATGCTTCCATCCATCCCTGGCATCTTTGGCCCTAAGAGATCTTCTGCCCCAAAGATCCATAAAGATAGATCCTGTATGATAAGAACCACTGAGAAGGTGGCCATTAATATGAACAGCTCTGGTGCCTTATATAATCTCCTCAGGATCACGGTCTCTAAAATTACCCCTACAAGCCCAACTGAGATGGAAGATAGAAAGATCCCTAAGCAAAAAAGCAGGCCATTCTTAGGGAGTAAAGAGATGATATAATAGGCCAGGTAGGCTCCGATCATATAGAAGGAGCCATGAGCCATGTTAACCACTCTGCTGACTCCAAATATAAGGGAAAGCCCTGCAGAGACTAAAAAGAGAGATGCAGCATCAGAGAGCCCATTTAGAAATTGAATTAGATAGGTGCCAGTCATCCCTATGGATATGGCCTGAGTCTTCTGACCTCTTCATCTGTTGGAAGGTAGTATCTACCATCCATATATTTCCATTTTACCATAATTCCCTTATTTCCCTTTAAGGAAGTATAACCTACAAATGTGCCCATTGTGGATTGATGATCTATCTTTCTAAAGGTTATAGGCCCAAAAGGAGAGGTGAATGTGAGCCCTTCCATTGCCTCTATCATCTTATCCGTATCCGTTGATTTTGCCTTTCTCAACATATATGCCACCGCCCACATGGTATTATATCCAACCACTGAGCCCATTCGAGGATAGTCATGATATCTCCTTCTGTATGCATCTAAGAACCTCTTATGTTCATCAGTATCAATATCATACCAGGGATATCCTGTAACAAGCCATCCAACAGGAGCCTCATCTTTTAGTGGGTCAAGATATTCGGGCTCTCCGGTAAGTTGACTTACCATGAATCTTCCTTTAAAGAATCCCCTTAGTCTTCCTTCCCTTACAAACTTTGCAAGATCACTTCCAAAGGTGACATTGTATACTGCTTCAGGATTGGCCTTGATGAGTGCTTGAATCTCTGCACCTGCATTTATCTTAAATAGCGCAGGCCACTGCTCTGCCACAAACTCCACATCAGGCCTTTTCCTTTTAAGTATTTTCTTAAAGGCACTAACTGCATCCTTACCATAGGCATAGTTTGGGGCAATGGTTGCCCATCTCTTTACAGGATGCTTGGCTGCCTCCTCTGCAAGCATTGCTGCCTGCATATAGGTAGAGGGTCTCAATCTAAAGGTATATCTATTACCCTTTGACCATACAATTGCATCAGAGAGAGGCTCTGCTGCAAGATAAAATACCCTGTATCTCTTTGCAAAGTCTGTAAGCGCAAGCCCTACATGGGAAAAATAGGAGCCTATAAGGAGTGCCACTCTTTCCCTTCTTATAAGCTCTTCGGCGATCTTTACTGCATTTCCGGGCTTTCCTGCATCATCTCTGGATATCACCTCCAGCCTCTTTCCAAGCACTCCTCCTGAAGAATTGATCTCATTTTGTGCGAGCATCCATCCATTCCTGTATGGAATAGTAAAGCTGACGAGTTTACTGTATGAATTAATGTCTCCTATCTTTATGGTATTAGAAGCATAAGCAATTCCATTCAGTATAATAAAAAGAGATAAGACAGCGAAAGCCCAACACATATTTCTTAGGTCTTTCATATCCCTACCCCTTCTGAAATTTTCAGTTTAATAAACTTAAATCAATATTAGCTTTATTTCAAGGAAAAGGATCTAAAATTAAGTGGAATAAATGGGGAAAATTGTTTAATCTAATAAAGGTTCGGTAGATAGATCATCTCGGGTTGAGTAGGGAAATGAGAGCTTTGAATTTTTCAAAGCTCTCAGAAAAAAGCTGCAAATGGAATCTGTCATTGCTTCGCTTCGCTCGCAATGACAGGGGTCGCAGTGTAAAAGGGGGTTATGCAAAGCTCTCGGAAATATTGCTGGGAATAGGGGATGCAATGGTAAAGAGATATCTTGTATATGATGGGTTGAATATGGAGATGAAAGAGTTTAGATTAAATAGAAATCCCCGCTTTATAACCCTTCTACTTGCTGGAGGATAATGGATCTGAAAGATTCCATAGTGAAATATCTTGAATATCTCTCTTCTGAGAAGGGATATTCAGAGCATACCATAAGGGGATATGGAAGGGATCTAAATGACTTCTATCTCTTTTTAAAGAACAGGAACGGAAAGAGGAAGATAGATATCAGAAAGATAGATGCACTGATGGTAAGGGAATATGTATCCCACCTCTTTAACTCCTATAGCAGAAGCTCCATATCACGTAAACTTTCTGCCATAAGATCCCTGTTTAGATATCTGGAAAAGAGACAGAAGATAGATATGAATCCTGCTTCCGAGGTATCATCTCCCAAGCTTCCCAGATATATTCCTTCGTATCTGACAGTGGATGAGATCTTCAGGCTCTTAAATGATCCTAAAAGGGATGATCCCTTTTTATTAAGAGACCTTGCCATATTGGAGGTGTTCTATTCATGTGGGCTGAGGGTCTCTGAACTGGCCTCTTTAAATGTGAAAGATATTGATAGATCAAATTCTACAATTCGGGTAATGGGAAAAGGCAAAAAGGAAAGGATTGTTCCCATTGGAGATACTGCCCTATCTGCCATTGACAGATACTTAGAGGCCATTTTTCTGCTAAGAAAGGGGGATCAGGGGGATCTTGCCCTCTTTATAAATCAGAGGGGCGGAAGGATTACTCCAAGGTCCATTTTAAGGATTGTAAAGAGGCATGTAAGGGAAAAGGGGATATTGAAAGATATCTCATGTCATTCCCTGAGGCATACATTTGCAACCCATCTGCTGGATGCTGGAGCTGATCTAAGATCAGTTCAGGAGATGCTTGGGCACGTTAGCCTGAGCACTACCCAAAGATATACACACATATCCATTGACAGACTTATGGAGGTATATGATAAGGCTCATCCAAGAAGCTGAAAGGTCCTGGTCGAGAGCTTTGAATTTTTCAAAGCTCTCAGAAAGAAGCTGTAATTATGGGTTATTTTAGGTTAATTTTTGGGGGTCTGGTCTCCGACGTGGAGGGTCATCCGACCCAGAGGGAGGTATAACCCCCAGTGTTAAAAGGGGTTATGGGAAGGTCCTGGTCTGCTATTAGATCTACCACAGTGCTCTCTGTAAGAAGAGCAGGACGTGCGGTTATGGCCGGAGATGGTCAGGTCACTGTGGGGGATACTATTATGAAACACGGGGCATCCAAGGTCAGGTTTTTGTATCATGAAAAGGTGCTTGTGGGCTTTGCCGGAGGTGCTGCTGACAGTATCAGTCTGTTTGAGAGACTGGAAGGGAAGCTTGAAAAATTTAAAGGAAATCTTACTCGCTCTGCAGTTGAGCTTGCAAAAGACTGGCGAACAGATAAGATACTAAGAAGATTAGAGGCCATGTTGATTGCAATGGACAGGGAGCATACATTTATCATATCAGGAACAGGGGATGTGATTGAACCCGATGAGGATGTGGCTGCCATAGGATCTGGTGGCCCATACGCACTTTCAGCCGCAAAGGCATTGCTAAGATATACAGAGATGGACGCAGCAGAGATTGCATTGGAGGCCATGAAGATAGCTGCCTCCATATGCGTCTATACAAATACACATATAGAGGTCTGGGAGATTGGAAATAGAGAGCCGAGATATGAGTATTGTTAAGGTTAAGGATGAGGGGATAATTCCAAGAAAAGAGCTGACCCCAAAGCAGATAGTTCAGGAGCTTGACAAATACATAATCGGGCAAGAAAAGGCAAAGCGCTCTGTTGCCATTGCACTTAGAAACCGATGGAGAAGGCAACAGGTGCCAAAGGAGCTAAGGGATGAGATAGCCCCTAAGAATATCATTATGATAGGACCAACTGGGGTGGGGAAGACAGAGATTGCCAGAAGACTTGCAAAGCTTGCCAATTCACCTTTCCTGAAGGTTGAGGCCACAAAGTTTACTGAGGTCGGATATGTGGGAAGGGATGTGGAATCCATGATAAGGGACTTGACCGAGCTTGCTGTGAATATGACAAAGAAGATGGAACAAAAGAAGGTGGAAGGAAAGGCAAGGGAGCTTGCAGAGGAAAGATTGCTGGATCTGTTGCTTCCCAAAAGCAGTGGAAGCTCAGCCTCTGATAAAAGGGAGCCCCAGGCTTTAGAGGATATATCACAGCATGACAGACAGATCAATCCCACAAGAGAAAAGCTGAGGGCATTACTCAGAAGCGGTAGACTCAATAACAGATATGTGGAGCTGGAGATAAAGAATAGATCTGTTCCCATGATAGAGATATTTGCAGGCACAGGCCTTGAAGAGATGGAGTTAAATATAAAGGAGATATTTGGAAATATCTTTCCTCAGAGATCCAAAAGAAGAAAGGTAAAGATTTCAGAGGCATTGGAGATACTGTATCAAGAGGAATCCCAAAAGCTGATTGATATGGACAAGGTAATCGAAGAGGCAATAAGACTTACAGAGCAAAACGGTATCATATTCTTGGATGAGTTGGATAAGATAGCAAATTCAGGTAACCGCTATGGCCCTGATGTATCCCGTGAGGGAGTGCAGAGAGATCTCCTTCCCATAGTGGAGGGATGCACTGTGCTTACCAAATATGGTATGGTAAAAACAGATCATATCCTCTTTATGGCGGCAGGTGCATTTAATGTGAGCAAGCCCTCTGATCTGCTTCCAGAGCTTCAGGGAAGATTCCCAATAAGGGTGGAGCTAAATCCTCTTACTAAGGATGACTTTGTAAGGATCTTAAAAGAGCCAAAGAATGCGCTAATAACTCAATATAAGGCCTTACTTGCAACAGAGGGTATTGAATTGGTATTTGAAGAGGATGCCATTGAGGAGATAGCACATATTGCAGGTATTGTAAATGAAGGTATGGAAGATATTGGAGCACGCAGGCTCCATACTGTTATGGAGACCCTCTTAGATGACATATCATTTGAGGCATCGGATATGTCCACCGATAAGGTAATAATAGATAAGGAATATGTAAGAAAGAAGTTAGAAGGAATACTTGAGGATAAGGATCTCAGAAGATATATCCTCTAAGTGCTTCATAGAGAAAGGCCAAAAGATGAATATTGATCCAAAAGCAAGGGCCAAGATATTAATTGAGGCATTGCCATATATCCAGCGATTTAGAGATGCGATAATAGTGGTAAAGTATGGTGGAAATGCCATGGTTGATCACAACCTTAAGGAGAACTTTGCAAAGGATATTGTCCTTATGAGATATGTGGGCTTGAGGCCTATTGTGGTTCATGGAGGAGGCCCCCAGATAGGTAAGTATCTAAGGGAGCTTGGTATTGAAAGCCGTTTTGTGGATGGCATAAGGATTACAGATGAAAGATCCATGGATGTGGTGGAGATGGTGTTATGTGGAAAGGTAAATAAGGAGATTGTGCATCTTATTGAAAGGAGTGGGGGTAAGGCAACAGGGCTATCTGGTAAGGATGGAAGCCTTATCTTAGCTGAAAAGATGAGATATTATAGGCCACAGGGCAAGGATGAACCACCTGAACTTATAGATATGGGCTTAGTTGGAGAGATAAGGAAGATCAATAATGCCATCTTATGGACACTCTTGGAAAGGCAATTTATCCCTGTAATTGCACCGGTAGGGGTCGGCAAAGATGGCATGACTTACAATATTAATGCAGATACTGTTGCAGGGCAAATTGCCTCCAGTCTGAATGCAAAGAAGCTGATACTCCTTACAGATACAGAAGGTGTAAAAGATAGGGATGGAAGTCTCATTTCATCCATTGACGTAAATACCGCCACAGAGCTAATAGACAGTGGAATTATCAGAGGGGGTATGATTCCAAAGGTAAGGTGCTGTATAGATGCCCTAAGGGGAGGAGTTGAGAAGTCCCATATAGTAGATGGAAGGGTGGAACATGCCCTTTTACTTGAAATCTTTACTGAAAGTGGGATAGGAACAGAGATTATTTTGTAGAAGGGGGAAGGATGGATACCAAGGTATTGGCAGATAGATATATCTTTAATACATATAAGAGATTTCCCATAACCCTTGTAAAGGGCAGGGGATGCAGGGTATGGGATGAAGAGGGAAGGGAATATCTGGATTTCATTGGAGGTATAGCTGTTTGTGCTCTGGGTCATAGCTCTGAAGTGGTTAGCAATGCACTTAAGAGTCAGTCTGAGATACTGGTTCATGTATCAAACCTCTTCTATACACGTCCTCAGGCAGAGCTTGCAGAGCTATTGGTTAAACACTCCTTTGCAGATAAGGTATTTTTTTGCAATAGCGGTGCTGAGGCAAATGAGGCGGCCATAAAGCTGGTCCGCAGATACTCTGCGGAAAACTATGACCCCCAAAGATATGTCATTATTGCCATGGAAAATTCCTTTCATGGAAGGACAATGGCAACCCTTACTGCCACTGGGCAAAAAAAGATACAGAAGGGCTTTGATCCCCTTCTAAATGGCTTCAGGCATGTGCCTTTCAATGATATAAATGCCTTAAAAGATGCAATTGATGAGACGGTCTGTGCCATTCTCTTAGAGCCCATTCAGGGAGAAGGAGGGGTGATATGCGCAGATAGGGATTATCTGAGGGGTGTGGAAGAGATCTGTAAGGAAAAGGATATCTTGCTTGTGCTGGATGAGGTTCAGGTGGGAATGGGTAGAACCGGCAGACTATTTGCTTATGAACACTATGGTATTGAGCCAGATGTCATGACTCTGGCAAAAGCCATGGCAAATGGGCTTCCCATCGGTGCCATGCTATCAGTTGAAAGCGTTGCATCTGCCTTTGGCCCGGGTGCCCATGCCTCCACATTTGGTGGCACACCACTGGTCTGTGCGGTTTCAAAGGCGGTTTTAGAATATATACTCAATGAAGGAGTGCTTGATAATTGCGCCTCAATGGGAAAGTATCTGATTGAGGGTCTGAAAGAGATGAAAACCAAGTATCCTATAATAAGGGATATAAGGGGTATGGGTCTGATTGTGGGTGTAGAGCTGGATATTAAGGCAGATGAGGTGGTTCAGAGATGTATGCAGAATGGAATTCTTATAAATTCTCCAAAAGAGAATGTGATCAGGCTCGTCCCTCCCCTTATTATAACTCAAAGGGAGATAGACCAGCTCCTCAATACCCTTAACTCCATATTTAAGGAATATGTGTGATGAAAAGGGATCTTTTAAGTATTAAGGATTTGAGCAAAGAGGATATTTATAGGATAATAGAGAGGGCAATGAAGATAAAGGCAGAGGGGAGGGCTAATTCCCAGAGACTTAAAGGATACACTCTTGGGCTTCTCTTTGAAAAGGCATCAACCAGAACCAGGGTCTCCTTTGAGGTTGCCATGTTTAGATCCGGGGGGCAGACGATCTATCTTAACCCGGCAGATACGCAGCTATCCAGGGATGAGACCCTGGAAGATACGGCAAGGGTGTTATCCAGATATCTGGATGTCATAGCCATTAGGACCTATTCCCAGGAAAGATTGGAGATATTTTCTCAAAACTCATCCATACCGGTTATAAATGCCCTGAGTGATAAGTATCATCCATGTCAGGTATTGAGTGATATTATGACAGTGATAGAAAAGAAAGGGAACATTGAGTCCTTAAAGATAGCATGGATAGGAGATGGTAATAATGTGGCAAATTCATGGATAAATGCCGCATGCACCTTGGGATTTCAGCTTATCTTGGCATGTCCAAGAGGATATGAGCCTGAGGAGATAAGGGATGCAACTGCTAATATAAGCATTACAGAGGATGTTAAAGAGGCAGCAGAAGACGCGGATGTATTAAATACTGATGTATGGGTCAGTATGGGTGATGAAAGGGAGAGGGAGGAAAGATTAAAGATATTTAGGCAATACAGAATTGATGAAGAGGTGCTTAGGGTTTCTAAGCCTGATTCCATCGTAATGCATTGTCTTCCAGCACACAGAGGAGAGGAGATAACATATGATGTGATGGATGGAAAGAGATC
>Ga0190361_1000475_pt1 | contig 15865 bp, 14 predicted proteins | sample 48721845_MG_FD_161273 | JGI IMG/M metagenome (GOLD analysis project Ga0190361, IMG submission 161273) | Hydrothermal vent microbial mat bacterial communities from Southern Trench, Guaymas Basin, Mexico - 4872-18-4-5_MG | ecosystem: Environmental > Aquatic > Marine > Hydrothermal vents >...
TCTTCAATATCTTCAGCTTGAATAACGTTGGATGCACACTACAATGCTCTCTGGTCACTATCACACGTCCGGTGGGAGGCAGCGGTAACGAGAAGTTGCATTCCGGGTAATTACTGCAGCCTATGAATCTCTTCCTCCTTTTTGAGGTAGCCCAGAATAAGTTCGCTCCGCATTCAGGGCAGGTGCCAACGATTTTATCCGCTTTCACTGCCTCTTTAAGTGATTTCGCAATCTCTTCGCGGTTCTCCACCATCTCCTGGAATACCGCCTTCAACATCTCCCTTGATTCATCCACCACTTCTTCTTTCTTACGCTTACCCTCACTTATCCAGTCCATCTCCTGCTCCAGAGCTCTTGTCATATCCGGTTTTGTCATCATCGCCGCATACTTCTCTAAGGAATCAATGAGTGCAAATGCCTTCTCCGTTGGTCTGCTCGGATTGCCCTGTACGTATGCCCGCTCATAGAGCTTCCCGATTATCTCATGCCGTGTGCTCTTCGTGCCCAGTCCAAGTTCTTCCATCTTCTTTATCAAACCCGCCTGTGAAAGTCTGTTTGGTGGCTTCGTCTCCTTCTCCACGAGTTTTAAATCCTCTAACCAGACTTTCTCCCCCTCTCGCAACGCAGGCAACTTCAATATCTCCTTCTTCTGATACGGATATACCGCGAGGAAGCCCGGTTGCTTCAGTTCATGCCCCTTCGCCTCCAGTTGTTCGCCTCCCAGTTCTACCTTCACTGCTGTATCCTCCCATTTCGCTGCATCGGAGAGGGTAGCTAAGAAGCGCCTGACCACAAGCTCGTAAACTTTCCATTCGTCCTTATCGAGCTTATCACGCGCTATCTCCGATACGGGGTGTATCGGTGGATGGTCTTTTGTCTTCTTTTTACCCGCTGTGGGCTTCAATTGCTTCTTCTTCAACAATAATCTCGCATACTCTCCAAATTCAGCGCTGGATTTGAAGATACCCACCAGCGCATTCAGGTCCAGTGTCTCAGGATATGTTGTATTATCAGTGCGATGATAAGAGATGAGTCCCTGGAGGTATAGACTCTCTGCGATATTCATAGCCCGTCTTGGAGTGAAGCCAATGGATGATGCTGCTCTTATAAAACTGGTGGTATCAAAGGGTGTGGGGGGGTTATCACGCCGCAATCGCTTCTTTAATTCCCTTACAACACCCTCTTTCGCTGATTCTAACTTCTTCTTCGCTTCTTCCGCATCTTCCAGCGCCCAGAATTTACCACGCTCATGTGTCGCTGTGAAAGTCTCACCATCCTCTGTTCTCAGCGTTGCATGCAATTCCCAGTACTTGCGCGGTATAAATCGCTCTATCTCCTTCTCCTTATCTACGAGCAACGCGAGTGTGGGTGACTGCACACGCCCGACGGAGAAGAAACCATCACCAAGCCGGTTCGCAGTCAGAGATACAAATCTGGTCAAAGCAGCGCCCCATATCAGGTCTATCATCTCGCGCGCCTTCGCAGAGGCAGCGAGATTATAATCCACTACCGTCCTTGCGGCAAAGCTCTCTTTTATCGCCTGCTCTGTTATCGCACTGTATCGCATCCTGTCAACCTTGAGTGTGGGCTTCACTCTCTTGAGTACATTGAGCGCCTCTACACCTATCAACTCCCCCTCTCGATCGTAATCGGTGGCTATGGTCACGACATCTGCATCCTTCGCTATCCGCTCCAGTGCTTTAATCAGGTCCTTTTTGAGTGCGACCTCCACTATTTCGGCATCTATCAGCTTATATGGGTCTATTTTACTCCAATCATTATAAGAATCCGGGAAATCGATCCGGAAGACATGCCCGCTCAACCCCACCACTACCTTATCCCCGAACTCGTATGCATCTATCTTCCCTATCTTCACCTTCTTCGCTTTACCTTCTGATAGGATGGATGCGATCCTCTTCGCTGTTGTTCCCTTCTCTGTTATTATGTAATGCATCGCTTCACACACCACAGCTTGATTAGCAAAGCTATCTTAATATAAATAATGATGCGGAAAATCTATATCATGGACTCTTTTATAACCACCTCGAGACTTCGCCAGTGCAATAAGCCTGCGATAACAACTCTCACTCCCCAGCGTTTGTGAATCCCCAATCAGGATTAACTTCCGCTTCGCACGCGTTATAGAGACATTCAAGCGTCTGAGATCACCAAGGAATCCTATATCTCCGAATTTGTTACTCCGCACAAAGGATACTATCACCACCTCCTTCTCCCTGCCTTGGAATCCATCAACTGTCTTTATCTCCAGTCCCTCCACCCTGAGCATCATCCTTATGAGTGCAACCTGGTCATCATAGGGAGAGATAACCGCGATGTCCTGTGCTCTCACACCAGCCTCTAATAACCTTTCAGCAATGAATTTAACTAATCTCGCTTCACCTTCGTTCTCTCTTGAAGTAGAGCCCCGTCTCATCTTCTCCTCGAATCCTGTGTTATATGCGGTATCTATGAATACAAGAGGCTTATCTGCCAGTACGAACTCCAATTTGGTGATGGATGGCACCAGATCAGCAATGGTTTGCCTTCTCACACGCTCATCCGCCTTCAATTTGCCCTCGTAGAACTCATTATTAGGAAATTCCGCTATCTCCTCGTTCATCCTGTACTGAACCTCAAGCATAACCCTTATCTTATCTCCGTAAAGAGCGAGGAGTCGCTCGAACATGCTCCTGCTCAGACTACCTCTCATTGCTTCCTCATTCAGTACCGTGGGTGGCAATTGCTTGTGGTCACCTGCCATGATGAACCTCTTCGCCTTGAGCACAGGAATAAGCGATGAAGGCTCCGTGGACTGTGTCGCTTCATCAATAACCGCGATATCGAACTTCTCACTCCCGAGCAGCTCTGAACCTGCTGTGCTGTTCGTTACGCATATCACTGCTGCATTCTTTAAAATCCGCCTCACTGCCTTATCCTCAAGTGCGCGTGCATCTTTGAACAACGCATCTACATCCTGCTTCAGCTCAATCCATCGTTTCATCGCCTCTATCTTCTTCTTCGGTATACCCCGTGTCGTTTTTCCCTCATTCGCAAGTCTCAGTATCGCCTCATCGCTTAACCCCCGTCTCCATCGCATCTCGGGAAATGTGAACTTCTCCATTTGCTCTTTAATTACATAAGCCTTCTCTCTGAGCTCCTGTGCCTTCCGGTAATCCTGCTCGTCCTGAACCAGATAATCTATGCTTCTTCTTCTTAAAGTAGGTATCACACGTGCTGGATGCCCTATCCGCACAACATTCAACCCTATCCTGTCCAGCCGCTCAACCAGATTATCCACTGCTACATTCGAGTCTGCTGCTGCCAGAACCCTGTAACCTCGACTCACAAGTTGTGATATGATCTCAATGCAGGTGATAGTCTTACCTGTGCCGGGAGGACCATGAATGAGGAAGAAATCTCGGGCTGCTATGCTCTTCCGCACTGCTTCACGCTGGCTATTGTTCAGCGACTCATTAAAGAATTCTAATTCTCTTAACTCATCACCATTACCATCTCCGGCATTGAATTCCGGCTCCCTCTTTCCCAGTAACTTCTCTCTTCGCCATTTTGGTAACTTCCTGAACCCCTTAAGAGCCTCTTTCATCCGCTGAAACGTGATATCATTAACAAACAGGTCTATTCTGAGGTCTTTACGAAATACAAATCCCGGCGGGGCATCGTCAAAAGCCACCACAATCGAATATGATGTCTTCTCCGCTACCGTACCGGTTGGATTATCCTCATCCCAGGGCACTGTACCCGGCTTACTCACCAGTACGAGGTCCCCTACCTCTATCTCACTCTCGGGTAATTTCGTTGCGTTCTGCTTCGTGAATCTTACCATATACTTACCTCCCAGACCCAGACCCTGCGATTTGCCACGCATCTTGATGAAAGCTCTGCCCTTTTCCTCACGCTGCCGTCCGCTGAGCCTCTTCATCTCTTCCTCGTGTAGCCTCATCTGCTCCTCTCGCTCCAGCTCCACAAGTGCGCTGAAGTGCCGTATGTATTCCTCTTCTTCCATCTCTTCTCCTTACTAACAATAGATTACCTACTACCAACTAAGATAAAAGATAACGCTCATCCCCCTAAGTCATCAGATGAATGCAAAAGTAAATATCTTCGCGTTGAGCAAGAGCTCAAAGAACGAGATGCACTTGCCCAGATAGTGTTTTGAACACTCCATATCTCTGAATTTTCAGTGGATGCCCTCTTCTATGGAAGCATACAAGAGAGAATGGATTACTTCTGTGTGCACTTCACACCAGTTGATGAGGATTGATGAAGGAATGATAATCGAAGGACCTTTCAGGCCAGGCCCGAACCTGAGGATGTGAATAAAGTTGACGAATTTGGAGACCGCGTCCATATCATAGGTGCAACCATTTACTCCAACACACTTATAGACCAGTTAATTTCGGGTGAGGCATTGGAACAAGTAAAAACAAAGGAGTTCATTCTGGGTTTCTCTGCACCGGGCAGCGAGACGCTCTTATCAATCGAAGCAGAGCGTTACAGATTTGCCTTTGGGGTGCACCCCAAACTATTAAGAAAGTATTTGGAAACAGTGCCGCTTTATCAAAAAGTTACGGCAGAGACATATTGAGATGAAACTTGCAGACAATATAAACAAGAAGGAATTATAAACCGAGTACATCCTTAATGCTTCAATGAGGTTAATACTCTTAAGAACTCTAATAGCTCATGAATACCATAGAATCAAAGAAAAGAAGCTTTTAGAGATGCTTAAATTACGTAATGTTGTAAATAAATTTGTTGAAAAAGCTATGGAGACAGAGAAATGAAAATACAGTATCTGCACAATAAAAGGTGGATATTAAAGATGATTACGAGAAATGAGCTGTGCAAATCTTGTCATGGCACGCTTTCCTGATAATGTATCCCTGATATAATCAAAGAAACTGAAACCAACCATCTGCTTCTTACAAGTATCGAGTATAGACACCATGTTCGCCCATGCGGCTTTTCTGGCTTCGCTTCTCGTTCCGTAACTAATACTAATTTTGCGTTTTACCACGTGTTCACGGAGGGCTAACTCCGCAGGATTGTTATGGAGCGGTATCTCAGAGAACTTCAGCACGAGTAGAAGTTCCTTCTGCGGAAATGATGATCCCCGCTTCTTCCAATATCTTCTTTATTTTGTTCTCGGTAATCATAATTGCGCGGTGACCCGTGCGATAATCTCGCATACTTTACATAACTTCGATGCTGAAGCTTCTCCACAACGCTCGCAGGTTAATAGCCGCTGTGGGGGCTCCGCAGGTGCAGGTATGAGCTCCATTAGACGCTCATAGCCGCGCAGCAGCGAATATTTTGTACCTGGATGCCGCATCTCGAACTCGTTCAGCATCTGCTTCACCGAGAATCGGAACGAGAGTCTGGCATAAGGACAGTGAGCAGTGATCAGTGGTAGCCCTACGAGATATGCATATACAGCGATTTCCTTCTCCGGGATACTCCGCAGCGGCTTTATTCGTGGTACAAACTCGTCAATACGGGTACGTTGCGTCTTCAATCTTCTCAATCTCTCTATATCGCCCCTTATATAATTGATCATGATGGTCTGAACTTCATCATCGAGGTTATGAGCAGTAAAAACCTTCGCACTGCCCAGCTCCTTCGCTTTACGCTCTATCACTCTCCGCCTCAGCACGCCGCAGAATGTACACGGTGCCTGCTCGAATCCCTTTGATGCTATCTCGTCCAGTGTAAACCCGAACTCATGAGCGAAGGAGTATGTGAAGAGCTCCATATTCAGTTTGTTCACGAGCTTTTCGGCATTTTCCAATGTCAGCTTACGAAAGCCTTTTATACCCTCATCCACTGCGATTGCAACGAATTCTAAATCCCTGCGGTCATGAAAGAACTTATTCAGCATGTATATAAGTGCCGAACTGTCTTTTCCGCCGCTCAGTGCCACAGCAATCCTGTCACCGCTCTCCATCTTCATCTGTCGCCTCAGCTCTTTCTTCACTTTCCGCTCGATGTACTCTATGAAATGCTTTTCACAGAGATGCAGCCCTGAGTAGCGCTGATAGATAACAGCAGGTCTGTTGCAACCGCTTCTGCTACATTTTATCTTCCCCATTCTCTCTTTTTCTCTTTATCTCGCTTCAATTAACCTCTAATAAAATTCATTCCCTTTATAATGTATGGAGATTTAAAATGCACCATTAATTACGCCTTCACTCATTCAATCCTTCCTTTTCTATCTTCACTTCTGATTGCTTGATTGCCTTTTTATTTTTATCCTCATAATCTGACACAGACATTTCTCCATTTTCCGCCGATATTTCTACCCTCACATCCACCATTTTGAACATGCTTTTGATAAGCGGTATTACTCGCACAATATCTGATAATTTACCCGTAGGAACGTCTAATTTCAAGTGAAAGATATGATACTTTTTGCCATACTCTTCCTTTTTAACTCCCTCTTGTCCTCATCCTTGTCCTCATCCTTACCAATAAGCACATCTCCCCCTGGTTTATACATTTCTTCAGGGATTTTGCACAAATCCGCACTTATCAAAATCTCCCCCACTGTTAGTTCGTTAGTTCAGGAGAAGATTCCGCTTTGAAATGTCGGCACACAGGTCTCTCATCTTCTATATCGCCAAGCCCAAACAATCCCTGCTTGACACCCTCTTTTATACAATTTCTAAGCACTTCATCAGAAACGATTCGGATCTCGCCTGGTGTTTTAAAGAAGGATTCGAGAATATTCTAAAATGTTCCTTCTTCAGACTATTCTTAAAAATGTCTTTCTCCTCGGCTTTTAGTCTCTCCTCATTCTCTTTTATACTTTCCATTTTGTTCAAGAGGATGCGATTCAAATTCGGCTGGTTTGTAAAGAAGAATTTGCCGCTGGACTGAATGATAAAAGGCTTTCTTGATTCCTGCATCGCATATACGACCAGCGAAAGAAGCCTTGAACACACCTCTTGTACGTTCAAATTCAGGGTAAGAGTCCCATTTCCTGTATAGTACATCAATAACATCTGGCTGAAAAGGATAGCTCTTTCTATAACGTTCACGATAACTTGACCTATCCACGCCTTCTGGAAGCATCTTCTCCCGCTCTGTACTCTGTATAAACCATGGATTCTCCTCTATAATCTCTCTCGCCTCCTCTTCTTAACACTACTGAAAAGTCGCCTCCGAATCACGGAATATAGCTCCTCATCATGTACACGTGTGTATACCTTCTCCACTATACCAGATCGCTCCAGGAGTTGGCTGAGCGGTTTTTGGTCGTGTTCCTCGTAATGCGATCTGGAAGGGTATGTGAGAACCAGAAAGGTCTTTGTCAATAGTTCTTACTGTATCGGTTAAACGCCGCATGAAAGTCAGCACCTGAGAAGCCAAAGTGGAGTTTTCAACTTTTATTCCGGAAGCTGTAATTGCATACTTCAGTATCTCATCCATTAGAATCTGCAGTGGTTGATGATCTATAAAGAGCGATCTTAATTTTTCACTACCGGGTGAGGTTCTGCCTTTTAATTTATCAATATTTTAACCTCCTCCACCAACCACTCACAAAAGATCATCATATCACTCTCCACTCTCCAATCGATCAAAAGTGAAGCTATAACGCTGCTGAAGGTCGTGATACTCGCAATGTGCTTTGAAGGTGATATATAGCCTTCGTAATAAGCGAATTAAAGGCTAAGGCATCGTTAAGGGAGTTTACAGGCTTCTAAACAGGTTTACAGTCGATCAGTTTGTGTAAAGCGAAAGAGCGGAAAAACGATAATAATTGGAGATACCACCAATTTGACGGTGGATATTAGCTGGTTTAGAAAAAAAATATAAGAGAGAAGATTTAAAAGATAAGGACTATAGGCCTATAAATGGACTTATTCCAGGTCCGAAGGCTATTTCAGTATGAAAGCTTGTTTTAGCCATATCCTTAGATAAAATACATAGATTTATTCTGTCTTCTGTGACAAAGATCACTTCTATTGGTGTGGTTTCAGGGATAAAGGAAGCCTACAAAGGCTTGCTGGATGGTGACATTTTGGTGGGAGGTTAAATGGATTATACCCGAACATGGTTGCATACATTCCTCTGGTCGAGCTTCTCCCCCTTTAATCATCCTTCGCTTTACTTTTCCACATCGGTCTCATTTTCATTCTCATTCTCATTCGAGATAATTCTGGAAATACAACTCACTGACGAACTTCTCCATAAAATCCTGCTCCTCTTCCAGTTTTATATGCTCTATTCGCTTCGCTACTTCTTCCGCTTCTCTTCGCTTCTGCTTCGAGATCAGAGCCTGCCTGGCGCCTTCCAGTGCGGCATTCCCCACCTTCTTCACCTTCTCACGGGCAATTGGAGGCAGGAGTCCTATACGTATCGCATTATCCGTGTTTGCGAAATTAACGAATCCACCTGCGAGTAATAACAGCTCTATATCATCGAAACTGATGCCATATTTCTCCAGCAATACTCTTACACCAACGGCAATAGCCGTTTTGGCAAGGTTCAATTGGTCTATATCAGTCTCCAATAACGTGATGCCATCAGCTATCCTCAATTCCTTGTCCTTGTCCTCACCCTCACCCTCATCGCCAGTGAAAGTGAATTTACCCCTGCCATCTATCATTCCATGCTCCAGTAGCTCAGCCAGAACATCTATCAGACCGGAACCGCAGATACCAACAGGAGGAGCATCTCCTATCGTCTTATATTCAATATTACCATCTACTATTCGCACCTCCTTTATCGCACCCTGCACAGCTCCAACCCCACAGGAGATGCTGGCGCCTTCAAATGCCGGTCCCGAAGCGGCTGAAGTTGCAATTAACCGCTCCCTGTTGCCAAGTACAATCTCAGTGTTAGTTCCAACATCCATCGCTAAGCATATCCCTTTACTCAGATACATCTCCGTTGCCAGCACCACTGCGAGCGCATCAGCACCGATGAAACTGCCTATCAGTGGTAGCCCATAAACTCGTGCCTCAGGGTTAGCCGTGAGCTGGAGCTCCTTTGCTGTGGCGAGTGCCGGCTCAGTACTCTCAGGTTCGTAAGGACTCTTACCCAGAGACTCTACGGAGAAGCCAAAGAATAAGTCTCGCATTACAGGGTTACCCACAATCACGAGCTCATAGACTATATCCTTATCCGCATCGGTCATAGTAGCAATCATATCATTCACTGCGGTTCTTATCTCCCTCACCAGTATATCATGCCCCTGCCTCGCGTATTCTATCCTGCTGATTACATTATTCCCGTATTTCGTCTGTGGGTTCTGCTTTGAACTCACTGAAACCACCCTCCCGGTCTCCAGATCAACCAGATAGGCAGCAAGCGTGGTGGTACCGATGTCAATAGCGATACCGTACAGCGCTCCTGTATAATCACCTATATATGTAGAGTTGTAAAATACCCGCTCACCATCACGGTGTACAAAGGGCTCTATTGGTATCCATTTATATTCGCCAGACTCCAGAATGTAATATCCACTCTTTGGTACTCTGACATATATCTGCTCGTCGGTTCGCAATATCCGCGCCTGACATGCGAGTCGCTGGTTTTCTGCTTTGATAAACTTTCTTTCTGAGTCTGTTACAGCAGAGAGTGCATCAGGTGGGGCTTCAACCTCTACTATGCACTGACCACATTTGCCCTCACCGGCGCATGAAGCATCTATTTCTATTCCCAGTTCCTGTAGATAAGATAATATTGTTCGACCCGCAACGAGTTCCGCCTCTCTGGTTTGCCCATCTCGGACTATGATCTTCATCGTGCTAAAAAAGTAGATTAAAGATTAAACAGGTAATATAAAAATAAAAAAGAAAAAAATGTATTTGATTATTCGAGCGATATTGTGGTCTTCTCTCCCCCTTCCTTCTTCTTTATCTTTACACTGAGCACACCGTTCTTATATGTAGCCTTTGCCGATTTCGGATCCACAGGTACATCAAATGTCACTTCTTTGTAGTATTTCCGCTCGTTCTCTGTCCTTATCTCAAGTGAATTCTCCGTTGCGTGCAACCTTATGTCCTTCTTCTCAACACCTGGCAGTTCCGCAACCACTTCGTAAGAATCTTTCTGCTCCACGAGATCAACCAGAGGCTCACGCTGTGGGAACGGTTCTATCCGCCTGAAGGACGGTCTTATATTCCCAAACTCCTTTATCTCTGGTTCCTTACCCGGCTCCTTCGTGAGGGTGAACCCATAAATGAAGGGTCCGTATCTTCTTATCTTGCCTTCCGGCGTCTCCTCCTCAGTCACGAAATTCTTGAACTCTTTCGGCAATTCCTCCTCTAAGCGCTCCATCAAATCCTCAAACGGGTCTCTGAACCAATCTTCGATATCCTGCGACTCTCTCCTCCGCCTTCTAAACTCCTCCTCGAAAGGCAGTGGTAAACTCCGCATCTCCTCGAACATCCGCTCCATATACCGCTCCATCATATCAAATATAGACGGTCTCCTTCTTCTTTCCATCTTTCCTCACTCCTTATCCTTATTATCACATAAAAAAGATTTGGATATGTGAAAATAATTTACAATCATCGCTTCTTCTCATCCTTCACATCATAATCTACATCCACGTAATCGCCCCTCTCACCCTCTTTAGTGTCTTCCTTGCCTTTGTCTTTCGTCTGCTCCTGCCCCTGTCCCTGAGCCTGTGCCTGCTCCTGTGCCTTCTTCGCTGCTTCCTGATACACCACTGCCGAAATCTCGTGTAGCGCCTTTGTCAATGCATCCATGTCCTCCTTTATCTTCGCTATGTCTTTACCCTCTAACGACTTCTTTAGCTTCTCTCGCGCCTGCTCCACCTTCTCTCGCTGATCTTTGCTTATCTTCTCACCAAGCTCGTTTATCGTCTTCTCTGAGGTATAAACAAGGGAGTCTGCCTGATTTCGGAGTTCCACTTCCTCTTTACGTCTCTTATCTGCCTCACGGTACTTCTCCGCTTCCTTCACCATCCGGTCTATCTCTTCTCTTGAAAGCTTGGTTGAGGCGGTTATTCTTATAGAAGCAGCTTTGCCTGTACCCAGATCCTTCGCCGTCACGTTCAAAATACCGTTCGCATCTATATCGAATGTGACTTCAATCTGTGGAACGCCCCTTGGCGCTGGCGGAATGCCATCCAGATGAAACCTCCCAAGCGAGGTGTTATCGGCAGCCATCGGTCTCTCGCCCTGCACGATGTGTATCTCTACCGATGTCTGATTGTCAGCAGCAGTGGTGAATATCTGTGATTTCTTCGTTGGTATTGTGGTGTTCCGCTCTATTATCGGAGTGGCTACGCCACCAAGTGTCTCAACACTGAGTGTGAGCGGAGTAACATCGAGCAGTACTATCTCGTCCTTCACCTGCCCGGCAATTATCCCAGCCTGTATCGCTGCACCGATTGCCACCGACTGCATTGGGTCCACTCCCCCTTCACCTTTCTTACCCAATATACGTTCAAAATACCCGCGCACAATTGGAGACCTTGTAGGTCCACCAATGAATAATATCTTGTCTATATCCTCTGGAGTGAGTTTTGCATCTTCTAACGCCTGCTTTATAGGAGCTTCTACTCGCTTCAATATCGGTTCTATCAGTTCTTCCAATTTAGCCCTTGTGAGCGTGGCTTCTAGATGCTTCGGCTCATTGCCAGAGACAGCAATGAACGGCAGATTTATTGTTGTAGAGACAGAAGAGGACAACTCTATCTTCGCCTTCTCCGCTTCATCCTTTATGCGTTGCATCGCTGTAAGGTCATTACGCAAATCTATCCCCTCCTTCGCTTTAAAACCTTCCACCAACCAGTCTATTATCGCAGCGTCTATATCCGCACCACCGAGATGTGTATCACCAGAAGTAGACAATACCTCAAATACACCCTCTCCTATCTCCATAAGCGTAACATCAAAAGTACCACCGCCGAAGTCAAGAACCGCAACTTTATATTCACCCTCCTTGCCGAGTCCATAAGCCATCGCCGCTGCCGTCGGCTCATTTATTATCCTCTTCACATCAAAGCCCGCGATCTCACCCGCATCCTTCGTCGCCTGCCGCTGGTTATCATCGAAATACGCAGGTACTGTAATCACTGCAGCGTCTACCTTCTCGCCTAAATACGATTCGGCATCTGTCTTTATCTTCTCCAGTATCATTGCTGAGATCTCCTGTGGTGTGAACTCCTTATCTATAGTCTTCACATATACCTTCTCAGAAGTTCCCATCTTCCTCTTTACTTCCATCACCGTACCTTCTGGATTGATAACCGCTTGCCGTTTCGCTGCCACTCCAACCAACCGCTGTCCATCCTTCGTGAATGCTACCACTGACGGGAACATCTTTCCACCGTATGCACTACCTTCCGCACTGGGTATTATCTTCGGCTCACCACTTTCATCTATATAGGCGGCTTCCGAGTTCGTGGTTCCAAGGTCAATACCTATTATTCTTCCCATTTTCTTCCCCTATCTCACAAATCTACTCTACAAAAACAGATAATAGATGAAGCTTGAAAGAAAAAGTAATAAAATAAGATTAAGAAATGAGAGAAGAAATTAGTATTCTTCTCCCATTCCTTCCATTCCTGGTCCACCTCCTGGTGGTGTCGGTGGTTTCTTCTCAGCACCTGCAGCAATTACATCATCTATCCGCAGAATCATCGTTGCTGCTTCCGTGGCTGAGCTTATAGCCTGCGTCTTTATCCTCAACGGCTCGATTACATTCGAATCTAACATGTTCGCTGGCTCACCCTTGTACACGTCCAGACCATCGTATTTATTTCCATTCTCATGCGCCGAGCGAAGACTGACAAGCGTGTCGATGGGGTCTAAACCGGCATTTTCAGCCAGTGCTCTCGGTATCACCTCCAGAGCATCAGCAAAAGCCTGTATCGCCAGTTGCTCTCTCCCTCCTACGGTCGCGGCATAATCACGCAGTTTGAGCGCCAGTTCTATCTCCGTCGCTCCACCACCTGCTACATACTTGCCATCTTCCAGCGCACATGCAATCACACGCAATGCATCTGTCATACCCCTCTCTAACTCGTCCACTACGTGCTCTGTACCACCACGCAGTAGTATGGTCACAGCTTTCGGATTCTGGCAGTCCTCGACAAATATCATCTCGTCGCCCCCTATCTTACGCTCCTCGACCAATCCTGCAGTTCCCAGGTCTTCTGGCTTTATCTCTTCCAGAGTCGTCAATATCCTGCCACCCGTTGCGCTCGCAAGCTTCTTCATGTCACTCTCCTTCACCCGTCTCACTGCCAATATGCCCTCCTTCGCCAGGAAGTGCTGTGCAAGGTCGTCAATGCCTTTCTGACAGAAGAGTACATTCGCACCACTCGCTTTTATCTTGTCCACCATATCCTTCAGCATCGCTTCTTCCTCATCCAGGAACGCTTTCATCTGGTCTGGTGAGGTAATCTCTATCTTCGCATCCACTTCCGTCTTCTCTATCTCCAGTGCCGAGTTCACCAGTGCTATCTTTGCATTCTCCACAAGCTTCGGCATCCCTGGATGTACTCTCTCCTTGTCTATAACCATTCCCTTTATCAGGACTGTATCCTCCTTGCTTCCTCCTGTCTTCTTTTCCAGCTTTATGTGGTCTGTGTCTATCTTCTTCCCTTTCTCTGCTATCGCTTTCACCGCCTCCACAGCGAGCTCAGTCAACATCTCCTTCGCTACCTCTGCTCCTTTACCGGTCATGGAAGTCATCGCTATCTTCTTCAGCGTCTCTGTATCGTTAGGGTCTATGTTCAGTGCCAGGTCCTTCAATATCTCATATGCCTTCTCGGCTGCCAATCGGTAGCCTGCGACGATTAATGTTGGGTGTACCTCCTGCTCCAGGAGCTCCTCCGCCTTCTTCAGTAATTCACCGCCTATAACTACCGCACTGGTCGTCCCATCTCCAACTTCGTTATCCTGCGTCTTCGCAATCTCCACCATCATCTTCGCCGCCGGGTGTTCTATGTCCATCTCCTTCAATATCGTCGCGCCGTCATTCGTTATGACCACGTCACCCATGGAATCCACCAGCATCTTATCCATACCTTTGGGTCCCAACGTGGACTTCACTGCGTTTGCAATAGTCTTCGCGGCGAGTATATTCCTGCTCTGCGCGTCTTTACCCCTCGTTCGTTCACTACCCTCTTTCAATATCAATATCGGCGTACCGCCCAATTGTGCCATCCTTCATCACCTCTAATTTTCTATATTTATGGTTCTATATAAATATTACTATACTCAACCTATATAAAAATGTATTGCTATCCCTTATATATCCCTTATTGAATCACTGCGCTGTGCCCTGGTAGCATAGTGGCAATGCGCCACCTTGGTAAGGTGGAGACCGCGGGTTCAAATCCCGCCCAGGGCTTATTATACGTCTTATCTCCTTCCTTTTTTTCACTGTCCCACAGGAAAATATGGTTCCAAGCATCTTCTGGCAGCTCTTCCACTAACTTCCACACTTCGACTGGCTCCCCTTTGATAACCTGCTTCCGCGTGGAGTAACGACCTCGCTTTCTCTTTCTCTTCCTCTCCGGGACTTCGACCTCTGCGATGTGGAAGGAAGCTTTCGTTATCGAGGCGTTCGAGGAACCACAGTATTGCCGTTTCACACCACGGAATTCGCACTCCCCTTTAAGGAACCCTGATTCGTCAAGGTGAACAGAACCATGAACAGGATTTCTTATCAACACACAGACCTGCCTCTGAATCTCGCTAATAACTCTTTCCTCTTACCATTGCGTTGCAAATTGGAGATGAAATGCTGAAGCGCCTGGTGATTGCAATCCTGAAAAACTTTTTCGATATTCGTCTTGTTCACACGCTCATTTAACATTATTTGCCCTTGTAAATATTGAAACGCCTGTTTTAACATACTTCGCGTTTTATACCAGAAAAAATCACTGAAGGAGCTATAAAAACACTTTTAGTTCTTCTGTAACTAACCTTAAGTCATTAAGAACCAATTTCATGAGCATATTGCATCATCATCGCTGTTAGTACCAGTATTCATTTAAATCTACGGTTCTTGGAAATAATTTGACAAAGTCAAGTCGTAGTGAAAACTGAAAAACACTCTTCTAACCATTTTAACCTCCTCCTTTTGTGATTAGTACTATTAAAGCGTAAATTATAACTAAAATTGCTATGGAGCCATAGAACCAACCTAAGGTTGTAGAAAACATAATCCTAAATTTCGACTGGACTTCTTCCTTGAATCTGTAAGCATTCATATCAAATAAATACTCATCTGTCTTTAGCCTATTATTTACAACCCAATCATACAACTTCCGATACAGCCTTTCCTACCACAAAAAGTATGCATCCAAGAACCAAAAAACTAACAATGGGACAAAGGCAATCCAAACTTCAATCCAAACTTGGTACTTTTCAGCTCCTTTTAGCAGTAAAGTAATAACGACAAGAGTTATAGTCTATCCTTTAATCATAAAAGAATTGAACGCCATTCGTTTTATGATGTCCTGGACTATCTCAATCTCCTTTAGCATATATTCTTTTAGACTTTCTTTGTTCTCCATATTCATCATCTCCCTTCAAGGCACAGTCCTTCGTATAACGTCTTATACCTGAACATGATTCGCATATACATCCCTCCGATCGAACTTCCCCCCCTTTTAATTATCTTCCCCTCTTTTCATCTGCAAACTATCCAACGCAACGGACTTTTATTTTTATCTTATCTATTCTGTTATTTACTCTTATTACTCACATGGGTATATATTATATTTCTGTCGTCTTCGAACTTTTGTGCCCTAACAGCTCTTGGATATATCGCAGGTCTGTACCGCTTCCCAGTAGATGTCTAATCTCTTTATCGTTTCCAATGCTACATCCAAAAGCATCGCGTAGCGACC
>Ga0190361_1000479_pt1 | contig 15799 bp, 18 predicted proteins | sample 48721845_MG_FD_161273 | JGI IMG/M metagenome (GOLD analysis project Ga0190361, IMG submission 161273) | Hydrothermal vent microbial mat bacterial communities from Southern Trench, Guaymas Basin, Mexico - 4872-18-4-5_MG | ecosystem: Environmental > Aquatic > Marine > Hydrothermal vents >...
TTCCAAACCAAATGCATGATCTGGATGCCAATGTGTAATCACTATAGCATCAGGCTTAAGTTTATCCAATATAATAGGACTATATTCATCACCAAAATCAATTAACACTCTACTTCTATTTGTTTCAATCAACAATGAACTTCTATTCTTATGTGTTTTAGATTTCTTGTCAATGTATCCACGTGTTCCTAAAAATGTAAGTTTCATGTCATCACCATTCAAATATTCTGTGTAGCACTATTTATATACTCACACATGTGACAGTGATCTTCCAATTTCTTTACTACACACCATTCCTTTCCTGGAAAATATTTCTCAGCCATTGTTTTCATATATTCAAACTCAAGTACAGTTGGTCTGTTTGTGTGTCTTTGCAATACTATAAAGAATCTTTGATACTCTTCTGAGTATCCAATCCATAGTATTACATCCTCGTAAATGATTCTGAATTTCTCTTTTTCCATACACAAAGGACATGTCATCTTCCTTCACCTTCAACCACCTACCAAGTTCTCTCTCCATAGGTCATCCTACCTAATATCACTCGCAAGTAGTAGTTCCTTCTGTTCCTCTGTTTAGGTGATAGTTTTTTCTTGCCTTTGAACTTCCTTACCCTTCCATCTGATTTCTTAACTTCTCTCCACTGTCTCATGCTTGCATGTTTGCTTGCAACCTTTCCTGCTTTTGTCAATGAACCATGAGTCGGCATCTCTCATCAAAAGAAATAGCATATCCACTGCATTTAAGCTTTCACAAAAGAACACAACAAAAGAGAGGAAGAGTAGAAATAAGAAATGAGTTAGACGATTAGAATAGTAATGACATGACTTAGTGCTGGCACGTAATGTCATAAGTTGTGAGGAAATTATCTGTGTTGTTGAGAAGTTGAGAAGTTATTTAATAGCTATGACAGAAGTTGATTCATTGTCAGGTATTTCCTGTCCTTGAATTCTTGTAACTTGCCTGGATTGTACTTGACAGTTTTTCTATAGTAACCAACTACTCTGCTGTATATTTCAGTAGGTGATCCACAATGTGGACATTTTGGTACTTCACCAACCATGGTTTGTTTGCATGTTGGACACAATGAAAATGTGCATGTGTAATCAAAGTATGGTATCTTTGTCCTTGCTATCTTCATAGTTAGATTGGCAAGTGATACTGGATGTGGCACATCACCCAAGAATATTCTAAACACAGTACCACCTGTGAACAATGGCAATATCTCTTCTGCTATCTTTATCTGTTCTATGAAGCTAAGACCAAGTGCAGGTGGCATCAATAATGCTGTGTAATATGGTGCAGATTTAGTACCTTGTGTCTCGATATCTGGATACTTCTTTTTGTCTATTAGTGCAAGTCTGTAACAACTGCCTTCAGCAGGTGTCATTTCTAGATTCCATAATGATCCTGTCTCATTAGTGAATTCCTGTAATCGTTTCAGTATGTGTTGTAATACTTTCTTCATAAATGGTACTTCTTCACTTATTGGATTACCAGTATAGTTTAGACACATCTCATGCATTCCCAACACTCCAATAGTATTGAAGAAATGATTGAAGTTTACACCATAATAGTGTGTAAATGGCATCAGTTCTTTAGAGTATTTCTCTATCAATTTGCGTTTTCTTATCAATACATTCTTTGCATCATTCAGCAATCTATCCAATCTTTCAAACAACTGTGTATCATCTTTACTCAAGTATCCAAGTCTTGGTAGATTCAATGTAATGACACCAATACTACCAGTAGATGATGCTAGATTCCAATATCCTCTTGCTTTAAGATCTGATAATCTAAGATTCAAGCGGCAACACATTGCACGCACTTGATACTCATCTATCCCTGATCCAACATAGTTGTAATAATAGAAACTACCAACTGCTGCTGATACTTGCATCATATCTAAGAATTCATCATCAGATGGATTCACATTCTTAGTCAAGTTAAATGTTGGTATTGGAAATGTGAATGGTCTACCATCTGGATCTCTTTCCAATAATACTTCACATATTGCTTTGAATATCATCCGTGACTCTTGTTCGTAATCAGCATATGTTTCATCTAATGTTTCACCACCGAGCACAATAGGTGTTTCTTGCCAGTATCTTGGTATTATCATATTTAATGTAATATTGCTAAAAGGTGTCTGGAAAGCTTGACGACACGGGAAATTAGTGTTATATATCATCCTCTGAATGTTCTGTTTAACTTGCTTATATGACAACTTATCCTTTCTGACGAATGGTGCAAGTAATGTGTCTACATCTGATAGTGCTATTGCTCCACTCCATTCTAATTGTGTCATAAATATGTAGTTAACAATATGGTCCACAGCAGAGTCAAGATGTTTAGCTGGTTTGGATCTAATGTCTGGTGTCTTGATGCCTTTCTGTAACAATGCATATAAATTGCCACCATAGCAGTAAGGAATTATCATACCACTAGACAAATTGTGTATGTGAAAATCACCTTCTATATGTCTTTTAGATAACCTCTTTGGTAACCTACTCAATGCATAATTTGCTAATGCTTTGTCTGCAATATGTGACAACAAACCAGAGAAATTGTAATTAAAGTTGGCATTCTCCTTTACTCTCCATGATTTCTTCTTAAGATATTCTTGTATAACACGATAATTGTTCATCTTATCATCACCCTCCTAGAACGAGATGTGTAGTATCAGCAAGTGTCTTATAACTCTATGGCTGAAATCATTTCCGCATATTGTAGAACAATACTTCAGCCTCTTTCAGTACTTGTTGATAATCTTTGTATGTGTTAATAGTTCTCCATGTATTCTTCAATCTAACTGCTGTTAACTTACGTTCTCTTGCTAATCTTGGTAACACAGTTGGTTCAAAATCACCAATGTTAGGAAAGTATGTATTAACTATGTGTTTTTTGAAACAATAGTGTCCAGCATTTACATAAAAGTTGACTATTGGTTTCTGTTTAAAGTCTATCACTAGGTTCTGTCTCAACTTCACTACACCTAATCCTATTCTTGGTTTAGCAACTATTACTGCTGCACCTCTATCACATGACATCCATAATATATTGGGATCATATAAGATAATATCATCTACATTCATCACATATGCTCTGTCACTCTTAATCAACTTGAATGCATTCTTAATAGCACCACCAGTTCCCAGTTTCTCTGTCTCTATTGAAAATTCTACACCATGTTTCTCATTATATATGAGTGGATACACTTCTCTGGATGCAATTACAATGTGTTCAAAATCATGTCTAAACAACCAAGATATTTGATGCTCCAATAAAGTGAATTTTCCAATCTTCAACATAGGCTTTGGTGTGTAAGTATGTGGCTTGAGTCTCCAAGCATCTCCACCAGCAAGAATTATTGCTTCTTTACAAGTTCTCTTTTCTTCCATATTTTCACTCTCAAGTCTCTACATGCTTCATATAATGGACATTTCTCACATTCATTCATATCTTCACACACTAATGTCCACCACATTAACAATTCCTTTTCCAAGAAATATAGACGTTTGATATTATCAACTTTCTTCATCAACTTTCTGCATGTTTTGTAAAACTCACATTTGTTTCCACATTCATTGGCAGTCTTCCCTAAGTATTCACATACTGAATGCCATTTCTTGATAACTATTGCATCAAGTTCTGTTATCATTTCAAGATTCAATTGCAACACATCCCTTTATTAGTTTTCACTTATTTGATCTATTATCTGTATCATAATAGGTCTAATAGGGCACTTAGTAATATCTTCACACTGAGAAGAGTACTTACATATTTGACAGATATCTTTGCTAAGTTGTTTTAGTAACTGTATCAGTTTTGCTTTCATCTTCACTTAACTCCATTCTTTTGATTGGCATCCTCAACATCTGTCTTATCCAATTCTCTGTTTCTACATCGTGTGTCAATGCACCATATCTATATAATGTAGCAATCATTCTTGTTTGTGTCAATAGTGTAGCTGGTTTGATCTCATAGAATACTGGTTGTGGTATAGTTTTGTATCCACGTATTTTGCACACTCTAGAAATAACTTGATCAACCAATTGATCTGCCAACTCTTGCTGAAATGTTTTCACTATCTCTTCTTCCTCTAGATCAGTTACTTCAACCTGCCTTTGCCTAGGACCACGTTTAGGTTTGGATAAGAACCCTTCATAGATAACATTGACAAACATTTCATGATAGTCTTTAAGTTCTTCCATCCTTGATGCTTCTACTTTCTCTAGCTTGTAATAATATGGAAATATTAGTTCAGTAACTCTGTCTAAATTCTTGAACTCTTCTTCCGCATACTCCATTGCTTCTGGTGTAGGTGGATTCTCTCTGTCACCTACATACAAAACCCACAATGGAAATCCTTTTCTAAATAATACTTCACCTGCTGCTTTCTCAAAATTTGCCTTACTAACTATCACATTATATAATGGTTCTAGTGGTGACTGTCCAAGATCTAGTTCACTCAATTCAAAGAACTTGAAATGTCCAACCTCTTCTCTATCTAACTTCACTTCATTTGGATATCCTTCTTTGAACACATATCCAATTGGTCTACCAAATTCATCAAGTAATGGTGTGCGTTTGAATGGATCTCTTTGATAGTCCATATATAATGGATCAATTGTATGGATATATACTATATCATTGCCTAATGCATTCTTGCATAACTCTAAGAATCCTCTTCCATATAAGAAACAATCTTTTACAATTATTCTCATCCTCTGTACCAGACCAACTTGTTTAGACCACAGTTCTATTGCCTTAGCCTCTCGTTTTGCTACATCTCTTAATGTTTCATCAACATTTGGATCAGGTATAAATGTAAATCCTGGACCAACTATTTTCTTAACATATTTATTGATTCTACCCCACACTGTACCATCCAATCTATACAGTCTAAGAAACTCTTCACCCTTTAGTTTTGGTGATACTCTTTCCAACATCACTGCTTCTGATTTGTTCTTCTTGTCTAGAGAATGTACTATTACACTTTTCTCCAATGTTTGTTTCTTCTTAGACAGTGAATCAATAATATCTACAAACTTTTCCATTGCATATCAACCATGTTTCTTTTCTATTTCAACCTTCATATCTGTTTCTTTATTTACACATTCTAGTGCTTTCTGTATAATGCTTTCATACAAACCACAAGCTTTGATGACTGGTATATATGTTACTGGAATGTTTTTAATACCATCTATTTCCATGATTTGAGAATACTTCTTGCATTCTCCCATACATATATTTGCTACATGTATAGTTTGTTTCTCCATGTTTTCTTTCATTTCAAGACATACTAGCTTTCCATTATACCAGTACAATGGTTTTTGATCAGTACAAACTGAACACCACAAAATATCCTCCATATCACGGACACATACATGATATATCTTGAATTTAATATTGTTACATCTATAATGTAATGATTTCATAACATCACCTCACAACAATTCAACAACAACTTTTGCTGGATCCTTAATTACTTTCATCAAACATTCCCATGAACAAAACCGTAGTTTGAGTGTATCACGCTGTCCTGGAGTCTCTCTGATCAACAGTAGAAAATATTTCTGATTGACTATTGCTTTCTTGCACACACTACATCTGATTCTCATCCAAACCACATAACAGTTCTTGATTGACTATTATAAACACATGTTCTCTGATTGAATCCCATATCAACTTTATTCCAAGTGGTGAGAGTTTGCTATTTAATTTGAATGACTTCTCTTCACCACTTCTCTTTTTATGAAGATGAAGTCTTGAATTTATCCACTGTGAAAACTTTGGATTACCAGGTTGTGGTTCATAGTATGGTTCAAGTTCATTAATACTGAACTTGTTTTTACCTGTGTTCTTCACATGTTTGAATATCATCTTTACCAACAGTTTTGCACTTTTGGACAATCTCTTATATGTAGCTAATGCAGTCTCTCTAGAAACTTCATCATCTACAATTACTGTGTATTCATGTGGAGTTATTCTACCAATTGCAACTGCATATTCACATGCCTCTTCAAATATCTTAGCAAACCTTGTCTTATTATGAATATCTAGCATTGGATCTAATGTTGGATTTACTCTAATGTGTCCTTCATACACTATTTTGCCATTTTGAGCAATGTATATGTACCCACCCATCTGTCTCTGTACTGGTCTTCTCCAATACTGTTGAAATCCACCAAGTTGTATAACTCTAAAAGCATGTGTCATTCCAATATCACATGATGCATGTCTGTGTGCAATTATAACATCTTTAATATGTGGATACTGTTCCAACCTTTCTGCAACAGCTATCAAACTGTCCTGTACTGCTCTTGGAGATACACCTATTGCAGAATTACCAGCAGAATGCCACATGAATACTTGATGATTCTTTGCTACAGTAGCTACTCCCCACCATCCTATGTAATCTGCATTCAGACCAAATGCCTGTAACTCTGTAACAAACTGCCATGCAAAATTCTCTCCTCTTCTTCTCTCATGTGTACCTCTTAGTATGTGAAAGTGTGCTTTATTGCCAGTTATTTCTTGTATCTTGTGATCAATCTTACAGAAGAAATATCCAGCAGCTAATGTTTGATGAGATACAGCAGGTAACACTTCATCATATGCCTGTTCACCAAACCATTTGCCATATATATCTGCACCAGATAATATGTCACCAACACAATAGAAGTGAACTTCTGTTTTCTCTGTTTGATATTGCTTTATCAGTTCATATACTTTGTTTAAGAATGACTGTAGTGCATCAAAATCACACAATTGAGACCACAAGTGTAGATCAGACATGAAGACTGAACAAATTGTTCTTATCATCTCTCATCATCTTCTTCATTGCCAGCACGCACATAAATAGCTTTTTCTATAGTCTGATTTCCACGTATGCGTTCTACAATCAGATATTTTGGCAATGAATCACCTAACACATATTTTGGTGTTATCTTCAGTTCTTCATGACTTTCAGCACATTGTCTAGCTTCTTCTTCAGTATCATATATATTACCACAAATCAAGCATACCCATTTTAATGCATATGATTGTGTTTCTTGCATGTTACACACCTATATATCCTAACCATAATTACTCCAATTACCAACAGAATAATACCAAAGTATCCACCTTGTAATGAAATGATTTCAGAATATCCACCAACCTGCCACAGTGCGTGTGCATAATCATGCACTAATACACCAAGTCCAAATGCAAATAATATCCAACCAATCAATTCTCCAAGTGTAATGTTGAATCTAGGAGTATCATGTTGTATGTGATACTTCTTCTTCATCCAATAATATACACCAAATATTAGTAATGCCCATCCAATCCACCAAAATATCTGTTCCTTAATAGTCCATGGGTATCCAAAACATGTGTAGAAAATATTCCAATACCATATGAAATCTGGATCAATCCAGAACTTTGGAAATGGTACATTCAACATATACAAGAAATCAAGGAATCCACCAAAATATAATGCTGAATTTAGAAATGCAAACCACTTCCCTTGAGGTGAAGGTATAACAGAATATAACATCAGACTTACTACTATAAATGTTGATGTCATAAATGCCCACCATGGGACTTGATACTCATATCCAAGTTCCCATAATGGTGGACATACTAACACATCCATTCTAGTGAATAACAAAAGAAACAGGAATATCCACAGATATGTTATTGACACTGATGAATGTAATTTCTTCAATACCTTCATTGTATTCACCTTTCTATGTATCTAAATCCACTACCTGACCATCCACCACGTATTACATCACTGTTTTGAACTATTATCACATCTTCAAACACTGCACTAAAGTTTCCATATCCAACTGCACATATTGCTGATGAATCTGTTACAGTAGTTTGATAATTGCACCAGAAACTACATCCTTTTACTATATCACCATCCTGTATTTCAGTATATGGTTCTATCAATGGATTATATCCACTACCAATTGCATATTTGACTTTACATATAATACCAACTGAACTAGATCCTGCAAATAGATGCCCAATAAATGGCTCATTAGTTAATGAACCATCTGCTACTGTTAGCTCATGTTCTACTAATGGCTTATATACTGCAAAATCTTGATGGTTAAAGATATCTAATGTCTCTAGCTTGAATCTGGTACGACTACCAACAATTCTAGCTATCCAGTTCAATCCCTTAATAATTGCATTACTTATAGGACAAGTGGAAGACTCACCAGTTGGAATGATTCTCTCATGCCAATAATATTGACCAACTACATTGCTTTCTCTATTGCTATCATGATATGGTCCAGGTTGACATATTCTCTTTTCAAGTATTTGTTCTGGATGTAATGATCCATCGGGTGTGAGTACATGTGCGTTACTACCAGCCAGTATTTCTCCATTATATTCATACAACATTCCAAGTGTTCCAGCAGTAATTCCCCAGTGCCCTACTGACACACCAAGTTTTACTGGTCGAAATTTCTTGGTCTTATCTACACTAGAAGAAATATATACTGTAGGACTGTCTAATGCTCTAACTTCACCAATCTCAACTACATCTGTTGGGATATCATCTATTGTTTTAGGAATAATATCTTCTGGTGCTAGACATGACTCTGGTAATTTCTTTATAACATATACTCTCAATACTTTCTCATTCTCTATCACTTTTCCATTCTTGATTCTAGGCTTTAGTTCTTTAGATATACCTACCACATTTCTCTTTTTACTTAGATGTATGAACAGTTTCTTATGATCCATTGATTTCTAACCTCCTATCAACAGTGTAATAACTGCAACTATTATTGACAATATAATAGGCTTGATCCAATTGTTTATCAACTCTTGCTTCCCTCTTCTTTGATGTACTTCTATCTCTAGATTAGTTACTCTATTGCCCATATGTTTCATTTCATTACTAACAGTCTTGCTCAAACGTTTAACTGAGTCTCTAAGATCACTAATATCTTCCTTAAGTGCATCAATCTTGGTCTCTACAACTGCTAGTCTTTCTTCCATTGAGTCCATTCACTTCACCATTACCTTGTTACTCACTAAAGAAAATAAGGTTTACTCGCCAGATACTACAGATATTGTTCAATCAAAGATTGCAATTGCAAGGCTGGTTGATCCCATGTTAATTTAGATGCAAGTTGTATACACTTCTCACTCTTCTTTCTATAGTAATCTTCATCATGCAATAGTTTCAGTACTTTATTTACAAAATCATCAATATCTACAATTCCAAACTCTCCCCATTGAAACCACACCTTTGTCTGTATCTTCACATATTCTATTGCATCACCAAGATATTCTTTCACACCAACCTGTTCAGAAGTGACAGCAGGAACACCACATGCTGCAGCTTCTAGTATTGGCAAACCAAATGCTTCACCAGCAGATGTATTCACGTACACACAGGACATGTTATAATACTTGACCAATTCACTATTTGGGACTGGATATATTCCTGCAGCAGGATGAAACTTCACTCTATCTTCCACATTATAATATTCAGCAATTGATATAAGATTCTCACCAAGTCTATTCTTGAATCTACCAAGTGCATCTGTTATCATTAACAAATTCACATCCTGCATCTTAGTTAGAGACTGAATCAATAGTGGTAACATTTTCCGTACATTATTGTCTCCAACATAAATACAGTCAAAATGTTTCTTCATATTCATTGGCTTGAATACATTAGTGTCAACACCATGTCTGATAACAACAGTATCTATTATTACACCAGAATCACAGAATATCTTCTCTGAATATTTGGATGCAGTCACAAGATGATCATATTCATTTATCATCTCTACCCATTCTTTAGATGCTGGTGGATTTTCTACTACTGACATAGCTATCTTAGGACATTTGATCCTCAATTGTTTGATCATAGAGTGTATAGCTTTAAAGTGTGGATAACTTCCATGTGTAATTATCAATTTTGGTTTCAACTTTACTAATGCATATTTTAGACCATCAATGCTAGAAACAGATATCTGAGTATATTTGTCAAATTTGACCACACCATCTTGCCATGATGTTCCACCTGATATAACAACTATTCTCTCATCTAAATTCATTCTAGATATCAGATTTCTAGCTACAGTACCAAATCCAGTTAAGTATGTTGGCTTGGGACCAAACATTAAAACTGTCATTTGGATACCTCCTGTGTTTGAACAGAGTTGTCATATGTTATCAGATACACTTTAAATTTACATGATGGACAAGAATAGACAATGAATATCTCTCCATCTATTGGATCAATTGATACACCTTCACATACCATTTCAATATCACATTTATAACATCGTAAATGTATTTGACTCATGCTACTATCTCCCTGAACTTTACCACTCTTTCTTCTGGCATGTAATCAATTAATAAGTGTATCAAATACTCATTCCAATATTCAGTGACATCATTAATTGCCCAATGTACTAGTTCATGAACATCTAAGTATTTGAGATACTCTATTATCAAATCAATGTCTTCAGTTGAATTCATCATGTCTTTAAAGTCTATTATTACTGCACTATTGTTCTTGCCAAGTAAACAACATGAACCAATTCCTGCAATCAAAAATACCCATTTTGGATTGCCTTCATGACACAAAATAATAGGAAAGGATATCATAGCTAATCACTCTTTGGTTTAGCAAGTGAATCAATATACTTCAATCCTTTCTTTACATCTTCACTATTCACAGAAATCACATACCTATTTGCCATCATGTTTAATGTCCCTATCATCAGTATCTTTTTGTTTATAATGTCATTAACATTGGCATCAATATTGGCTTTATTCAACATGTTTCTTAATTTCTCAATTATTACACTGAGTTCTTCAGTACAAAGCCATTTGTCCGTGAGTAACATCAGATAGAATTGTCCTTTGCCAATATACCAAATACTGTATTCTGTTAAGTGCAATGATTTCAGTATATCAGCATTATCTTTCACAAATTGTAATAATTGTTTCAATGTATCATAATCACATTCAATCAACACTCTATCTATCTCTGCTGTTTTCCAATCAGGTTTAATGGAGAATGTGTTGAATCCATATAATGAAATATAACATTGACCAACACCATTCCATTTCTTTATCTCTTCTTCCAAGTCTTCCTTGCTACACAATATCATTGATCTAAACTGTATTGGAAATGATGGTGGAAATACTCTTCTTTTATTCACCAGTTTTCTAGAGTGCATTGTCCATCCATCTCCTTACCAATATATGTGTACACTTTCTTCCTTAACTTTTCATATATTGTCTCCCAATCTACTGCTTTCAATACTTCATCTGGAAGATATGTATATGGATCTATAGCAATTTCACTCACTTCAAATTCAGCTGGTAACGCATAATCTGTCACCTTCCCTCCACCTCTTCTTATTTTATACACTTTATCTTTATCTGCATGAAATCGTGAAAAGTATTTCTTTCTAAACACAGTTGGATATCCAGCTTTTGCCAATGCATCTTTCTTAACTGGTACTCTAAAGAATTTACTGCCAGCATCAAAATATGTACCAAAACACATGTTAGAATATAATGCTGCCTTGATATGAGCAGGTATCCCAACTATTTTGGTCTGTTGTTTGTTTGGCTTACCATATCCAAGAAATGTTTTCACCTTACCATCTTTTGCATCAACTTTAATCAATGGCTTTTTAATAGCAGATGGTATTCCAATATCCAGTATTGATACTTGCTTATTACGTACTTGTTTCAATATCTTCTTAATTTCTGGTATAGTATTCTCTCCAAACAACTTGTATCTGTATATTAACTCAACCAACTGTTTCTCTATAACAGATGAATCTGATCTGATTAGTTCTGCACCAACTATGTCAAGTTGTGATGTTCTCTTGCCATCCTTGTATACTAGTTCACCAACGTATCGTTTCTTCACACCCTTCCGTATCCACATCTTTCTATACACTTTATCCAGTTCCATTTTAAAATGTCCCTCTGGTAAATTGTTTTTATGTTCATAATCTCTTAAGTATCCAGCTATCTTCTTCTGTATTTGTGTAGCCACATCTAAGAAATTATCATCTGTTGCTGGATACACTACAAATATAGAATCAGTATCACCATATATTACTTTGATACCATCTTCCTTACATCTACCAGCAATATACTTGATCAACTCTTGACCTTTCAATGTAACTGCTTCTGCTACTGGATTTCTATAACCATCCTTCATCCAAATCCTTCTACACAGTCTAAATCCTTCATAATCTAAAATGCCATAACATGCATTAGTACAATACTTCCATGCCTTTTCCTGTCTTTCATACTTGATTCTTTCATCTTCTGTCTTTGCTTGTAGTTTCAATTGCTTCTTCTCATTGCGTTTTTTACGTAGCATCTTTACCAATAATGGTATAACACCTTCACGCACTGATGGATCCCAGAACTTGTGATTCTCATCAACTACCTTTGTACCAGCTACACTCAATGTCTCTACTGATATGTTGTATGCAAGTATTATCATTGGATACATTTCCTTAAAGTCAAATACAAACACATAATCCCATACCTTCTCTTCTTCTGGCTTGATAACATATGCACCTGGAAGTTTGTAATTATCACTCTTTACTTCCAGTTTCAAATATGCTCTTTCTGTTGGGAACATATACTTACCATGAAATGTTCTCAACAGTAATGTATCTATTATATTCTTGCGTGATAGTGTTTTGTCTAGTGGTAACCCCGCTACTTTAGCTATTTCTTCATGAAACTGTATAACACCACATTTTGCTTCCAACTGTACCATTGCTACTAAGTCATTGTAGTTTCTGTGAAGAATAATCTCTGGATTTGTTTTCCATGTTTCTTTGAATGATTTTTCAATGTGTATCTTTTCTGTCTCTAATCCCTCTTTCTCTATAACATATTCCAAATCATATCTCTCTAGTTCACGATTTGTTAACTGTTTATAACCTTCCAGTAAATCAAACAATATCCTACCTGCTATCTTTAGTCTTCCACCTTCTGTTCTTCCGACACAACCTTTTTTTGAAATCTTTCGTATTGCAAATGGTACTAACATGCTATGTGGTATTCTGTAGTAGTCCATCCTATGCAATAATTTCAGTATGTCAAATCCAAACAAATTCCATGCTACCAATAGATCTGGATCTTTTTGATTAAGATAGTCAATGAATGTTTCAATAACTTCTTTCTCACTTTCACATCTTATTACTTTTAATTTCTTATTGTCATCTGACTTCCATTTGGTCTCATTATGATTCCAATAGATTTGCACATATTCATCATCATAACTGTCATAATATCCAATTACTACAATTGGTTCATTAAGATGTGGACCAACCTTTCCCCATCCTGATGCTGATTCAATATCAAAATAACATATTCTGTATGTTCTATCATCTACATCAAATGGTTCAAGTGTAGGAAATATTACACCACTCTTTATTCCTTTATCTATCAAAAATCTCAATGCATATCTAGATGGTCTGGACATATCTGCTTCTAATGTCAATATACCTGCCTTCTCTAAAAACTTGTGATCCTTGACTATTGTCTTTGGATTAGACCTATAGATTATTATTGTATCTTGAAGTGTTCTGTAATATGGTGGACCATCTTCATGATCTGGTGGTTCAATCTTATCAACACTAACTTTCCTAAGACCTGCTACTCTCTTCTTCAACAGGAATCTTGCATCTTTACCCCAATCTCCTCTTTCACGCCATTGCCATTTCAATACACCAAAGTATGGTCTGATCTTGTGTTTCTTGCTGATCACCCAATAGAATTTACACTTGCTTCTTGTATCACGTAATGATAACACAATTTCATACTTATCATAATTCCCTATTTTACGTGACACAGTATTAGCAGTAATCAAATAACATAATGTTGGTTTCACTCTTGGAATATATTCAATCTTTTTCTTCTTATAATTCCATACTTTCATACATCACACCAAATAAAAATAGGGAAGTTTAAATTAGATCTTTTACCAGGTGCCATGGTACTTCTTTATGTGTGTCTAGATGCTGTACCAACAACTGTAATGCCATCCACACAAAAATGTCCAAGTCAATGTTGTATTCAGCACATCTTTCTCTAACTTTACCATATATCACACGTGGTATCTTTCCTTCATAGTGTGCAAACTTGCTCTTCTCACGTATTAGTTTCTCTTCTTTCTCCCAGTCAATTGGAATACCCACATTCACTCTTTTTGCAATCTCATCTTGTCTATCTACTGTCATTTCTGCTGCTAATTTAATCAATCTCTCTTCAGTCATAACTGGTTTCTTGGGTGGTGTACTTTCCTTAGCCAGCAACCTTTGTGCTTCCTCTTCTGTTGGCAATTGTAATTTATCTCGTATCTTGCTCAATGTCTTTCTTGAATGTACTGACAACTCCTTGGGTGCTAGTTTCTCTAGCTTGTCTTGAAATGTTGGTTCTATCTTTGCTACTGACATGTGATGATAAAGATCACGTTCTGATCTACCCAGCATTTGTGCAATACGTTTGAATGTCCATTTCTTGGGATTTATTTCTTTCAGTTTCTTAATTGCTTTATACACATCTTCACTGTCTAATGGTGTATACATGCCTTCTGACAAACTTAGAATAATTTGAACATCTTCTGGTACATCAATTATCCTCAATGGAATATACACTTTCCCTCTCCTTTTCATTGCTTCCATTCTATATCCACCAGCAAATACTTCATTGTTTGGTGTAGCCAGTGGTGGATTGAGAAGAGGAAGTGTAAGTCCTTCCTCTTCCAGTGCATCCAAGTTCTTCTTCAGTCTTTCTATCACTTTCTCATCTCTTATTGATCTGACATTAGTTCTTGCTATCTTCACTTCTTCTATTGGAACCAGTCTAAGCTTCATTCCAAACATATTAATTTCTTCATATTGTTTGACTGACATATCTGTTCACCTACAGTTCTTCCAACTGTTCTAGTTCTTCATTATACTCTATTGCTTCTTGTTCAGTAACCAACCTAATAGGATGCATACCATAGACTTCCATCAGCAACCATCCTGGTTCATTCTTCTTATCATCTGGTTTGAACAACCTTACATCACCATAGACCAACACTTCAGAACCTTCACTGATATTTCCCAACAGTTCATCTCGTATACTAAGTTTGACTCTACTGTGTGGTTCTGCTGTTTCAATATCACCTGGCAATAAATGTCTAATATGTCTCTTCTTCACTTCATCCCAAGTTGTTCTATCTGGTGTTCTAAGTAATCCACGTACCCAACATGTTAATCTAGCTCTTGAACCTTCAGACAAATATGCATCTTCCATCTCAGTTCTTAGTTCATCTACCATGTACACATCAAAGAAATCACTAGTCATTTGTAGTATTAGCATGGCAGGTGTCATATCCCATTCTTCAGCAGATTCTACAAACATTGTTGATGAAGATGGAGATAATGAAATGATTTCATCTGTGTCATCACGCAACAGTGCTTTAAACTCCACCAATTTGCCAACTGGAACATCTATCTTAGTTGCTAGACTGCCCCATATATTCATAACTGCTGGTCTATAGTTGCCTAAGTATTTTAATATGAACCATATCGTTCTCTTCCATTCTGGCTTTAGTTCACCCTGATAGTTTGGGTTTGGTACTAACCTACCAAATCTTCTAACAAATTCTCTCCTGTCTCTTACTCTACCATCAGAGAAACAATACCCCTGTGCTATGGCTGCATCCTGATCTTTAGCCCATTTCCTTAATGCCTGTATTCTCATTCTTTCAGTTGTATCTATTGGACCAGTA
>Ga0190361_1000480_pt1 | contig 15787 bp, 10 predicted proteins | sample 48721845_MG_FD_161273 | JGI IMG/M metagenome (GOLD analysis project Ga0190361, IMG submission 161273) | Hydrothermal vent microbial mat bacterial communities from Southern Trench, Guaymas Basin, Mexico - 4872-18-4-5_MG | ecosystem: Environmental > Aquatic > Marine > Hydrothermal vents >...
TGGCGTCAACCCTACCACGAAGAAGGAGTTCTTCATCGCCAAGGAGTCAGGCAACATCATCAGCGTTGTTCACTGGCCGGCGGTCGTTCTTGACACCCCTTATGCAGACTTCGGCTACGACGACTATGTCGTCAATCCCAAGAAAGTTCCTGCCCCCGGAACCGAGATGACCTTGGTGATAGAACCCATAACGCCGAAGAAATGATTTAAGGAGGGGAAGATGCGTTTTGCATTCGTGGCGATGTTGCTTTTTGGTGGGGTGCTTGTTGCGCAAACTGCGGACACAGCGCCCCAGAAACTGACGCCGAGGAAGGTCAAGGAAAGTAAGCAGCAGGTGGACACGGAGAAGTTCGTGGAGCCTGAGAACAGACAGAGTGTGGATGAGGAGATAATGCGGGGATGGGGTGCTTTGACAGCGGATGAGTTGCTGGCGTGGGTGGTGGGTGTGCCGACCCAGAATGCAGGACTCCTAACCGAGAAAGTTTCGGTCAATATGCGGGGAATGCCTGGGCGTTATGGGGCGCAAAGGACTCTGGTGCTGCTTGACAACATTCCTCTGAACGAGGAGTTTATGGGTGATGTGGACTTCCGTTTCATTCCGACGGAGGCACTGGGTAGTGTGAAGGTTTTGCGTGGTGTAACGAGCGCGGAGTTTGGGGGTGTTGGCACAGCAGGGGCGATTCTGCTTGAGACGATGAAGGTGCGAGAGGCGCCGTTGTGCCGCGTGCGAACAGGGTTGGGCGATTACGATACCGAGGTCTATTCTGCGCTTCACGGCGCGCGCTACGGACGACTCAACTGGCTTGCAGCAGGTGGATACGCTCGCACCGAGGGATATCTTGTCAACTTTGACTCCACGCCGCGCAACTGGGAACAAGCCCGCGGACTCGCAAAAGCGTCCCTCGTCCTCACTCCCAGCATCGCTGTCTCCTCACTGACCGCCGCCGCATCCGCACACGGCTGTGCCGCATACTTCAATCAGAAAAGCACACGAGACTTACAAGCCATTGCCCTTGCGTCCCAAGAAGACCCAAGACGCGCTTGGGATTTCTCCACCGCCCTCTGGCGCACAGGACTTGACACCGACTACACCTGGCGTGCCTTCGCCTCAACAGGCAGATACCACCAGCACACCCTCGGCGCAAAGGGAACATCCACTTTCAGAGCGGGGATACACTCTCTCAAATGTGGCGTCTCCTACAAGGAGCAGTTTGCCAACACTCGTGACATCGGTGGCTCCCTTGAGGCAACCATATACTCCACCGCCTTTTTCGCGGAGGATTCTGTCCATTACCGCCTTTTCCGAATCCGTTTCGGTGTCAGATACGACGATGACTCCGCGTCGGGCGACTCCGCCACACCACGGGTCTGCGCCTCGTTCCTGCCTGTCAGGTGGCTCCTCATCCGCGGAGCGGTGGGCAAGACTTGGCGCGCCCCTTCCATCTCCGACCTCCTTTTACCTGAAACCAACTACGGCAACGCGATTTTCCGTGGAAACCGCAACCTGAAACCAGAAACAGCGTGGACATACGAGGTCGGCTCTCGTGTCAGATTTTCTGTCAAGAGGCGTTCTATCGCACCGTTTTCACTCTACGCTGATGCTGCTATCTTCCACACCGACGCGCGCAACCTCTACGACTACCTGCGTGTCGGAACCGACCCACTGTCAGGACTTCCCATCTTTGAACCACGCAATGTCCCCGGAATCGGCATCACAGGTACTGAACTCTCCGCACGACTTTCCAACATCCTCCCCAAACTTCACCTTATCATCAATTACGCCTACACCAACGCCAAATACACCGACTATCCGCTTGACCCCTCTATAAAGGGCAACAACCTTGAATACATACCATCGCATTACGGCACAGCGGCGCTGCTTTACACCCCCAACCCTGAAACGACGCTGGTGTTCTGGTGCCGCGCTTCTGACCACCGCAACACCGATATCCACAACTGGAAAGACCTCAACCTGCGCGCTTATGCGATATTCGGCATCCGTGCTGCTGTTGTCATCTCCGACCTCAAAACCGCCCGCATTCGCGTTCTACTTTCTGTTGACAACCTCACCAACAAGGAATATCAGGAGTATCGCGGCGTTCCGATGCCCCCACGCACATTCAGCGTCAGTATGGAGGTTGAGTTCTGATGGGGTAGGGATTGAGGCGGCGCTGCGTGTGACACGGCGGCGGATACGGGCAATCCGTGCCGCCAAAGCCGCTTTCTCCACCGCCGCTGCTGCCGCGCCTCTCTTCCTCACCGCCGCCACACTCTCCTTGCCTTACCATATTTCCACAATCGCCCTCGCGCTGTGTGTTGCCGTCGCATCCTTCATCGCCGCATCCCTCCCCGCACCTCTTCCCTCTGCTGCGCTACTCATTGATTCAAAACTCAAAACCAAAGAACGCCTTATCTCCGCGCTTGCCGTAACCTCCAGACGCGACCACATCGCAAACCTCATAAAACAACAGGCGGAAGCAGTGGCTTGCCCCGTCACACCTCCTCTTAAACTTCCCCGTTGGGCTGTTCTTGCTATATGGCTGTATCTTCCCGCCGCTCTTCTCCTGTTGACATCCCCAAAAACGACCGCGCCCCAGCATCCCGTAAAACTCCAAATCATCGCCGCATCGCAAAACGCAACCAAATCGCTCAAAAAACGGCTTCAGAAAGAGGCAAAGAAGCAGCCCACCCCCTCAAAGAAGAGGCTGCTGCGCCTTGCCAGTGCCTCAGAACAGGAAGTAAAAAGGGTGCGCAGGTTGTTGACCGACCCCCAGATTGCAGCGCTTCTGGCGAAGATAGCAGCCGGCAAAGGCGCAGGGGCTGGGGAAGGTGTTGGCAAGGCGGCAGAGACCATCCGCCGCACCGCCGCCACCATCTCTGTTAACGATGACCTCGCCGCTCTGCTGCGTCAACTGGCAAATGCTATCCGTTCAAAGAACCGCTCCGCCATAAAAAGGCTCCTTTCCCAAATCAACGCCTCCGTTTCGTCCATATCAAGAACCGCCCAGCGCGTCAAAAACATCGTTCGGGGAACCACAACGCCTGTCCCCGGCGAAGGCAAGGAAGGTGCCGCTGGAACGCAAAAGCCATCTGCGACGCAACCACTGTCTCCACAAACGCGGCTTGCATTAGTTCGTGCCGAACGCTATCCTCCCGTTCTTAAAGCCGCGGTCATCCGATATTTCAGAAGGCAACGCAAGTAGGATAAGTGTAAACGGCGGAAAAAGGGGTGAGCGGCTTGACAAACGCGCCTGTTGGAGATAATAAATTTTTGGAAGCCGAGGTGGCGGAATTGGCAGACGCGCCAGATTCAGGGTCTGGTCCCCGTTTACGGGGGTGAGGGTTCGAATCCCTCCCTCGGCATTGTTTAAGCGCAGGTTACTGTTTTGGACGGCGGCTATCAAGATAACGAACGCGACGCTCCACAGCCGTCAAAAACTTCCTCGCATCCTGCCCTGTCAGGCGGCAATAACGCAACAAAAAACGCAATCCCTGCCACAAGGATATAATGCGACGGGTAGAACGCCAAAGCCGTGCAACATCCTTTACGCGCGCTCTGAAAGTCGCCCGCCGAACACCCGATAAGTCCAATAAGAGCGCCTCTATCCCGCCTGAATAAAGATTCTTAAACAGAATATTTGATGAGTTGAGGTCACCGTGAACAAAACCACTTTTGTGGAGCCGCGCCACAAGATGCGCCACACATTCCAATACCCCCCGCCGACGCTCCTCTCCCAAATCATCCCACATACCTCCCCACACCAGATTTATCCCGCTCACCACACCCGACCGATACGGGGAAAGCGCAATTTCCCTGTCGCTTTTGCGCAGAACCACAACGGAGTAAACGCAGGGCAGACCCACAGAAGAGAGCAGCAGACCGTTACGCATATCTCGCAGCGACTTTGATGTGCGTAAAGAGCGCGGCGTGGTCTTGACCACGAAGACGCCGTTCGGCGTTCGCAGAAGCCGCACCTTTTCTCTGGCGAAGCGGTCGTCTATCTGCTCCGCTGCAGACAACAACTCCTCATCACCTTGCCTAACCAGCCAGTTCGCAATGTCCTCATAACCTTCCAGAAAGAAAAGAGACAGTGCTTTTTGCCTGCGGCGAACTATCGCCATAACAGTTCCTTCCAACGCCTGCAAAGCATAACAGAGGCAGACGCACTTCTCAAGCCATCGGACTTCGCGGTGTCTGCAAAACCCAACGGTAACAGGGGCGGGATAGAACAGGACTACCCCGCCCCATACGCATTAGCGACCTTCCAGTGTCGCGGCAATGTCCTCCTCTACTTTACCGATGGGTTTTATGTTGTGGCGTTCCGCCAACACAGAAATGAGGGTGGGGGTCAGAAACGCTGGAAAACTGGGACCGAGGCGAATATTGCGCACTCCCAAAGCAAACAACGATAGGAGTATCGCCACCGCCTTCTGCTCAAACCACGATAAGACAATGGAAAGAGGCAAATCATTGACGGAGACGGAGAGGGTTTTTGCGGCGGTGTCTGCAAGGATAATGGCGGCATATGCGTCGTTGCACTGCCCCGCGTCCAGAAGGCGCTGAAAGCCCGCCACCTCGCCAAGGTCAAGATGGTTGATGCGGTATTTGCCGCAGCCGAGCGTCAATATGAGGGTGTCAGGTGGCAGCGCCTCAACAAATTCGGTGTAATATGAGCGGGTAGATTTCGCACCATCACAACCACCCACAAGATATATCCTGCGTATCTTGCCAGACTTAACAGCGTCAAGAACCCTGGGAAGAGCATCTATTAGCGTCTTGCGTCCAAACCCCACCGTCAGTTTCCGCTGCACCGCATCCTCCGCGAAGCCCTCCGCATCCAACGCCACCTTCACCGCAGCCCCGAAATCCTCTCCTTCTATATGAGCCACACCGCGATAGCCCACAGCGCCACAGGTGAAGACCCGACCTTTGTAGGACTCTTTTGGCGGCACCAAACAGTTTGTGGTGAGAACAATCGCACCTTTGAACGCCTCAAACTCCCTCCTCTGGTTGTGCCACGCCGTTCCCCAGTGCCCCACAAGGTTTTTATGCTCGCGCAGTTTTGGGTAGCCGTGCGCGGGCAGCATCTCTCCGTGAGTGTAGACATTGATTTTGTGTGCGGCGGCTTGCTTCAAAATCAACTCCAAATCCGCCAAATCGTGCCCCGAGACAAGCAGCGCCTTGCCCGCTTTTCCGCCCACATCCACCTGCGTCGGGGTCGGGTCGCCGAACCGCTCGGTGTTCCCCGCATCTAGTATGCGCATAGCGCCCAAATTCGCCCGTCCACAGTCCATCGCAAGGTTATACAACTCCTCAATGTCGGTCGGCTCGTCAGCAAGCCGTGCCAGCGCCCTCACCGTAAAACGGTAGATATCCGCATCGTCCTTACCCAACTTGCGGGCGTGATAAACATATGCCGCCACACCTTTAAGCCCATAAACCACCGTCTCCTGCAGCCCCACAACATCCACACCCAAACGCTCCATCCGCCTCTCAATTGACGCCTCCTTACCCCTTTTCAGCAACTCCTCACGGTTTGTCCCCGGCGACCATTTAATTCCGCCATCACTCACCTTCGCCGTCAACTCCTCCACCTCTCTTATGTAGCGCTCAATCCGTGAGGGGTCAAAATTCGTGTTGGTCAAAGTGGCAAACAGCGCCTCCATCAAAATGTCCTCCGCGTCTGTGTTGCGCTTTCCCGACTCATAAAGCGGTCTCAACGCCTTACTCAAATGCTTCAGTCCATCAATAAGGCAGTCCTGCAGCGTGGCGGTCTCGTCATCCTTACCGCAGACCCCAACGCGTTTGCACCCCTCACCACCTGCCGTCTGCTCACACTGATAACAGAACATCATCACCTCCTTAAGAAACTAAACTTGCATTGTGGTAATATTTTTCCATTTTTATCCGCAGACAAAAACCATCTCATCTCCTAAACGCAGCCAGAGTCGTTGAAGCAAAATAACGCTTGACCTGCGCCCCCGTCTGTTCCAGCAACCCCCCAAATATGCATCTTCCCCCACATATGGGCTTCTCCAAAAGGCATGTTCTTACGCGAAAAGGTCCTCCCACCGCCTCCCAGATAGAAAGAAGTGTTATCTCATCAGGTTTGCGTGCAAGAACAAATCCGCCCGCAGGTCCTCTTATTGAGCGCAAAAATCCCGTCCTTACAAGTGTCTGTAAAACCTTTGACAGATGTGCCTCTGATACCCCCATTTGTGACGCCATTTCCTTTGTGGTGACAGGAGATTGTGAGTTGACCAACAGAACCATCGCGTGGAGGGCAAGAGATATGCTCTCTGTTATCCGCAGCATCGTATAAGCCCTTATTATGGTAATACAATACTATATTATAACGCAGCCAAACCGTCTGTCAAGTCCAAAATGTTGTGTAATTTTTTCTCTGCTTGTAACGAAGGGAAGCCCCGCACTTACAGTGCGGGGATGCAGGTCGTGAGTCAAAAGGGAGGTGGATGGGGAAGGTAGCGGGGTGGTCGTTACCACTGCAGCGTCGCGCACAGAAGATGCGGAGCCGCAGCAGTGCAGCGTACAATGCTACAGCGCAGTTCTTTTCATAGTATCACAAAATTATGGACACAACTAAATCAAACAATGTCCTCATCAATTGTGTTCTCCCATGGCCTCCTTTGGTTGTGCAAAAGATGAGCGCGAACGAAGGAAAACGCTTTTTCCAAAGATTCCAAAGCGCGATGGGCTGACCAATTGGACGCGAGTTCTGTAGCCCTGCGCCCGAATTGCTGAATAAGGTGAGGATGGCGTATGAATGTTAACATAGAGGTTGCTAACCCATTCACATCGCGTGGGGCGACCACGAATCCTGATTTATTAGGGAGACAGAGGAATTTCGCTGCTCCGCATTTTGACGAAGATATCAACGCCAGTCCCGAGGACGCGGCTTCCAGCAGCGCTATTCCCCAGACCTCAAAGAGGGAAGGCAGCACAAACACATCGTGCGATTTGTAAAGGCTGGGCATCTTTTCGTATGGAATCGCCCCTATGAATTTTGCCCATTGGTTTAACCGACAAAAGTCTTTAACAAGAGGGGCCATCGGCCCATGCCCTGCAAAGGTGAAAGTGAAACGCTTTTCTTTCTCCCGAACAGCGATCATGGCTTTAAGTAGGTATTTAAGCCCCTTTATCGGCACCATCCTGCCTGCAAACAAAAAACGTACAGGGTAAGAAAATTTCCTCTCAGAAGGAGAAAAGTTGTTTGTGTCGATCCCCCAGTAAGGCAGGAAAATGCGCTCTTTTTCCACTCCTATACCAAGGAGGAAACGCTGTGTAAGAGGGGACATGGCAAGAAAAGCATGGAAGAACCCCCTTATTAAGATTTTCTTAAGGTGTCTTAAGGACGGCCTTTGTTCAAATCCTTCCCCTGTGTCGATGGTTAGTAGTGTGGGTCGTCTTAGTAACTTCCTGGCAGCAGCGATACCCACAAGTGTTGGGGAGAGCAAACTCCCTATAACAACTATCTGGTGTTTCACAGCCCTCATAAAAAGGGTTGGGGAGGTTTGGATGCTTGCAAATATTGGGTCGCGCCCTCGTGCTTTGGGAATTCTTATCCCTATGTATCTAACCTTTTCCTCGGTGCGTTTGGAACCTCGCCAGAAATACTCTTGGTCCACCGAAACAAGTTTCACTTGAAAAAGGCGGGAGTGGGAATTGAAGAAATGAATGAAAGACATCAGCGATGGGCGTTTTCTTGAGAGCCAGAGGACTTCAAACACGGTAGTTTCTTTCATCGGTTTTCAGCCCCGAATCCCAGGTGAAAGAGAAACCGTTTCCACAGGGGAACAGAGAACATATCGTATTTGGGGTCGGGATACCACTTTTTACGGACGAAATCTCTGTCAAGTGGAACGCGCATAGATAGTATGCGGGGCAGGCAAGCCACATATTTGGCAGCACCGAAAAGAACAGGGAGGGGGTTGCTTGCCCGCAGACCCCAGAAGAATGTCCTCACTATGACCCTTGTCAGCATTAGAGGAAGTAGCCTTATGGGGAAGAAAAGGGTGAAGAACTGCAGCCATCCAAATGTGCGCCCAAAAAGTTTCCTCCATGTGTATGTGCCAGTTGAACAACGGTTTATCGCTACAAAAGCGGGGTCGTAAACCACTTGCCAACCTGCTGCTGGCCAAATGACCGCACCTACTGCCTCTAGGGCACCAAAATAAGGCCAGAGACAAAATCTCCCTAGCATAGCGAAAGCAGATTTGGACACGAGGCATGCACCGAACATCACGTGACGTATGTTTGACACAGTAACATTCCCGAAGGCAGGCTTACCCTTAGTGTTAAGGATTTTGAATCGGACTATATGGCAGTTAGAAATGTGCCTTTTTAGGCGGATCTCATCACAATTAACCAGCACTACATCGTCATCGAGTAAAAGGAGCCAATCTGTGTTTATTTTCCTAAGCACATCAAAACGCGTTAGATTACCTCGGTTACGAGGGCTTCGGATTATCCGCACTCTAAATGATGTTAGGTCAGGAATTTCTTTTGAATTATTGTCCGCAACAATGATAGGGACAGTGGGCAGAAACTTTCTGACAGATTTCACCGCGTCCAGCAAGAAATTGGGCCGATTTCGGTGTAATATAAGAACTGTCAAATTGGTATCATATCTTCTGCTCATCGGTACATTGAGACCCTGATCTGCCATATGTCGTTGTCCAGAGCGTCCTTTGTTTTTACAGACCAGACAACGGCGGCCCTATTTTCACCCCAAATTGTGACCTCGACAGAGTCTTCCTGTGTGGAACCTAATTCATCGAGCAAGACTGCTCCTCGCATCTGGTGGGTGCAGACCGGGAAGTATTTTCCACCTACAACAAGATATGCTGAGACAAACAATAGCCCATCAGAGGTTACAGCCGCATCAGGGATCCCACAGTTACCTGCAGTTGAGGCAATAACAGGTTTGCTGAAGGGTTGAACCGTTTGTGTTGCCGGGTCGTACTCAGCACCCCATATTTGCCAGTGCTGGGGTGATGACAACCGTTCATCCCAGCATATGAAGGCTTTGCCGCTGGGAAGCCATTCAATATCTTGGTAGGAGGAGCGAACGCCTGATGTATTAGATATGTTGGTTCCTGATCTCCAATTCTGCCCCCCATCTTGGGATAGTATGAGGAAAGCCTCACAAGTGCTGGCGTCTCCTATAACCATCTGAGTGTACGCCACTCCTATCTGCGTGGTGGAAGCGAGCGCACATTTCGGTCCCCAGTTGTGATACGCATCCTTTAAGATAACTTTCGGGTTCCAATCAGAGTTTGAGCAGAACCAAACTTCCTCTGGGTCGCTTCCGCCTTTCCGCTCAACCCAAACTAAAACCACAGTACTGCCGAAGGCTCGCATCCGTGGCCAGTAACGGTAGACATTTTGGGTGTCTCCTTGTAGTTGCCGCTGCAGTGTCCAGCCGCTGACCGGGTCCCTTTTGGAAACAAAAATATATGATTCTCCGTCGTTAGGGTCTGTTCCGCCCCACGCCGCCCATATGCTGCCATCTGATGTTCTAGCCAATGTGGCAAAGTTGGAGGATTCACTCACACCTTCACTTATTTCTTCTATCCCGCTCCATTGCTGTTCGTCCCAAATCCTACCCTTGATCACTCCGTTCCCGTCATTCTGCCATGCAACATACAACCCGTTTTGCCATCCAACAATCCGTGAGCGTCTTACGCGCTCTGTTACCCAGCCGTTTGTGACTGGTTGAGGGTAGGACCAGGCGTGGGGAGTCCACAGCATCCAACGAACCTCATCCCCCACTACCATCACCAACAACACCTCGTTTTCCGATGTCATACCAAGACCAGCACCTTCTACCTCCTTGCTGTCAATGGGCGGTGTGTAGTCAGCCAACTCCTTCTCCACCACATCCAAACCGTCAAATGTCACCCATTTCGCCTCAATCACGCCGCCGTCGTCAAAACCAACGAGCAGCCAAACATTGCCGTCAACAAACGCTGAAGCCGCCGCCTCAACCCACTCCCCATCACAGACACTGACAACATCGCTGAAAGTGCCGTCTGCAGGATCAAACAACGCCGCCTCAATTTTGCCACCCCGCGCCCAGAAGACCCACACCTGACCGCCAGAACCTGCCGCAAGCGCTACATCATCCCGTGAGTCTGTGTCGCCCTGACCTCGCGGACAGGTTGCACTTTGCCATTGCTGACCGTCATACCAGAAAACATAAGCGTCTGACGCATCGGTTGCCGCAAGCAGCGGTCTCTGTAAAGTGCTGACCCCAATACCTGTCAGATTGTTGTATGTGCCTGACGCCACGGTTTCGGTTGTGTCTGCGATGGGTTGCCACAGGGATATGCCGTCTGATGTTGTTCCCCTGGCTGCATAAGCCACATACAGTATGTTATTGAAGAAGAGCAGTTTTATATCGGCGTCGCTTGTGTTGATATTTTTTGAATGCGTCACCGTTGATGTATCGGTTGAATAAGTGATGTTAAGTGATTTTGCGGTATTGAGCCAAGCGATGATTGCAGCGTCCTTTAATGAGGTGTCTTTGCCTGCGGTTATGTCGCAGGCGGTCGCATCATCGGCTGACGCGGCGGAAAGCGGGTCTTCCAAAGTCGCGTCCACCTGTTCGGGTTTTTTGGCGTAAACGAGTTGCTTTGTGCCGGCGTTGTCGTGGAGCCAGACGGCATATGTTGTGCCGTCAGGTGTGGCGCAGCAGCGTGGGGCGGAGTTGCCCGTGTCGGCAGAGCCAACCACCTTGCGTGCCCACTCAAATGTCCGCACAGCAAGCAGAAACTCTTTGGTGTAAGTGGCGCTGCCTGAAGTCGCCTCCACGACAAAGCGGAAGAGTCCCGATTCGGTAGGCGTGCCTGTCAGGACTCCGTTTTGGAGGGAGATTCCCGGTGGAAGTCCTGCGGTTTCGCCGGGGTTGGTCTGGGCAGGGTCTTGGGTGGACCAGTTGAAGGAGGCAGCATCAGGGAGGGCGACGCTGTAGACGGGGATGGAGTAGGTGTGGTCGCGAACGGCTGCGGCAAGACGCTCCTTAAACACCACACCGCCCACATTGAGGGTGTAGGTCTTCCTGACTATGGTGGAGGATTTGTACTGGCGCGGATGTGTCAAGAGTTGCGCCACGACACCAAAGCAATATGTGCCTGTGGTTGTCGGCACACCCGACACTGTGCCGTCTGTCTGGAGGGAGAGTCCTGGAGGCAGACCCGCCTGCGCACCGGGCGGCACACTCTGCGGCACAAACAGATTACAATAAACCGGCGTGTTGGGTGGCACCGTCCTGCTCACCACACTTACGCTGTAGGTCTGCTTGATGAAAGCATCCGGCAATGTTTCCTGAAGATAAAGTGCTACCCCCTCACCACCCGCACATCCCAAAACGATGAGCGAAACAACGGCAGCAAACACCGATATTCTCATACTCCTTCTCCTATAACGGAAAGGTAATTATTTCAGAAGAAGGCGTTAAAGTCAAGTCTCTTCGTGGTCGCACAAATGTTAGCATCGCCAAAGAGGAAAAGTTGTTTTAACAGACACTATAGACGATAAGATGTTGAAAGCCTGTGATAAGGATTTCTGATAAGCGGGTTCAAAGTGAGATTGTGTGAGAGACTGTGATGAAGTAACACGCTTTTAGATTTTCCTGAGGTGGGAAGATGAGCGGTGGTCGGTCGTTGGCGCGTGCTGGTTTGATAGTGATGTTTTTGAACGGTGCGGCGATAGTTGCGGCGTTTGTGCGTGAGGCGACTTAGGATAACAGATGATGACCGAACGGGAAGAAGACTCTCGGAAGCAGGATTATGTCGAGCATATTGAACCTCCTCCGCTCAGTAGACGTATCGTTTATGGTAGTCTGTGGGTTTTTGCGTTACGAATCGCCAGCCGACTGCTACAACTTGTCTCTCTCCTAATACTGGCAAGGCTGCTCATGCCCGAGGATTTCGGTCTTATGGGCATAGTGCTCGTTACTATCGCCACACTTGAAACATTCTCTCAGACAGGGTTTCAGGCGGCGCTTATTCAGAAAAAAGACGACATCCGCGAATACGCCGATACCGCATGGACAGTCCATGTGATAAGGGGCTTGCTTCTGTGTTCAATCCTGGTGCTTTTGGCGCCACTCATAGCGGGGTTCTTTAACGAGGAGAGAGTGACGCCGCTGCTTCGCGTCGTCGCGCTCGGATTGGTATTGAGAGGGCTTACCAACATCCATGTTTTATACTTCCAGAAGGAACTCCAATTTAGCAAAGAATTTGCATTCCAGATAAGCGGAACGATTGTGAATGTGGCGGTTGCTATCCCGCTAGCGATAATATACCGAAGTGTTTGGGCGCTCGTTGCAGGACATCTCGCTGGACATTTTGCCCGTCTGGTTGTTTCTTATTTGTTGATTCCCGCAGTTCCTCATCTGCGACTGGAGTGGGCTAAGTTCAAGGAGATGTTCGCTTTCGGCAAATGGGTACTCGGTTCTGGTGTCCTCGTTTTTTTTGCCACGCAGGGTGACGATATTTTTGTCGGGAAATTCCTCGGCGCTGTCGCATTGGGATTTTACCAGTTAGCCTACCGAATCTCCAATACCCCTGCGACCGAGATCACCCATGTTATTTCACAAGTAACCTTCCCAGCATATTCCAAAATGCAGGATAATATCCCTCGTCTGCGGGAAGCCTATCTGAAGGTCTTTCAGTTGACTACCCTTCTGTCGTTTCCAGTAGCCGGTATGATATTAGTATTAGGGAAGGATTTTACTCGCCTGTTTCTTGGTGAAAAATGGCTGCCCATGGTGCCTGCTATGCAGATACTTGTCATATTAGGAGCAGTGAGGTCGATAGCCGCGACAGCAGGACCCGTCTTTTATGCGGTTGGCAAACCCAAAATAGACACCTTGTGGCAGATTGTGCGGGTCACCACACTGTTTGTTTTACTATACCCACTAACAACACAGTGGGGAATACTGGGTGCTTCAATAGCCGCAACTTTGAGTATGCTAATATCGGGTTCCGGTTTCCTCCTGTCAGCAATTAAAACTACAAGTCTGGAGTTCGGAGGAGTTGTCAAAATACTCATTTTCCCTTCAACTGGCACGGTAATTCTGATAGTATCTATATTGGCTTTGAAGGTCTGTAGCAATATAGCAAATATCTCAACCTTCCTGCTGATCGCAGTAGCAGGAATGCTGGCCTATACAGGGGTAATCTGGTTGTCGGATAAGTTCATGGAATATGGAGCCTTACGATTACTAAAAGAGCAGTTGGCTGCGTTCAGGAAAATGTGATTTAGATATCTACAACTTTATGGTTATTAGGAGAATTTCTATAGTGCTGGGGCGAGAAGAGCCTCCATCATAGGTTCTTCGTGTTGCGTAAGTGAGCAAAGGAGGAGCGTTAGGATATGCGGGTTCTTGTTGCCGGCGGCAGGTTGTGGACATCAGGTTACGGCGGAACGCAGTCTGTTTATACACTCTGTGAGTGGCTAAATAAACGCCATTCTGTCATATTCTATGGCGATGTGGACGAGCATTCTTGCAAAGTAATTTCCACCCATATAAAATGGAGAACTTTCCCAAACTTACCTTTCACTCCACCTCATACCCAAAAACTCCTTACCGAACTTATGGTCTCCTTACATCTCAGAAAAGTCTGGACAGCGTATACACCCGACCTCTATATCTGCGATTGGGCGGGGATATTCGCACCAGGCTCGTGTAAACTAAGAAATGCTCCTTCTATTCTTTTCCTGCGCTGCCGCGATTGGGGTGATACATTGGAACTCGATTTTGAACTCAACCGTAGGTATCCCCTCCACAAACGCCTGATTCAGCAAATCACCTTCCGGCTGCGGGGACTCCGTAATCGGCGACTTGCGCATCACTTCAGCCTCATCATAGCCAACAGCCGTTTCATACAGAACTCTCTCTCCAGATTAGGTCTTTCATCTGAGGTAGTCTATCCCTTTATAGAACTGGATGCGCATCTTGTGCCTGATAAGTCGCCACAAGACTCTCAATTCATCACATTTGTGAATTGTTCCCTTCCTAAAGGGCTTGCTGTAGCTTATGAGGTGGCACGCTGTCTGCCAGAATACAGGTTCCTGTTCGTTGGGATTCAAACCAAAAAGGAGTGGCGTCAAAAAGTCAGCTCTCTACCTAATGTAACAGTCTGGGAATGGCAGGAGGATATGCGTAAGGTCTGGCGTGTTACGAAGATTCTTCTCGTCCCTTCTCTACGGCGTGAGCCGTTTGGTAGAGTGCCGGTGGAAGCCGGCATAAACGCTATTCCATCTATAGCTAGCAGAATCGGAGGTTTGCCCGAATCGGTAGGGGATGGAGGCATACTGATTGATGAGCCCAGAAATGTTGAGATGTGGTGTGAGGCGGTGGAAAAACTTATGGAGAACGACGACCTGAGAAACCATCTTGGTGAACAAGCAAAAAGACACGCTGAGCGGCTTAGGGCTGAAGCAATGCTGGAACGATTCAGAAATATCGTATGGAAAAGGCTGGGCATCCAAGTGTAATGAAGTACAATAATGACCTTAATCTTCTATGGGCTCGTAGACGATGATGGTCTTTGGAATTGCCGGAAGCGTCCTATGGGGGGTGTTTCTTTTTGTCTTTTGCTGGGCGATGGGGAAGCCATTTGCGGAAACATTCGCGTTTTCACTCGCGCAGACAGTTCTGATAGGCGTGTGTGCTGCAGGCTGGTTTTCTGTCAAACGCCCGCTGTATGAAGCGTCTCCCCTACCGTGGGCGTCTTTGACTTTCTTCGTCTATTTCGGCGTCGGTACCATATGGGGGTTCGTTGACCCTGCCGTGCTTGCTTTTCCTTTCGGAGCACCATGCTTTCCAACGGCCGTCCTCATCGCAGCCATCTTCTGGGGAGTGGTGGTGATTGGCTTCCACGCACTTCCACGCTTGCGCCGATTCCCTGCGCTTGCCCGTGATAAGTCTATATCGTCTGTGGCTGTCGTCCTTGTGCTTTCGGCTATTTGTTTGCTACGCATCTGGTTCCTGCTGAAGAGAGGCGACATTCCCGCTCGGGTAGCAAAAGGGTTCACTGGACCGGTCACCTCCTCTATATGGGAGGCCACCTGGATCGCCGTCTTCCCCCTCATTGGAGTCTGCTTATGGTTGTTGATCACGGAGAAGGCGATGACCACAAGATGGGCTGTAGCAGCGGTATCAGTCTTGATCCTTCTGCTTTATCGTCTTATTGACGCCTCGCCTGCTAGAGCGGTTGAAAGTGCTGCCGTGTTTCTTCCCATATACATCCTTGCCAAAAAGCGTGTCGTGCCAAAATTCTGGTTGATTCTTTTGTTTTGCCTCCTGCTACTTCTTATGCCGTTATTCAACTTATTCAAACGACCCATCAAACACATGGATGTCCGATATGGTCTAGCTCAAAGGTTCAAGGCAAGGCGACAAACGGTTAAGCAGACAATGCGTTCTAATTTCTGGAGGGAGTTTAAACTTCGTGTCCGCAGGGCCTTTTCTTGGCGGATTTGCGGCGCGGACTTGCTCGCAGCAGTCATCAGTCGCGAGAAGGGTCCCCTTCTGATAAACAGTGATACCACGAACCTGCAGAATGCCATAATCGGGGTCATTCCACGGGCATTGTGGCCTGGCAAACCTCTTATGACACATCGATACGCTCCTGAAACTTACATTATGCTCAAGCACAGGCTCGGAGATTTTGACGCAATGATAACGCGTCCAACAGACGCCTACGCGTCCTTTGGGCTCGTGGGAGTCGTAGTGTTTGGTTTTTTATTCGGAAT
>Ga0190361_1000483_pt1 | contig 15699 bp, 15 predicted proteins | sample 48721845_MG_FD_161273 | JGI IMG/M metagenome (GOLD analysis project Ga0190361, IMG submission 161273) | Hydrothermal vent microbial mat bacterial communities from Southern Trench, Guaymas Basin, Mexico - 4872-18-4-5_MG | ecosystem: Environmental > Aquatic > Marine > Hydrothermal vents >...
TCGTCGTCTTGCCGCAGGAACCAGTTATAGCAACGACCCTTGCGTGAAGCGTTCTGATATATGCGGCGGCAAGGCGTAGAAAAGCCACATTGGCGTTCTCCACCACAAGAACAGGACGCCCCAGGACTTTATGGAAGCCGCAAGGCAGCGACGCCGCCCCTGATGAGACCAGCGCCCCTGTTGCTCCCTTAAGAAGCGCCGTTTTGTAAAACGCAGAACCCTCAAAACGCTCACCGCGAAGCCCCACAAAAAGTTTCCGTTCGCACCGCTGTCGGGAGTCCGTAACAACGCCCTCTGCGGCTCCCCACACCCAGCAGGGAACCTTAACTTTAAGCCACCCACCGACCTCTCTTAGCCGAATCCAACCTCTCAAGCGCTTCCCTCACCACTTCTCTGTCATCAAACGGAATAAGGCGTTTACCCACAATCTGCACCCTTTCGTGCCCTTTGCCTGCCACAACGACCACATCGTCGGGTCGGGCAAGTGAGAGGGCTTTCAGAATAGCGGCGCGGCGGTCGGGTTCCACCAACGCACGCTCCGGATGCCTCATTCCATCCAATATTTCGGCAATTATCGCCTCGGGTTTTTCGCTCCTTGGATTATCGCTTGTGACGACAACAACATCGGCAAGCGACTCAGCGACACTTCCCATCCTGCCTCTTTTGGTTTTGTCTCGGTCGCCACCGCAGCCAAAAACCACTACAAGACGCCCCTTGACAAGGGGGCGCAACGCCGTCAGCACAGCCCTTAAAGCCCCTTCGGTGTGCGCAAAATCCACAAAAACCGCAGGGCGACCACTCCCAACCCGCTCCAGACGCCCAGGCACACCACCAAAACCCCGCAGCGCAGAAACAGCATCCTCAAATCTTACGCCCGCAGAGAGCGCAGCCCCCAATGCCGCCAGCACATTATAAGCGTTGTGCCTGCCAACAAGCCGAACCTTAACCCTATCAACACGACCACACACCTTTACCTCAACCAGAATGCCGTCAAGGTCGCTTGACAGGAGCCTGCCGCGTATGTCCCCGCCTGATAGACCATATGACAGAACTTTTCCCGTAGATGCGTGGCGGAACTCGCAGAACCAGTCATCATCGGCGTTCAAAACAGCAAAAGCATCGGAGGGAAGCGTTTCAAAAAGGCGTCGCTTTGCCGCCCTGTATGACGCGTGCGTTTTGTGATAGTCAAGATGGTCGGAGGCAATGTTAGTCAGAACGGCACAGCAGAAATCAATTCCCAGAACACGCTTCTGGCATATGGCGTGGCTTGAGACTTCCATAACGCAGGCACGATATCGGTTCTGCAGTGCTTCCCGCAGAAGTGCGTGGAGGCGGAAGGGACCTGGGGTTGTGTTGTGGGAAGGATGAGGCTGCGGTGCGGTGTAGTAGGAGATGGTAGTGAGTGCGGCGCAGGGAATGCCGCAGGAGTTCAAAATGTGGCGAATAAGAAGCGTTGTGGTGGTTTTGCCCGCGGTGCCTGTGACGGCAAACATCTTGAGTTTTTTTGACGGATGGTTGTTGAGGGCGGCGGCGATGCTCGCAGCGGCGACGCGACCGTCCTCAACCACAAAAAGCCCCACACCGTCAGGCACATCAACGACCTTTTCTGCGACGACAACCCGCGCGCCTCTCCTCACCGCCTCATCCACAAACAGATGCCCGTCCACCGCATCACCTTTCAGCGCAACAAAAAGGGCTCCGTCCCTGATGCGTCTGCTATCGCAATCAGCGGTGGTGACGGTTTCTTGCGCGGGCTTCTTTATCCATCTTCCTGCAAGACCCTTTAAGAGCCTTTTCAGTTGCATGCTTCTCCTCCTTATCGGGGGCGACACCGAGATAGAGCAGTGTTTGTTCTGCGACCGTTTTGGCAAATGGGGCGGCGACCGTTCCGCCAAAATGGCTTCTCCCACGGGGCGTGTCAACAACCACTGCCACAACGATTCTCGGTCTTTTTGCCGGCGCCATACAGACAAACGACGCCACATAGTCTTTTTGGCTGTAGCGACCTGTTTTTCTGTCAAGTTTCTGGGCGGTGCCTGTTTTACCGGCAATGGTAAAGAGTCTGCTTTTGGCGCGTCTGCCTGTGCCGTTTTCAACGACACGGGCAAGGAGTGCGCGGAGTGTGGCGGCGACATCGGAGTCAATTATCCTTCTACCTCTGGTGCGTGCCTGATAGAGGATTTTCCCGCTTGGTGCCGTTATGCGGCGCACAATATGGAGCGAGGGCAGAACCCCGTCTGCCGCTATCGCGCAAAAACCCCTCACCATCTGCAGAACGGTGACCCCCACCTCCTGCCCCATAGCGAGGCTGACCTGACTGTAGCGTGACCATCTTGAAACATCTCTTAAGACTCCGCTTTCCTCGTGCGGCAACTCAATACCTGTTTTCTGTCCGAAGCCGAAGCGCCGCAGCCACCTATGGTGGTGGTCAGGGGGAATACGCAGGGCAAGTTTTGCCGTGCCAATATTGCTTGATTTTGCCAGAACATCAGGAACCGATAAGACACCATAACCGTGGTAATCGTGCAGAATGCGTCGTCCTATACGCCACGCCCCTTTTTCACAGTCAATCTTCTCATCCAGTCTGACAAGTTTTTCCTGCAGGAGCATAGCAAAGGTGAAAGGTTTGAAGGTGGAGCCGGGTTCGTAGACGAACTCTGCTGCGGGGTTGCGCCTACTTTTTTGTGGGAAGGATGACCATCGGGTGGGGTCAAAAGATGGGCGGACGGCGTATGCGAGGATAAATCCTGTATGGGGTTGCGCAACCACAACAGCGACCCAGTTCGGTTTCCACTTAAGCCAGGCGTCTTGTGCGGCTTGCTCGGCTATTTCCTGAACCACCCCGTCAATGGTCAACTCCACTTCTGCGCCGTCAACAGGTGGTCTGAACTGGTCGTCAACGAAGAGGCGTCTGCCGCAGCCGTCGCGCTCAAAGATGTGGAGTCCATCGCGTCCCCGCAACCACCGCTCCGCCCAAAACTCCACGCCCGCCAGCCCCTGACCATCAATACCGCAAAATCCCAAGACATTCGCGGCGAAAGACCCGAGTGGATAAACCCTGCGCCAAAGCGATGTGAAGAAGGTTCCGTGGAGTTTGAGTGCTCTGATTATGCGACGCTGCTTAGGGGTGATGTGGCGGCGCACCCATATAAAGCGCTTCCTCCCCTTTATTTCACGCAGGATTCGCGCGACTTCCTGTCTGGAAAGGTGGCAGATGGGTTTGAGGATGGCAAGCAAAGATGTGGCGTTTTCAACGAAAGCGGAGTCAATGAAGAGTCCGAAGGAGGGGATAGAGCGTGCCAGAACGATGCCGTCGGATGAGGAGATGTCGCCACGACGGGCGGGCAGAACTTCTCGTCCCCTTCGCTGCGCATTGCAAAGTGCAGAATAGTGCCTGTGTGAGAGGACTTGAAGTTGGAAAAGGCGCAGCGCAAGGGCAGAATAGGCAACAAGTAATAGGACAGCCACTACAAATACGCGTTTCATCTTCCCGCTCCTGGGTGGTGTGTGAGGGCGGCTTTTTGTGCGCTTTCGCGGAGGCGCTCAGGGCGGAGCAACCGCTGCAGCGCCGCTTGCGTTGTTCTTATCCGCTCGCGAACGGTGCGGTAGCGCTCCACAAGCGCCGCCTTGCTGTAGCGTGCCTCCACCAGACGCCAACGCACCCCGCAAACCAGCACACCAAAAACCACAAATGCTACAACACAGACAGCAACTCGCCAAAAAATCATACAAGCGCCTCCGCTGCCCTCAACTTCGCGCTCCTCGCTCGCCGATTGACGGCAACCTCCTCAGCAGATGCCCTCACCACTTTTTTCGTCAGAATCTTTAGGACTCTTTCGGCGGCGTATCTCCTAATCCACTGCTTTATCAGCCTGTCCTCAAGGCTGTGATAGGATATGGCAACAAAGCGTCCGCCGGCAGCGAGCAGCGAAGGCAGCAGACGAAGGAGAGTTTCAAGATGCTGGAGTTCGCGGTTAACAGCGATGCGGAGCGCCTGAAAGAGGCGTGTGGCTGGATGCAAGCGTCCTCGGCGTGGTAGGACTTTTTCAACAAGCGATGATAGGTCGGCGGCGGATGTTATGCGTTGCTGCCGCAGCGCTTGATATATGCGAGATGCCAGAAAACGCGCCTTGCGCTCCTCCCCAAACTCCCGCAGAATCTCTTCAAGACGCCTCTGGCTCAACCTCTGTAGAAAACTTAAACAGTCAACCCCATCGCTGCGGTCAAAGCGCATATCCAGAACAGGCGAACTGAAGGAAAAACCTCTTTCGGGATGCTCAAGATGATAACTTGAGACACCAAGGTCAACAAGAAGCCCCATCGCGCGCTCACCCCGTTCCTCAAGGAAAGCGTTGATGTCAGCATATGAGGCGTGAAGAAAGAAAACTCTGGGGTCAGAACCAAGCCTTTGCCGGGCTACTTCAAGAATTTCTGGGTCGCGGTCAACGCATAAAAGGAAAGCCTCCTGATGAAGGCTGTCCAGAATCGCCTCACTGTGTCCACCCTCGCCACAAGTTGCGTCAATATACAACCCAACACGGTTAGGCTGCAGATAATGAATTACCTCCTTGAGCATAACCGGGCGATGGATGTAACGCATCGCCCCACCCGCATTATCCGACGATATCATCGGCACGCTCGGCGTCGCTGTGCGCCTCAACTTTGCTGGAACGGTGCATCCTGTCCAAATCGTCAAGCAGACGACGCAATTCGTCGCGCTCCCTCCTGCTGCGAACCACGCTCTCCATAGACTTGAGCATAAACCACACGGTGGGAGACACCTCAATCATAGCCTGTGTAGGGTTGAGAGTCCGCTGCATATGAGCACGCTGGGAAACTGTTCGCGCAACCCCAACAAAAACCCTCACAAACGACAAAAGGGTAGACTTCACCGTGCTTAAAATGCGCTCTCGCTCACTCCAGTCATGCGTGGACTCAAAACGCTTTACCGCATCCCTCACCTCCACAAATTGCCTCGCACGCTCATCAGAAACCATCCACTCCCTCCTTAAAACCAGCCTCAAAAACCATCTCTTATCTCCTAACCCGCCCACCTTCAATTCGGCATCACACAAGCAACTCTTTACCCTTTTCCGCCCAATTCCCCGCGAGTCATCAGAAAACGATAATGCGGTGTCACTTCCTTCCTGAACTTCTCCCACGCATCCTGACTCCAAATCTTCACCACCTCCACCATCCCCGCAACAATCACCCGCATGTCCCGCGAAAGCCCCGTTATGCGCAGAAGTCCTTCAGGTAGAACCACCCTGCCCTGCCCGTCTATCTTCAGAATCTTTGAGCAACCAACAAGATACTGAAAAGCGGCGACCCATCTGTCCGCCTGCTTCAACGACTCCTCATCCAACCTCTCCTCGGTTATTTCTCTGAATCGCTCCACTTGCTGCCTCAACTCGTCCACCATCTTCGCAAACCACTCACGCGGCGCAAGAACCAAACAACCAACATAACGCCCATCAGGGAAAGCGTAAAACTCGCCTCCCAAAGCAGGTCTGAAGAGCGTGGGGATAACAATCCTTCCTTGTTTGTCAATCTGCGCCAGTTCGTGACCGCTTAAGACACCCATTTTAGCGCCTGCATCCCATCAAAATCCATTATCTGGAACCATAATCCATCTGAAGGAATAATCAACCACGCAACGCCATATGTCAAGGGGCAGAAAAAATTTTTTGTGCCATCCCTAACCTGTGTTGTCACACAGGGTTACAAACACGCGCATCTGTGCTCTCCCCAAAACTTTCCGCCACCATTCCCCATCCCTTACCCACCTATAACCACAGCCCTCACAATCCCTTGTTAAAATGAGGTTTAGCAGGCATGCAGCGCAAAACAGACGCCCCAGACAGGAGTTATGCAGAAGATGTAAACCAATCGCTGTCAAAATGGGATATTGGTAAGGCTATCCCTAATCAGCCATTATAGAACAAGGGATTCACGACATAATGGCATGCTATTTTCTGCGTCGTAGGATATAGTCTATGGCTTCCTGTTTTGTTTTCACCTTTCCCTGGAGGGCGAGGAGGTCAATTTCTCTGACGGCGCGGACGGCTTCTTCAGCAGAGAGTCCAAGTTTTCTGGCGGCGGCGACAGATAATGGGTGCGACCACCGCTTCGGAGCAGGGGTGCGGCGCAGAATCTTCGCCACTTTGCGGACATAGTTGAGGTCTTCTGTATCGCCGTGGCTGGCGGCTATGTCGGCTTCCCAGATTTTAAGGAGAGGCTCAAAATATGGGGATGAGAGGAGACGGGCAAGACGAGGAAGGCGCATCTTTCTCACATCAAGCAGCAGCATATGGTTTTTGCAGACGAAAGTTGCAAGTTCTGTAATGTGGGACGGCATAAGGAGTCGCTGTGCCAGTGACTGGATTATCTCAACGCCGAAGGTGTTATGCTGATTGAAGCGGATGCGGTCTGTGATTGCGAATGTATGTGGTTTTGCGACATCGTGTAGGAGGGCGGCGACGGCTTGTGCGCAGGTCGGTTTTTTCAAGTTGGCGACTGTTAGGAGAGTGTGACGGAAGGCGTCGCCTTCAGGGTGAAAAGCGTCTGGTTGCAGCACACCTACAAGGCGTGCGACCTCTGGGAAGACGGAAGCCAGAAAGCCTTTTTGCGCCATCAACTCAAGCGCCTTGTGCCGCTTTTTGTGCGTTAAAGCCTTACACAGAAGGTTCCAGAACTGTGTGGACTGCTCTTTTGAAATGCGCACAAGACTGCCTTTCCAGTGTGGCGGCTCATCTCCACCATCAAGGAACATCAAAAGTTTCCGCAGCCAATCAGCCTCTTTCATATCTGTATCCGTCTGCAGTAGCGTATTATTATAGTGAATGGGAGTTGGCAGATGGTCAGGTTTGTTTCTGTTCTGTTTTTTGTTGTGTTTGTGATGCGGATTTTTGGAAGCAGCCCGAACGGTGGTTCTGGGGGGACGGAGCGAGTTGAGCGTTTATGGAAAGGGGTGAGGGTGGTTCTTGAAGGACACTCGCTACGCAACCCTCTGGTGCAAAGGGTTGCCCCTGACAAGGTTATGTTGATTGTGGTGGGTGAGAAAGGCAAGGGGTTGCGTGCGACCGTGAAGCGGGTTGACAAGGTGCTTGGGCGGTGTGATGGGAGTGGGCGTTTTTTGGTGGCGGCGGATGGAGAGATAGTTGAGGTTGTGGCGGCAGGTTATGAGCCTGTGATTTTGAGGGCGGAACCTGGCGGCACGGTTCGTCGGGTGCGGATGAGGAGAGCGCGATGGAAGCGCTTCATTGCGGCGGTTGCGTGTTCAGGAAAGCCACGCATAGTAGCGGCACCGTTTTCTGTGGTTGAGAAGGAGAGTATTTTACGGTGTTCGGACGACTGGCGAAGCCGCAACTACATTTTGCAGGTCTTCAACGCTCTTGAAAGACGGGGCAAGGTGCCGAAGGTCTCTCTGCCTGCGGGGCGTCTTAAGATTGCGGTTTACGAGGGTGCGGTGCTGGCGGGGGATGGAGGATGGGTGCGTGTTGAGGGGGAAGGTGTGGTGGCAGCTGCGGTATGGGTTGAGGGGGAGTTTCTGCGGCGGTTTGCGACGCCACAAGGGTGTGGTGTTCAGTTTGGGAAACCGCGCGTTGATGTTTCGTGGATACGCGGCAGTTTATGGCATCTGCAGAACGAAACGCTATGGCAACTGATGCACCGAATTGGCGGCGTCAAATCGGTGACGATAGTGGCGCTGGACAGGAGTTTTCTTCTGTCCAACTGGCTGGGGAAAGGTGGACCGCTTGCTACGAAACTGCGTGATGCGCTGCGCCTGATAAAGGGTGCTGGACTGAAGGTGGGTTTTGTGTTAGGCGGAACACGACAGCCATTGGAGAAGTGCCGCGGGGATTTGAGGCGCCATTTTGCGGTGCTGAAACGCGCAAAGCCTGTTTATGTGGTGGTGGACAGGGTCAGGGCGGCTGATGCGGTGGCGTTTGTTCAGGAGGTGCGTGCGGTTTTCGGTGCGCTACCACTCGGCGTCACACTTGATATGCTCCACACCGCAGGACCTTATGCGCGTTCTGTTATAGGATATGCGGATTTTGTTGTTGTTCGTTGCGGGCAGGACATAAGTGGTGTTTCCCGCATTGCGAAGGGGTTGCGACACCTGTGGCGCGGCGGATATGCTGTTTTTGCTCCCGCCGCAGTAAACCGCAACAAACTCTACAATCTCATCAAGGAGGCGAAGCGACTCGGGATGGGGGTTGTCTTATGGGGTGACCTGCCTGACTGGTTGAGGAAGAAGCGTTAATGGATTTTGCGCCAAGCCTCATAACGCTTGAGTATGTCGGGGGTGACGGACGGTTTGACGCGCTGCAGTGCTGCGAGGATATCTTTTATGGATATAGGGCGTTCTGTGCCTGTCTGGACGGCTTCAAGGAAGACGGCTTGTGCGGCGTGTTCGCATATTGCGCGGATATCAGCGCCGGAATAGCCTTCCGTGCGGCGTGCCAACTCGGCATAGTCCACATCGTCGGATGTGTAGCGCTCCTTCAGTTGGAGTTGGAAGATTTTCGCCCTCGCAGTCTCATCAGGCAGTCCCACATATATCTTCTCATCAAATCTGCCGGGGCGCAACATCGCGGGGTCAATGAGCCAGGGCTCGTTGGTGGCGGCGACAAACAATATCGGATTGCCGCTTCTGAACCCCTCCAACTCCGCCAGGAACTGTGGCACCACACGCGCCATAACGGAAGATTGGGTGGAGCGTCGTCGCGGAACCAGCGCTTCCACCTCATCTATGAAGACGACACTTAGAGGATTTTTGCGCGCGTCCTCAAACAGCGCCGCAACATTTTTCTCCGCCTCGCCCACCCATTTGGACAGCACATCGCTTGGTTTGACCGTATAAAACGGCGCGTTCACCTCGTTTGCCACCGCTTTTGCCAGCATCGTCTTACCCGTCCCAGGCGGTCCGTAAAGCAGCAGACCGCCACCCAGACGCATCCCATATTTTTTCGCCATCTGGGGGTTCTTTAAGGGATGCACCACCTTAACCATAATGGCGGTTTTGGCTTCCTCAAGTCCTGCGATGTCGTCAAAAGTGATGTCGGGTTTTTCGCGGACAACAAATTTGGCGGCACGCCCACCTTCCTGCTCCGCCATCTCCCGTCGCCCCTCATCAGAAACCGCCTGCACACGCTTGCTTAAACTCTTCGCCTGCTCTATCAGCGAATTGGCGTTGCGTATCCGCATCTCGCGTATCCTACCTGTGGAACGCTCCGCCATCTTAAGCAAGAATTCTGCGGCTTTCAGCATCTGCCGCCGCGCCTCCTCCACATCCCCTCTCCTCAACGCCGCCACCGCCGCATCCTTGCTCTCCTGAAATCCCTCCACAAGGTGACGCATCGCTATACCCTCAATTGGAAAAACGCTTGAACCTCCCCTCAATGCGCCTAAACGCCGCATAAAGCAGCGCCAGCGCAAAAACAGCAGCGCCAAAGAACGCCACCCACCATCCAAAAACGCCGCCTGAAAGCCTCAACCAGAACCATTTTGCACAAAAAAACGCTCCCCATAAAGCATATTTTGTTATGCGCGATGCCACCCTGTTGCGCAACGCCACCTCGCCTGACCAGACAAAAAGTAATGTCCTTCGTGAGAGGAGACGCCAGAAGCGCGGCAGAAGACGGTTTGGGGTCTCGGTGCAGAACGCTTGCCAGTCGGTTGCAAACGCTGCCGATAACTCCGCCTCCTCTCTGCGTATCCGCCGCAAATAGTGGAAGACAGAAAACGGCAAAAAGAGAACAAACGCCGCAAGAACCGGCGGATTTATGGCAACTCCGTTGAGTGAGACAGCAACAGCAACCTTTGTGTCGCAGGGAAGCGCCAGTCCTGCGCCTGCCAGAAGGAAAAAGGCGGTGTTGGCAAATATCACACCACAATAGACGGGGTTGCGCACAAGCGCATATGGACCGCCGACCGCCAACTCTTCCTTGCGCCGAAGCAGTCCATACGACCAAAAGATGAGCGCCTCAGAGAGAAGCAGCAGAATAGCCCCTGCAATAAAGAGCGGCGTTAGGGGGGTTCCGGCAAGGAACAAAAACAGCAAGTAGAGGCGTCGGATGCGGGATGCGGGCTTCGCCGGCAGCAACTTCACTTGTCTTCTCCCACCATAATGTAGCGCCCAAGTGCGTCGTTGTAGCGCCAGCCGCTGCCACCTGACTCAAAATATATCGCAACCCGCGAGTCAACCATATCAGCATAGTGGAGCAACTCCGCCTCCGCAATCGCCGGCTCAACAGGAGACCCCCACTCCTTCCGCCCGTGATGGGAGAGGATAAGATGCTCAAGGAGCAGTCGTGTGTCGGCTGGAATTCCTACCTCACGCGCTCTGCGTGACACCTCCTGCGCACCCAACACCACATGCCCCACAAGACGCCCTGCACTAGTCTTGTCCAATCGTGGGAAAAGTTTGTATTCCCAGACCTTTCCGACATCGTGGAGAAGCGCGGCGGTCACAAGCAGGTCCCGCCTGAGACGGGGATATATGGCGCAGGCGGCACGGCACAGCCGCGCGACACCCAGCGTGTGGAACAAAAGCCCGCCTTCGTAAGCCTGATGAACGCTTTTGGCAGCCGGCGCGCGCCTAAATGCCTCCCAGAAACTTCTGTCCTCAAAAAAGGAGCACAAAAGCCTTCCCAGAACGCCCGGCACACTTTTGACAATCCGCTTAAACTGCTCCTCGGCTTCGGCGATGTCAAAACGCCCCTTCGGAACGAACCGCTCCCTATCCACCTGTTCTGTCACCGCCGCCATACGCCCCACCTCAACCCACAAACTTCCCCACACATCCACCACTCTACCTGTGACTTCAACAACGGTGCCGTTTTGAGGGGTAACATCCCCACCGTAGCGTGCCCGCATCTTGCCGCTGTCATCCGCCAACCAAAAGTAGAGCGCCCCGCCCTTCATACGCCGCGGCCACAACAGCACAAACCTACCCTTTACCTCATCTCCCACACCGCACTCCGAAAGCCTTTTTTGCGCATCCGTTGCCAACCCTACGCCTCCTTTTCCTCCACCTTCTCCTCTTTCTTTTCCTTACCTTTTGCGCCTTCCTCCTCCCCCGCCTTCTCTATCTCCTCTTCTAAGCCGCTTATTCCTCTCTTGAACTCGCGCACGCCTTTGCCCAACGCTTTGGCTATCTCAGGTACCCGCCTTCCGAAAAGCAAAAGCACTATCACCAGAATCACCACCAACTCAAACGGACCTATACTGCGGAAGAAAGCAAGCATCGCATACCTCCAAACACCCTACACTTAATATAACGCTTCGTCTTCCGTTTTGCCAGTCTAACTTGTCTTGCTCTCTTTTCCTTGACCGTCCAATTCTTAAGACAATAATATGCTTGTCAACAGTTACGCGGAGGAGAAATGATGCCACAACCGCTCATTTTTGAGAAGTCTGTCCGTGGCGCGCGGGGGGTGACGCTGCCGCCGCTTGATGTGCCACCCCGCCCCATAAACGAGGTCATCCCACAACACCTTCTGCGTAAGACGCCCCTTATGCTGCCAGAACTGCCTGAACCTGAAATAACGCGCCACTTCACGCTCCTGTCTCAGGAAAATGTGGGTGTGGATACCCATTTCTATCCGCTTGGTTCCTGCACGATGAAGTACAATCCGAAGGTGAACGAGACGGTGGCGGGGTTGGAGGGTTTTGTTGAGGCACATCCATATTTGCCGGAGGAGGCTGCACAGGGGGCGCTTGCTGTTATGTGGCGTCTGCAGGAGTGCCTCGCTGAAATTGCGGGAATGAAGGCGGTGAGTCTGCAACCCGCGGCGGGTGCGCATGGTGAACTGACAGGCATTATGCTTATCCGCGCATACCATATTGACCACGGCGACAAGAAGCGGCGCAAAATTCTCATCCCTGATTCCGCCCACGGCACAAACCCCGCCTCCTGTGCACTCTGCGACTTTATTCCTGTGCAGTTGAAATCGGACGAGCGCGGCAATGTTGACATCGGCGACCTGCGCGATAAGTGCGATGAGCAGACCGCTGGGATGATGCTCACCATCCCCTCAACGCTGGGACTTTTTGATGAGCGTCTGGCAGAGATTGTGGAGGTGCTCCACTCCCGCGGCGCGTTGCTTTATATGGACGGCGCCAATATGAACGCTATCCTATCACGCGTCCGCCCTGGCGATGTTGGCGTTGATGTTATGCATTTCAACCTTCACAAAACCTTTTCCACACCTCACGGTATGGGCGGACCAGGTTCTGGTCCTGTTGCCGTCTGTGAAAAACTTGAGCCGTATCTCCCCGTTCCAACCGTCGCGAATGACGGTCACCGCTACTTCCTTGACTACACACGCCCAAAATCCATTGGCAGAGTCCGCTCCTTTTACGGCAACTTCGGCGTCTTCGTCAAAGCGCTCTGCTATATTATGGCTCTCGGCGCAAAAGGGCTCAAACGCGTCGCAGATATATCGGTGCTGAACGCCAATTACTTACAGGAACGGCTTAAAAAGACATATCACCTCAAATACGACCGCCCCTGTATGCATGAGTTCGTCATAAGCGGTGTGAGGCAGAAAAAGGAACATGGCGTCAGAACACTGGACATCGCTAAGAGACTGCTGGATTTGGGCTTTCATCCACCCACAATATACTTTCCGCTGATAGTGGAAGAGGCGTTGATGGTGGAGCCGACGGAGACGGAGAGCAAACGGACGCTGGATGCGTTTGCGGAGGCACTGGAACGGATAGCAAAGGAGGCGGCGGAGACGCCGGATGTTGTGAAATCAGCGCCGCAAACAACGCCTGTGAAGCGGCTGGATGAGGTGCGAGCCGTTCGCTCACCCATCCTCCGCTATCAACGCTGACGCCGTCTCATCACGCGTCCTCTTCCGCTAACACACCGTTGAACACCCGCTATATGCGGCGCCTTACCGTCAAGAAGTGCATAACGCAACGCGTGTTTGCCTAACGCGACGGGTGCCGACCATTTGACCAAATGGGAGAGGGGCAGAGGCGGCGTGTTGTGGGGCAAAGGAGTTACTGAAGCAGGATGTATAGGTTACCAGGCGGAAGCCCAGCGGCGCCACGAGTCAACATCCATCTTGAAGTCCTGATGCGATTTTCGCCGCAGAAAGCGATAGACCACAAGCAGCAGGCGTGTCGCCACACCTATTCGTGGCTCCTCTGCCCTATTGCATCTGCCAAGCCACACCGATAAAGCGTTCACCACTGCCAGACGCCCGTCGCGTCCCTGACGCCAGAGGGCGTAAAGCGCCCGCTCCAGAAGTTTCTCATCCTTCAGCGACGGCACTATCCCTGACACTTTCTCCACTATTTTTGCAGATGCGCCGTCAGAACCGCCCGTTCTATGAGGAGATGCTCCGACAACCGAACTCTTTCTCCCAATCCGCGCCGCCTTTATGCACCCCAGCGCTTCAAGCACCAGCAATTTGGTCTTATCATCCTTGGCTTTCAGACCTTTGTCAAGCAGCAAATCAAGCATCTCTTTTTCACCCAGCATCAGCAGACCGCTGGCGATTATGATGCGGGCGTGCTCATCTTCCACGGTGGCAAACGCTTTGAGTGCTTTTTCGGCGTCTTTTGTTGCCAGTTTGCCCAGCGCCCAGACAAGAGAACGCAGCAGTTGGTAATCTATGGTTTGGTCTGCCATCGCTTCTTTCAGCGCTTTTATGAGAGCAGGAGTTGTTCTGCGGGCACCAAGACGCGCCAACCCTTCCGCCGCCAGACCCCGTAACTTGCCATCCTTCAGGACACGGAACTCCCGCAGCAGCAGCGCCTGGGCATCTTTCCCTTTGACGCGTGCCAGAAGCCGCAACCGCTGCTCAGCAAATTCACTTCCTGCAAGCAGTCTCATCGCTTGCCGCATAAACGGCTTGGTGCAGACTTTGGCGAGCGCTGCAGCGGCGAGTTTCTTCTCCTCCCCCTTGCTGCGACGCAGAATCCCAACAAGCACCTCTATCAACTCCCGTGGCACACTTTCTGACGGCTCCTCCGCATCCGCTAACGCTTTCAACAGTTCTTGGCGAACCTCCGCGTTCGTCTCACGCCGCAACGCCGCTGCCAACTCCTTATATCCGCCCCCTCTCCGTAACCGCGCCAAACCCCTCGCCGCCCACACTCGCACTTCCCCGCTCCTATCCTTCAACGCCTTTGCGAAAACACGCTCGGTCTCAGGCAGCGCAAATGTCCCCAGCACTTCCATTACCGCTGACCGCACCACCACACTCCTACTTCTTAACACCTTCGCCAACTCGCCTACCGCCTCCACCGCACCCATCGCACCAAGCAGCATCACCGCCTCCACACACTTATCCTCCGCTCTGGAACGCGCAAACCGCCTCATCCTCTGTATTAACTTGTCTATCCGCTGCAGACGGCTCTCTGCAGCAAAAAGAAACGACGGAAAAACCAGCAAAAACGCCGCAATACGCATAAAATGCCTCCCCTAATGCCGCCGTTTTATACGCGTATCGGATGCTTCTATTCTGTCAGAGTAAAGCGCCAACAGCACCACGCATCTGCAGGATGCTTATCCGGCGGGCAGAAGATGCATTCTGTCTTGATGCGGCGGTCAATTGTTGCGGCAAAATTGCCATACTCCACCAGTCCGACGGGTTTGCAGGGAAAGTCAGGGAGTTTCTTGCGTTTGCGTGCATCCTGAACACGGCAGGTCTGCATAGTGAAAAGGAGGACGCCGCGTTCGGGGCGTTCTATCTTCTGGCGGTTTATGTGGGCATACATTCTGAAGCGCAGCGCAACCTCAAGCGCGTCCAGTCCACCACCTTCCTCAATTCCGAGACGCTCCATAATCCGCCGCGCCTCTATCGTCGTAAACACACTCCAAGCGTCGCGGTCCGCTTCTATCGCCGCCTCCATACCCCAACGCTTCTCCACCTCCAGAAACCACAATCCGTCGTGTGCGAGCCAGTTCTTTGCGATGTCGGCAATATAGGCAAGCAGTTCTTCTTTGGGCATCTCCTGTGGAGTGCGGTATTTGGCTGCCATAGTTAGTCCTCCAGAAGAGCAGACACTTCATCAGCCAGTGCGAGGAAGGCTTTTGCGGTTTCGGTTTCAGGCGCTGCGACCACAAAAGGCTTGCCCTCATCCGAAAGACGCGCTATCTGCGGCTCAAACGGCACACTCCCCAACACCTTAAGACCGCGTTGTGCTGCAAACCCATCCACACCCCCTGACGGATACAACTCCACCTTCCTACCGCAATGCGGACAGACAAGATGTGTCATATTCTCCACCAGTCCCAAAATACGCCGTCCCACCTTCTCGCAAAATGTCACACATTTTGCCACATCCAGAAGCGACACCTCCTGTGGCGTCGTCACAATAATGCAACCGTCCAAGTCCTCAATCAACTGCAGCACAGACAGCGGCTCATCTCCTGTCCCAGGCGGCGCATCTATCACCAACCAGTCCAACTTCCCCCACTCCACATCAGTGATGAACTGCCGTATCGCAATCATCTTCAGCGGTCCACGCCAAATCACCGCCGAATCACGACCCTGCAACAAAAACGCTATTGACATCACCTTCAAATTGTCACCCCATTGAAACGGAATTATGCTCTCCTTCTCCACTCCAAGCGTCTGCCCCTCAATACCAAGCATCTTAGGGACATTGGGTCCGTGAATGTCCACATCCATCAATCCAACGCGATGCTTTCTCGCCAAAGCAACCGCCAAA
>Ga0190361_1000484_pt1 | contig 15693 bp, 23 predicted proteins | sample 48721845_MG_FD_161273 | JGI IMG/M metagenome (GOLD analysis project Ga0190361, IMG submission 161273) | Hydrothermal vent microbial mat bacterial communities from Southern Trench, Guaymas Basin, Mexico - 4872-18-4-5_MG | ecosystem: Environmental > Aquatic > Marine > Hydrothermal vents >...
ATGACCCGCTCCGACCAAAATACGATGCGCGACCATGGGTGCGGAAGAATTATATAGTTCCGCAGGGTGTAGTTGAACTCACTACAACTGATGAAGTTGCGAAGAAGCTGATGAAGAGATACGACGATGTTGAAAAGGTGTCTGATGAGACGATTGAAGAGGCACTGAAGATTATAGGGACGTCGGAGGAAGCAATACCAAAGATTCTTGCTAGATTCGGAGTGAAAAAGCCTGTAAAAAAGACTAAAACGACTAAAAAGAAACCGTAAATTCCCGTGATTTTTATGTATTATATATTGAAAAATAAACCAATAGGAGGCGAGGAGATTGGGAGCATTTCCGTTTCGGAAAGACTTTGAACCGTTTGCGCAGATAGGCGAAAAAATCGTTATACTTGGAGTCGGGATTGTAAAGAAAGCGTATGAGATAGCGCATGTAGAACCGATACAACCGTTTATCGTTGATTTTGCTGGTTCTGATTTCTATGGTTCTTCTATACCGGCGTATGGGACTACGGGTTATAATACTTCGAACTATGCTATGAAGGAAGAGTTTTCACTGTGGTCGAAGATGCTTGGGCAGTATCGCATTGATTTGCTTGATGACTTTGTGCTGAAGGTTAGTCATATAGGTTCAGCGAATCAACTATATGGGATAAAATATAAAGAGACTTATATAATGAAGGAGCTGGCGAGGCATACGGTTTTTGAGAGACAAACAAATACTAATACTGAGTCTAAGCTATGGACTGTTACTAATAGAACGGAGACAGGACGGAGAGTTGCGCGGATTAAAAAGATTGTGATAACGAATGAAGCGAGTTCTGCTGGTGAAGTGAGGTTTGGCGATGGCGATGGGACGGGGACTGATGCGGGCTCTGCTAATGCGGATATGAGCTTTAGAATTGGTGCTACTGAGACTTTGGTTTTGCATGAAGATGAGATTCCAGAGGTTGAGTTCTATACAGGGATTACTTGGCAGACGTCTGTTCAACCTTTGCGAGTTACTGTTACACTTGAAGAGGACTATATGTCGCCGTTTAAGAATAATCATAATAAAGAGCTGTTTGTGTTCGAAGATAATCATCCGTATATGCAGTGTATAAATCCGCTGAGCGTGGCGTTGACAACTGCAAGGATGCTGGTGTCTGGCTATAAGTTTAAGCTGAAAGAACTACCGACGATGCCTGCAAAGTATATACCAGTGCCTGTTAGCAAAGCTCAAGAAACAGGTTAAAAGGTGATTAACCTTGAAAAAGGGAGACCATAAGATAATTTCAGAAGAGATACTAGATGGTGAAGTGGCTACTGCAGATTTAGCGAGCGACGCTGTTACAAAAGCGAAGATTGCTGATGAAGTAGTTGAAAAGGTTATACTATCGGCTCCAGTGCCTGCTAGTGATACTTTCAAATGGTTAGCTGATGGCGCTTATACTATCGTTCATGTTTCCTTTCATAACTATGGTGGTGCTGATTTTACAGCGGCGGCTAGTGTTACTAATGCTGGTTCTACCGTTGCTTCTTCATCTGCTACATTAGGGGCGGATGCCGTTGAGGAAAAGGAAAGCACTGACTTGAGTAATACAAGCGTTGCAGATGGCGCGGAGATAAACTTGAATGCTGGCGACCAGAATACGTTTATAGTTGTTGTGATGACAAAAAAGGTTAATACTTAAAAGGAGGTATGAGAATGGGAAGACTTGAAGTTGCGGCAGGAACGGGGATAGGAGCTCTTGCTGGTGGTGTTATTGCTATATTTGTAAAGGATGTGCTAGCGCAGTCTGTGCCCGCTAATGTGGCGAAGGCTTTGTCGCATTTATCGTTTAAGAATGCTACACAGGGAACATGGATTGCAAAAGCAAAGGTTCTTGCTAAGACTAAAACAGAACAGGGAGATGACAGAGTTACGTTTGGACTCGAAGATAGGTATGGTTCTGAAGAATATTGCGACTACGATTATACCGATGTTATAGTGAAGATTGACGTAGTCGGGGATACTTGGTATGCTTCGGTAGTCGCCGCTGGTATGGATGAGATTGAAGTCTATAAAGACGGTGTGTTAATGGGAACTATAAATAGGGATACAGCTGGACTTGGATTTTCTGGTGAGCTGTAATGACAGTTGAAAAGCTCTTGCGGTGGATTGAGTTACTGCCGCCGCAAGAGCGTCACCAACCCGTTTTAGTTGTTGATGGTAGAAGTCTTACTCCAGAGGATATGGTTAGAGAGGCTAGAGCTGGAACTGATTTGGGGCGGAAAGCTCAGGCTTTGTGGGAAGGGGGCGCTCTTGGAACAGAGGAAGAGATGTTGATTGAGAGGATAAAAAAGAGACTTGCAAGGTATCCGCCTGATAAACCACTTTTTGCTGTTTTAGGTGCTCCTAATTTGCTTACACCGAGGGATATATTAAAGAATGTGGAAGAGAGGACGGAGCTTGGGAAAAAGTGGATAGAGACTGAAAGGAGGTATTTGAAGTATTTAGATAAGTTGAAGGAGAGAGTGTGATGCCCGTAGAACGTGTTATGGTGAGTACACGTCCTAATTTTGATACGGCTACTTGGTATGCTTCTTATTGGGTAGGCATCACTTTGCGGTTTCTTGAGGAAATGGGGATGAGGATTACTGATTTGAGTGGAGATTTAGCTAATAAGGAAGAGCTGGTTAAAGCTATAGAGGAAAACGACCCGATTGCTTATTGGGGAGTTGGGCATGGAAGCGAAACACAGTTTGCCGGGCAGGATGCTTATGTTATGCTTGAAAAGGGAGTGGATGAACGGCTTTTTGTAGGGAGGATAGTTCATCTTACCGCTTGTTTGACTGGAGCAGAGGATGGACTTCTTGAATCGATAGCTAATGCAGGAGCTGTTGCAACGATTGGATATAAAGTTGAACTTATAGTTGGAGTTATGACGGATAATTTTGCAGAGAGACCTGATAATGCGGCTACGGAGTCGTTGATGAAACCGGATTGTGCTATTGAAATGAGTCTGGCAGAAGGAAAAACTGTGGTTGAAGCTTTGGATGTCGCTGATTCTGTTGCTGAGGATGAAATTGAGTATTGGAGAGCTAGCGGTCATCCTGACGCTGATTTGGTTATCTGGGCTCTTATAAATAATAGGGATGGACTTGTGCTTTACGGGATACCTCAGGTTAGTGTTCTTGAAGAATATCCTCCTTTACATCCCTTTAATGTTATAGTTGGAGTTGCGTCTCTTATAGCTTTAGGGTTACAGTTGATAAGGTGGGAGAAAATGGAACCGGAAAAGGTTGTGATTAAATATGAGTAAAAGAGAGATAATATTAGTGGCGTCAACTATTCCAGAGGATATTGAAGAGTGGAGTGAATCTTTAACTCCGCCTAACGATGCAGAATGGATTGCTGGACTTATCAATAACAGCGTGTATCTCGACACTATTAGACAGTTCAGCGGTAATGCTTGTATCGGAGGAATTTATGATTATTATCAACCGGCAAATCCTGTTTATATCAACTTACACTTACACTTGCCTTGGGGTATAGACGTTAGTCAGCACCCGATATTTAATTTTCTACAGAAACTTGAACTTCAACCTGCCGGATTTACAGGAGAGTGTCTGGTAAAATTAGGACACTATTTAACAGATGAATACAGGTATTTATTTAATCTAAGTAAGTGGTATTACTTAGCGCCCGGACCGGGCTGGTCATCGTTAAACTTTAATCTTTATGATATGGAACTTTATGTTGCTGGCGATTATCCTTATCCTGTTACTCATGAGGATGTAATGAGAAATACAAATCATATAGAGTTCCTTGCGGTAATAGATGAGTTCACAGTTCAACAGGGTATAGTGGGACAACGTATGTGTCTTGATAGGTTATATTTCTCACAACCAGCAAGTTACTTACAGGTTAGAAGTGAACCGCCCGGTAAATCGTTTACTTTTGATGGTTATCAGTTTACTACTCCAAAGATGTTCAGTGGAACGCCGGGTTCTGAGCATGAAATTGTGATGAGCGATACTACGTTTAAGCAGTGGGAAAACGGTTCTAGGGATAGAGTTAGAATTGTTGAGATGCCTCCTTCAGGTGAAACTGAGGTTATAACGGCTTATTATGAAGGGGGAGAGCAACCTCCACAAGAACCCGGACCGCCAAGTATAATATCAGCTATTACTCCTCAAGGTGCTGTTTTAGCGGGTTTATCCGCTTTTGCTATAATTGAGTCGGTTATGGTATTAGGAGGGAAGAGATGAGATGAGCTTAGTAGTTGTGAATGAAGGAAATATAATGGAGTATAAAGGAAAGAAATGGATTGTTGTCGGTGATAGAAATCGAGAAACGCCTGTATATAAGGTCATGCGTAGTAGAGTTACCGGTAAGTTGACAACGTATACACTGAGCTATAATAGACCGCCAAGACTTGAACCGTTTGAAATCTGGGATACGGAATATATGAAACAAGAGTTACAAAATGAAGCAGATTCAAGAGGACTTGATGTTATCTTTGAGAATGTTTATCATTTCAGAGTTGAAGGTGAAGGAGATTATCTTGCATCGGAACAGTGGGTTCCGGTTGAAACGCTTTCAAACGGTATATCTTTGTTAGACCCGGCTACTTTAACGGGTATAGTGTTGTTGTTTAAATGGTTTATAGCTACTATTATAGTTGCAACGATAGCGGCGATTGCCATTTACTTCTTTGTTATAAGACCACTTACTACACCGCCAGAACCTTATAAGGGGTTTTATCAAGCTGATTACGAGACTGGAGATGTAATCGGACCGTTTACTCATACAGAGTATATAACTTATAAACAAGCTGAGCATTCTGATTGCTTTGTTTGTAGATATTGCGGTGAGGTGTTTTGTCCTGAAGATTACGGAGGAGATGTCGAAGCCGCTAGACGGGCTAGAGATGAACATGAGAAAAACTGTCCTTGGAAGGGTAGTCCTTGGCTTAATCCATCGCCTACTGGTGGCTTGGATATAGGCGGTCTTATTACACTATTGGCATATGGAGGTATAGCTATACTTGGTGTGATGCTCGGTTTACAGGTTATACAGAGTTTAGCTCCAAGAGGTGAGTAAAATGGAAAAAAGATTAATGGAGATTCGTAAGCGCTTCGGAGTAACAAAGCTTGAAGCACGAAGAGTTGGGTTGCAGTTTACTGATGAACAGTGGGAGGAATTTCATAGGCTAGGAGACGTTAACTATGACGGTTATATAAATATAACGGATTTAGAGATAATCGACGCTAATTATGGTTGGATAGGTGAACCCGGAGAAAATCTTGCGGATGTTAACTATGATGGAGAGGTTGATATGAGAGATTCTGGGATTTGCGCTGGAAATCAGGGACTTGATATATGGACGTATTTCGGTGTTCCTAAAGAAGGAGTTAATTTTCAAGATGTAGCAGTGTCTGTAGTTGTTTTTGGTTCACTTACAGGTTTGTTTACGTTAATGGTATGGAGGGGATAAAATGGAGTTAGTGTTAGGAGAACCTGTAGGAAGATTCCTAGAGAGATTGCCTATGGAAACGTTGACAGAGAGTGTGCCGGGGAAACACTATCACTTGCACATAGAAACTGACGGTATCTATGGAAACAAAGAGGAACTTGCAGGGATGCTTGTTAATGGGCTATGGGAAAACTTTAGAGCAAAAGTAAAGTATATGCGAATCGGTGATTATAATATTGATATACAGCTTGAAGGTTCACCATTTGCTTGGTCTGCGCTGATACCTTGGATTCCAAGTATTATAGGTTTAATTGGCGTCGCTGTTACTTTGATTGCTGTTTATGGAATTATATCTGCGATTCCAAGCTGGGCATGGGCGACTTTAGGTATTGGTCTAGGGTTGTTATTCTTCGGTCCAACTATAGCAGGGTTCTTTACAGTTAAAAAGAGGTGATAAGATGGTAATAAAATACAAGGAAGTTATACTTAAACCAGCGCAAATGGGTATTGCACTTGAAGATATAACAGAGGGTAGCATAGGACGTGCGTTGTTTGAAATAGTGCCGGGCTCTGGTGAGTATGAGGAATTTGAAGTTAAGGCAATTGAGTATGTAAGAAAGAATCACGAAGTTTGGGTTGTTGATACAGAGAACGGAATTACAGAACATACACCGCAAGAACTGAAGTATGATGATATTCTTGGTATTCCACATAGAGTTACCGAGCGTTACCAGTTACCTGTTACAGAATTACATACGTATGATGATTATAAGGAAATAGATTTTACTGATACAGAAGTATCGTATACAATAGGAACTGCGGCACATGAAGCGAATAGTGAACTTCCAGAAAGTTTTGTTGCAAAAAGTATTTTAATGCGTAGCACTGAGGATTGCTACGTACGGTTTAATGATAAAAATAACGTGCAACACAAACTCAAAGCGGATACTTGGTATTCGTTTAATATAAGGACAGAAAAAATATACGTTGTAAGAGTTACTACTAATGGCACTCTTACAATTCATGCGGAGGGATAAAAATGCCAAGTGCTAGTAGTATTAAAGTAACTAATGTGAATAGGTTAATAACAAGCAGAATACTAAAAGGTAAAGTTCTTTTCCAAGACGACATGGAAGGAAGTAATTTGGCTAATAAGTATCATACTACAGGAGGAAGCGGTATAGACACTACTTACTTATTTATGCATGACCAGTCGTTTAAGATAGATTCTGGAGCCGGTGCTGGTTCTATTGGTGGAATACGAAAATCTATTCCTTTACCTATTGGTGATTCAAAAATTGGAGTTGAGTTTTACTTTCTTATGGAAAATGACGCAGATAGTGACTTAGAGTTTTTGTTGAGATTTGAAAGTAAAAATCGGGGATATAGCTACAGAAAGGAAGCTGGAATAAAAATAAGTTGGTTATCAAAACCACGTTATTTAAATGCAAGTAATAACTTTGTAGTTTTTCCAGATTCTTATGGAACAAAAATTATCGACTTTGGAGCTCACGATGGAATACATGGTGTCTGGCACAATACGGGCTTGATAGTTGATTTCGATAATTTACGGTATAAAAAGTTTTGGCTTGATGATGTAATTGTAAGTTTTAATGAAGAAATTGCCACTACAACAAATAGCGCCGCTTATTATGATGCATTATGGTTGTATATTAGGTGTCGCACAAATAAGGCAAGTTCACAGTATTGTTATATTGATAGTATAATAGTCACACAGGAGGAATAAAAACGGTTAAATCTATAAAATATAGGAGGTGAAAAGTATATTCGTAATAGACCACTTTGAAGATGAAAATAAATGGAAAGAAGTTACCACAGGAACCGGTATTGTGCAAAGTAGAACAACGGATTCGTTTGAAGCAGTTGTCTCTACAAGCGGTGATAGAGTAGGTCTTGTGACACCTGTTAAGCATAATGTTTCAGAGTTAACAGACTTACGTGTCTATGTAAATAGAAGGTGTGCTCTGAGTTCACTTGCTTTAGTGTTCGAAGAAATTGAATCTCCAACATACCCCGGTAACGGAATGGCTATAACAAGAGACGCACTTTACGGAGTGATTGTATGGTTTGCGGGAGGTGCAAGAGTTATACAAGCAGACCCGATACCAGCTGACGAACAAGCTGAATTAAGAATTACTATAACGGAAGTAACTGAAGGATACCAAGCAAGTTTTTATTACAACGGTGAACCTATATATCAGGATATTATTCCGGATTGGATGGGAAGGAACTTCTATGTAAAACTTGGAGTAAGCGCAAATAGAGATAATATCGTGGAAACCGGAACCACTACTTTTGCGTCAACGGGTTATGTTCCGCCATTATCAATAAGTATTTCACCTTCGACACCTCAAGTAATTACAACAGAACAAAGCGTTCTTTTTACGGCTAATATCTCTGGGGGTAGTCCACCGTATACTATTGATTGGTATGTTAGCGGCGATAAAGTCAGCACAAGTGAAGACTTCGTGTTTACATCGAGTATAGAAGGAGAATTTACTGTTTATGCTGTAGTAACAGACTCGGAAGGAGCTACAGCACAATCAAACATAACAACTGTAACTGTAGAAAAAGTATCGGAGCCACCGCCTCCAAGTGAAGCTGAGGCACTCAGCGAAATTCGTGGCGCTTTTGTTCATAGTCATTCTTTTAATAATCCTGATTGGGACTTAATTGCTGAAACTTGCAGAAACTACGGAATCAACACTTTAATAGTAGAAGGAGGAACAGGGTATTTTCTCAACGAAGATGTAATTGCTAGAGCTGTATCTGCGGCTCGTGCTCATGAGTTGAAGATATACGTTCTCTTAGACGTTCTTATCTGGCCGCATGACGCACATCGTGATATGTGGTGCGTGACTAATAGTGGAGAACCGTATAACTGGGCTTGTCCAACGAAACAAGTTACAAGAGATAGCATAAAAGCTATAGTAGAGAAGCTTGCAACGTATGATATTGACGGCTTTATGTTTGACTATATGCGGTATGACGTAAGTTATATCTGTTACTGCGACGAATGTAAACAAGCTTTTGAAGAATACTTAGGGGAGACAATTACCGACTGGCCGGGCGACTTTGCTCCAGAAGGTTCTCGCTGGTATGAGTTCCTTTACTGGAGATTAATTCCTATAACTAAATTAGTCGACGATATACGTAAGTGGATGCTTGCTATAAAACCAGACCTCAAGTTTGCGCTGGCGGCTTGGACGTACTTCCAAGATTGTCCAATTTACTGGCGCAAATTTATAGGACAGGATACCGGAGATTGGATTAAAAAGAACTATCTCGACTGGGTAGCGCCTATGATGTATACGACGAAATTAACTGGCACAGATTCTATCACAGATTACGTTCAAAGCAATCAAAAGTATATGACCGGCGGGGTAGAAGGAAAAATTCCACTTGTTGCCTTTTTGACTAATATGACAGACAACTTTACGAAGCCATTAGACCCGAGTGTATTTAAACAAGAAGTTGACTTAATTCGTAGCTTGGGTGTTGATGGTTTTTGCGTATGGAGATACGGTGGACCGGGAGATGGAGAAGGTTCAAACGCACCAGATATAAGAGATTATCTTTCCATAATAGATATGCCACCAGTATTCGCTATAACAGATGTAACAATATCTGCAACAGAGACACAAGCAACTATAAGCTGGAAAACAAGCTCGCCTGCTTCAAGCGTAATTGAATATAGCTCAACACCTTTGTTTACAGCCGTTCTCGATGAATGGGGAGGGTTCAAATACTGGAAAATAGTGCATAACGAAGGCACTATTATAAGAGATGATACTCCAAAAACAGAGCATAGTATAACTATAACAAATCTTAACCCTTCTACAAGGTATTACTTCCGTGTTCAAGGTCAAAACTCTTCAGGTATAGCAACCAGTAAAGTTTTCACTTTTAATACTATTGGCGTTTCATCTCTTATAAGAGGAAAAGTTATTGACGAAAAGACACTCAAACCAATAGCATCAGCAGTAGTAAATGCAAACGGTTATAGCACAACAACAAACGATGATGGAACTTTTACACTTGAAGTTCCACCGGGGATATATACTATAACCATAGAAAAAGCAGGATATTTAAAGGTTGAGATACCTGACGTAGATGCAAGTGAAGACGTTGTGTTTGCTGAACCTATTAAGCTCACGCCTATACCTCCAATAAGTTTATGGCAGTTTCTCTTTGGTATAGGTGCTATATTTGGCACCGGCATCACTTTATATAAAATAAAAGGAGGTGGGTAAAGTGAGTTACGTAACTATTGAGCTTGGAACACAAAACCTTCCAATAACGACAGTTATAGTATTTCGCTTTATAATAAGCCAAGAAGAACCAGTGCCTGCAGAGGGATACTTAGTAACACAAATAGCAAGTCTCGGAGATTTGGGCAATCTTTATGTAGAATATAAAATAACCACTTCAAGCTCACCGTAAAGGTGAGAGGAGGTGAAAAAGAAATATGAGTGTAACACCAGAGTTCATCGCTTGGCTTGCAATATTAACCGGCGTCTTTGCCAGAGTAATGCTACCATACCTCCGCAAGATGTGGCAAGGTAAACTGAGAACGTTCGACAACTACTATCTCCTCGTTGGTTTCAGCGGTCTAGTCCTTTCAGCGATAGTATCGTTTAACATATCACCGATTCTCGTTGCAGGCGAATCGTTCTATACACTGTTCACTGCAAACTTCATTAACGGCTTTGGTTCAACGTCCCTCATAAACGAAGTGTTCGCGTTTGGCAAAGAAAAAAAGTCGACGCCAATACCACGCTAATACGCTCTCTACACACGTATAAACTTTCCCCTTTCTTAGTTTCCCTTGCAACATATGGAGTGTGAAAATATGAAAGATGAATGTGAAAACGGTATTCACTGTCCAGATTCAAATCCAGATAATACTCCTGTTACTGAAAGACTTTGTGCTTCAAGAAGAGAAACTATTTACCAAACTATTGAAGCAGAAGTCAAATCCATAAAAAACGCAGTATATTTATCCAGCTTAATGATAGCCGTAATGGTAGCCGTAATTGAAATAATCTTTAGGAGTATAGGAAAATGACAGAAGATAAACACCTCTACATATTCGGTTTGTTTGCTCTATTAGGATTCTTTGCGTTTCTAGCATACTTAATATATCAATCCCGTAAACAAGAGACCATAGTAACAACAGAAGATATAGAAAGGGCACGTCAAATAGTAAGGGGGCTCAGAGTTGAAAGATGAAGTGTTACTCGGTATAATAGGAATAATCGCTTTGGCAATAGTCGCTATTTGTTTTCTTGCTTATCTCAGAACACGTGAACCTACAATTACAACCGCAGATATAGAAAAGGCACGTCAAATAATAAGGAGGTTAGAATATGAACGAGTCTGAAGCGTTGCCAGCAGAAGCTTGGATAATAGCAACTCTTAAAGAAATACTTGAAGTGCAAAAAATTACCAATCAAAGACTTTCCGACGTTCAAAACGAGCTCAGTTCCATACGCAACGCACAAAAGAAAAGTGATATTCACTTAAAGTTCAGAGTTAATCTCAGTATAGAGCACACAAATGAAGAAATCATAGACTTTATAAAAGAAGGACTTGAAATAGATAGCGTGTATGTTATGCCCGTTCCTTCTCCCATATCGCTAAAGTTTCGTGGTATAGACGATGAAACAATAGATTTAAACGTAGGAGATGATTATTCACTTTCCGGTCATGTAGTAACGCAAATATTCATCACAAACTCAGCTGGAAGTGGAGAAGCAATAATCCACGTTTACGGAAGGAGGAAATGAAATGTCGTCAGCACAAGTTGATGCAAAACGAAAGATACTATATGGAAAAACAGCTACAGGTGAAATAGTAGCGATAAAAGTAGACACCAGCGGAAAGTTAGGAACAACGAACTAACCCGCAAAGGTGTCTATTACAAATCCCTACTTAGACCATTCCATAGCTGACTTAATTACAAGAGCAAAAGGTTTAAATGCAATATACGATAAAGTTGCGGCTATAAGCATAAGCGCCGCTGATATATGGTCTTATACTACAAGAACACTTACATCGCCTTCTTTTGGGGATATAGTTACAAAGAATTTAACAGACATACTCGCTGATAGCACCGCTTTCAACGGAGCTGATATAGCGACTATAAAAGGTTATCTTGAATCCGGAGGAGCAATTTACGATTTTATTGATGAAATAGAGTCTTTATTAAAAGACGCTACTTATGGTTTGTCGGCACTTAATACGGATTTGGATACCTTACTTTCTCGTCTCACGGCGACAAGAGCTGGTTATCTCGATAATCTTAGCGGTGGTGCTGTAGCTCTTGAAGCTACTCTTGATGCTATAAAAGGCACCGGTTGGACTAATGAAACACTAAAAGCAATAAAAGATGCTATTGACGCTTTAAACGATATAGCCGCTTCAGATGTTTGGGCTTACGCCACTAGAACTTTAACTTCACACGCTTTTCCTTTTACCAATCCTGCTTCTGCTATTGACCTTAGTAACGTCAGAGTGGCTCTCCAAAGCGACCCGTTAAACGTAATACGAGACGCTATTTTAAGCGATGCAACAAAATTTGCTGGAGCTAACATAGACGCCGCTATATCCTCAAGAAGCTCACATTCTGCCGCAGATGTCTGGTCTGTAGCAACGAGAACGCTAACCAATCCTGCCTCAGAACAAGACCTCACAAACATGAAAGTTACTGCTATTCCTAAATCAATAGATGAAAGCGGCTCTTTTACTTGGGATACAAGTTCATACGGAACTAATGAAACAGATATATCAGCTTTATTTACTACTGATTTAACCGGAACAACCAGACGCAAATATACTGTTTATCTTGACCTCACAAACGTAGCTGGAGACACAGCTTCATTCACCGTAACAATAAGAGTTAAAGTAAAAATTGACGGCGCAAATTACAGAACGATAGATAAGAAAGATATTGCAAAAGCAGATTTAGCGGCAGATGAAGAACCCGGTGTGCCTATAGATATTCCTCCAGTTGCACAGGACGTCCAGATTACTATGAAATTTGATACTGCTTTAGCTTCAGACCAGACCATATACTATCATTACGTAAAGGAGGTGCTTGAGTGATAAAAATACCCAAAGAAGTATTTGATTTATTTCCGCTTTGGGAATACCGTTGCCCTATCTGTGGAACGTATGTTGAACCCTCAGTAATCAGTTGTCCTGAATGCGGTTTACTTTTTAACAAGGAAAAATGGCGTGTTCCGCCTAGGTTTCTCAAAAATTATAAGACTATGAGTGAGTATGCTCATAAAGTTCTTGCACCGAAACTTAATGAAAAGCAAAGGCAATTACTTTTTAAATATTTTACTACGATTTTCAGTGATGGCTTTGAAAGTGGAGATTTTTCAGCATGGACAGGAACAGAAACTACAGGTTCATGCACAGCGACTGTTGTAAGCGACGTTAAATATCAAGATTCATATTCTGCAAAGTTTTACACGCCGGGCGGTTTTTCTGATACAAGGTCAAGAGCGTATAAAACTTTGTCTCAGGCATACTCAACTATCCATGTTAGAGTTTACTTCCGAACCAGCAAAATTCCGACGGCTAATGACAGAAAAATGGACAAACCTATAAGCTTATACAATTCAGATAACGGAATGCTTTTAAAAGTAAGTATATTGAAGACTTCTGGCGGAACACTTCAATGGGGATTAAGGGTTTACACAGATAGTGGATGGATAACTTATACTGCAGACGACAACACTATAAGTGCGAACACGTGGTATTGTTTAGAAGTTAAACTTGTTGTTGGAAACGGAAACGGTGAAGTTCACCTATGGGTTGACGGGACAGAAAAAATCAGTCAAACAGGACTTGACAACGACGGAAGAGGAAACTGTGACAAAGTATATGTTGGACTTCATTGGTATCAAACCAATTATGATGGTTCTTCAGCTCATCAAGTTACAGAAACTAATTGGGTTGACTGTGTTGTCGTAGCCGATACATACATCGGACCGATTGCTCCGCCGTTTATCGAAGAAAATCCCCTCATAAGCAAACCTTTAGTAAGTCCACTTAAAGTTAGCAAGCCGGTGATAAGATGAACATAGTAGATAAAATCACTGCAGGCGCAACAAGTATAAGTCTCTTCAGTTACATAACAACAAAATTACACGGCAGACTCACCGATGAAGTTTACAAACGCAACGCAATAATATACGAGCCCATATCAGCAGTGAGTATAGTAATCCCAGCATTCAACGAAGAAAACTACATAGAAAGAACTCTTAAATCAATCTTATCTCAGAATATAATTCTCAAACACCCAGATTACTTCGAGTGTATAGTAGTAGACAACGAAAGCACAGATAGAACCGCAGAAATAGCAAAACAATACTGTCAAGTAATCTCTACTCCAAAAGGTAAACTCAACGCAAGACACGCTGGAATAGAACACGCGTCCGGAGATATAATAGTATCTTGTGACGCAGACTGTTATTATCCTCCTAACTGGCTCAATCTCTTATTAAGACACTTTTACAGCCCAGAAGTAGTAGCAGTATGCGGTCCGCATCTTCAAGAAGGCAACCTACTCCAGATAATCGGCTCTGTCTGGTATAATAATCTCTTTCCATTAGCAAAACAACGCATAAACGGTGCAAACTCCGCATTTCTCAAAGAAGCATACTATAAAGTAGGTTGCTTCGATTTAAGTATAGACCAATTTAACAGAGAACAAGTAGTAACCGAAGAAGAAATAGTATTCTTCAACAAGCTCACTTCCATCGGCAAAGTAATCTTTGACCTTCAAGCTTGTTGCTTCGCTCCTATAAGAGGACGTGGAAAAAGATTCTACGAAGAATACCGTCCAGAAACTAAATATCAAAAGGAGGTTCTTCAAGGTGAACGTTTCTAGACTCAGGAGAAATTTAAGAGTGCGGGTTTCGGGGAGCGCCCGCCTATCTAAGAGTGCGCCACAAGTGTTCACCTCAAAGCAGGTGTCCGCACCAGCGACCGCGGATATAAAAGCCAACGGGCGTCGGCTACTCCACTATCCGCCTGCCACTCTTAATCTTATACTGAGTCTAGAAAGTCAAGAAACGGAGCTGGGCAACTGCTTCTGTCATCAGAAAATTCTCCTTTCTCCCTTCGATGACACCTGCCCGGCTCCGCTTGTCAACTATAAGGAGGTGAAAAGAGTATGAGTAAAATAACACGTAAGCGATTCGAAAAAATCGCAAAAGAATACAAAAAGAAAACAGGTAAAGGAATACGCATTGCTGGATTCGGTTTCAAGCGTGGTGAGTTCCAGTTTATCGAAGTCCCAGAAAGACCAGAAGAAATAGAACGTGCACTCGAAGAAGTCCGCAAAGAAGAAGAAAAGTTTAAAAGAGAGTTCAGAAAAGAATTCAAAAAAGTAGTTGAAAGAATAAAAAGCATGCTCACAAAACTCGCAGAAGAAGAAGAAAAAGATTCACGCAAATACCTCAAATTAGCAGAAGAAGTAAAAGATATACCTACACTCTACCGTTTACTCAGAGAATTTGCTTCTGATGAAGACAAGCACTCTATCCGTTTACGTAGTATATCAAACCGAATAGATGAACTCCTCCAAAAAGAGTTAAAGTATAAGTAATCTTCCCGTTTATTTAAGCATAGGCAGAAAATCTGAGTGAAAACGCGGAGAGCGGGGCGGAGGGTAACTAAGGGGTATAGATTACGGAACGGCTCCGCGCGAGTAACTCAGTTAGGATACCAACAGTATCCTACGGAGTATTAACTATAAATATAATAATAACAAACGATAAAAACGACACTATCGACAGTAACGTCACGTATTATATTTATTATACTAGCAACACACCCGGTCAGTTTCTCAGCTTTCCTTTTTCTCCTCGCTTCGACTTTACGCAGTTAGTTCAACTCCGTAAAGTCGGATTGAGTGACGGAAAGATAAGAAAGCACCGGTCAGAAATCACAGTGGTATATGAAGGAGCAAACACTAGACGGGAAATAACAAAAAGCACCGGTAAGAGTTTCTACTCAAGTTTGTGTTTATAAGTATTTTCCTGTTTCCTTTGCGAAGGGAATACTGTCCTCTTAAGTAGAAACCTTCATGTGGAAACGCCTCAGCGTTCCTCAGGTCTTCTACCCGAACGTCCCGCCCCGTGAGAAACCTCGGCTTACGCCTACTTAAAGCACGGGGAACGCATTTCGCCGTTTCGAGACGATTGGCTCAG
>Ga0190361_1000485_pt1 | contig 15686 bp, 12 predicted proteins | sample 48721845_MG_FD_161273 | JGI IMG/M metagenome (GOLD analysis project Ga0190361, IMG submission 161273) | Hydrothermal vent microbial mat bacterial communities from Southern Trench, Guaymas Basin, Mexico - 4872-18-4-5_MG | ecosystem: Environmental > Aquatic > Marine > Hydrothermal vents >...
AGAAAAGAAAAAAACAAGATAGGCAAACCAGCTACCAAAACAAGCACAACATACACAATTAACAGGATAATGGTCCTCATTCGTCTGGCGGGAGTATTTTAACTAAAAAAATGAGAAATAGCGAGCTATATACTTAAGTTACTCATAGCTAATCTTCTCTCTCATAGATGCCGAAGAGAAAGAGCCTCTTATTAAATCCATTTTGTCTTTACATTTTTTGACTTTTTTTATAGTTTATAAAAAAGTTATGGCTCAAAAAATAAAAGCCATCGTTCGATCTCTTCGGCCTTATCAGTGGTCAAAAAATTTTTTTGTTTTTGCTCCCCTGATATTTGCTCAAAAAATACTAAACTGGCCAGATACAGCCCAAGTAGTTGGAGCCTTTTGTGTGTTCTGCCTTTTATCAGGAAGTCTTTACATCTTTAATGATCTTCAAGATTACGAAGAAGACAAAAAACATCCCAAAAAATGCCACCGCCCTATAGCCGCTGGATTAATTTCTCACCAAACAGCTTATTTCATTTTTTCCAGCCTTAGTTTATTTTCTTTAGTTGCTGCTTTACTTCTGCGCTTTGAATTCTTTATTCTTGTTCTGAGTTATTTTGTGCTCCAAGTCCTTTACTCCCTTAAATTAAAACATGTAGTTATCCTTGATGTTTTCATAATCTCTGCAGGATTCTTCTTACGGGTTATCGCAGGTGGGATTGTAATTGCTGTTCCCCTATCATCCTGGCTTCTAATTTGTACTATCCTCTTAGCCCTCTTTTTGGCTATGAGTAAACGTCGTCATGAACTCATCCTGTTAGAATCTGGTGCCAGTGCTCACCGGCCTATTCTTGAGGAATACAGCCCTTATTTATTGGATCAAATGATTTCTGTAGTTACAGCCTCCACCCTTATTGCTTACTGTCTTTATACTATCTCTGAAGAAACTATTGCTAAATTCGGAACTCGCAATCTAGTTTTCACCACTCCTTTTGTCCTTTACGGAATTTTCCGTTATCTCTATCTCATTCATCAAAAGAAAGAAGGCGGCAGCCCTGAAGAACTTATCCTTAAAGATAAACCTTTACTCATAAATATAATCCTTTGGTTATTCACAATTGGAGTAATCCTTTATCTTAAATAATACAAAATATGTAAGGAGTCTAAATAATGAAAAAAGCCAAGGTGGCGGTGATAAAAACTTCACCACAAACCGTCCTGGAAGATTACAAAAGATTAATGCATCTGGCTGAATATCAGAAATACTTGCCGAAAACTACAGAAATAGCCCTTAAAATCAATATCTCTTGGCATTTTTTCTATCCAGCCTGCTCAACTACTCCTTGGCAATTGGAAGGCGTTATAAAAACTCTATTAGAAGATGGCTATCCCCAAGAAAATCTCTATGCCTGTCATAATCGCACCGTAGTGGTCTCAGCTAAAAAAGGCGAGCGAAACAATAAGCATCTTCCTGTTGTGGAAAAGTATAGAATTAGAAATATCCATCTTTACGAAAATGAAGAATGGATCCGCTATGAACCTCAAGGCAAGATCCGTGTTCTTGACTCAATTTACCCTAAAGGAATTGAAATACCTAAAAGACTTATCGGTTCAAGTATTATTCACTTACCTACGATGAAAACCCACGTTTTCACCACTATGACTGGAGCTATGAAAAATGCTTTCGGTGGACTTCTTCATGAAAAACGGCACTGGACCCATTCCGTAATTCACGAAACTTTGGTTGATCTGTTGACAATTCAAAAGGAAATTCACCCAGGAATATTTGCAGTTATGGATGGGACTATTGCCGGCGATGGTCCAGGCCCAAGGTGCATGGTTCCTTATATAAAAAACTACATTCTGGCCAGCGCTGACCAAGTAGCCATCGACGCTGTAGCGGCAAAAATGATGGGCTTTGAACCCATGGAGCTTAAATTTATAAGACTGGCTCATGAAGACGGCCTCGGCTGTGGAGACCTGAGCGAGATAGAAATTGTGGGAGAAGACATTTCTAATGTCAACTTCCACTTCCATAAAGGCCAGAATACTTTTGCCAGTAGAGGGCAGAAATTGATCTATTGGGGGCCTTTAAAACCACTAGAGAAAATCTTACTCCGTAGTTTTCTAGCCCCTTGGTCCTATGCAGCTTCAATCATTTTCCATGATTGGATCTGGCATCCATTTATTGGCGTAAAAAGAACAAGAAAAATTCTGAATACAGAATGGGGGAAATTATTTAAAAAATATTAAAGTCAACATTGAAATAATATTTTTATCCTTTTTGATTTATATTTACTTTTTGATTTATATTTAGTTGGCATCTCTAAAATCAATTGCAAGATTTAAAGCCTTTTTTTTATTAAAACATTTAAGATTAATATCTATTCTTTTCCCTAAAATAAGTAACGGTAATTTACAAATATTATGCTCCGAATCGCCTATTGTTACCCCTACAACCTGGATGCCCATATTTGGGTTTGACGTAACTTGGTAATTCCTAGTCATACAAGAATAAACAACAAAAAATTTATGTTCCTTTGGCAATATCACCCATGCCGGCATTAAAACTAACGCATCAAGATAATTATTCTCCTTAAAAAATCTCTTATAGTTGGTGTTTAAACCCATAAGATCTATTGTATATCTATTTCCAAAATATCGAATTGCACCTGCATCTATAGTCCCAATTTTTGAATCCTTAGAAAAAACAGAATTAATCTTTTTCCCTATATTTACTTGTAATTCATTAATATTTCGACAGTCATTATAAAATTTTGCTTGCCAATGGATAATCCCTAAATAGGAATAGAAAAATAAAGAAAAAATTAAAAATATTGAATAACTCCCTCTAATTGCTAAAATCCATCTTTTTCTTTCTTTCCTCGCCTTTTTGGCCATATATATTAATCCATTATAATTTCCAATTAACAGAGAAAGATATATAAAAGGAATAGCAGGAATTAAATAACGAATATGATAAAAAGCTATGGGATCCCACGGTGGAATAAGAATCAAATTGCCCAATAAATATACAATCCCTATGGAAATAAACAGTAAAAAATACCTTTTTTGTTCCTTATCACATATCAAACCTCCTAATAATCCTATCCATAAAATAAAACTCCTAAGTGGAGCTTCTTTTGCTAAAATACCAATCCCTATTATAATTCTTTGGAAGAGAGGCATTCCCTTGCCAATAATAGATTTAACATAAAACGTGGCAGGAAATGGCCTTCCATCCACAAAAAAATTCCATCCTAAATAAAGAGATCCAATGATAACAGAAGGAATTAGACAATAAACTAAATTAATTGGCTTAATTCTTTTATTTCTTATCCCTATTAGCATTTCAATTATAATAATTAAACCTAAAGTACCAAACTCAGGTCTTGCTAAAAATGCTAAACCTAGGAAAACTCCAGTAATTATATATTTCTGATTTATATAACAATATAAAGCAATTAATCCCAGTAAAATGCTTAAGGATATTTCCATTCCGCTTAAAGCAGAGACTACCATTATTGGGGAGATGGCCAAGAATACACCACCTACTACTGAAACCCATATATTTTTAGTAATGATATTTAATAACTTATAAGCAAAATAACCAATCAATATATGAAACAAAATTCCTAAAATTTTTACAGCAAAAACAATATTATTAATCTTTTCAAAAAGAAGATGTATAATTCCAAGCAAATAAGCCCAAAGAGGAGAAGTAGAACCTGTAGCTGGCTCTCCTGAATTATAAGCTAAATATCCTCCTCTTGAAATTTCTCTTCCATATACAAGATGAATCCAAGCATCATCTAAAGGAAATCCTTTCAGACTATGAGTTTTACCTTTTAATAAAAAATAAATGGGAACAATTAACGACAATATTAAAACAAATAAAATTAGATGATTAGAAAAATTTGGAATTCTTTTCATTAAAAATACTTAGTTCTTCATATTATTAGTATTTACTTTATAAATCCTCCAAGGGCCATGTTGCGATAGTGCTTCTAATTCATTTAAATTAGAAAAAACTGCATGTATCTCATTTTTTGCATTTATTAAAACATAATCAAACCATTTTAAATCCGACTTTCTTACTCTTTCTGGAAACCATTCCAAACCTGGTGTCCAGCTTATTTTCCTTTTTTTTCTAAAAACAACAATTCCAGAGTAATGTTCAGCAAAAGAAAAATTTATTTTAGCTCCTTTAAAGACTTGGGCATAAGCAAAGATCTGAAGAAAAGGACGATTCTTGATAAATTTACTTTCTTTTACAAAATCTAGTCCTAATACTCTTGAATAGGGTGTAATCTTAACCAATGAGGCTTCTAATCCAGATAATTCTTCCTTTTCATATATATGCCAAATCCGAGCTGTTAAGAAAGAAAATATGATTAATACTATTAAGGCAGTAACTACTTTTATCTTGAAGGGAAACTTGAGTGGAGGCATCGCTAATAATAACAAAATCACTCCTAAAGGAAACCACCGAGTATTAAAATAAATTGTGTTCATATATTTATCTGGAGCGAAAAAACTAAATATTAGAAGCAGAATACTTGCAGCCATCAAATTAACATTAATTTTAGTCTTCAACCCTTTTCTATTCTGAATAAAAGCAAACACTATCCATATTACGATAATCAAGAAAAAAATATATTCAAAGGGCCCTCTTATCCCCCCAAATGCTGAATTAACAACCCATTTAAAACTCAACCTTTCAAACAAGCTACTATACCAATGAGGGAAAACATCAAATCCAGCCTGAGCTCTCTGAAGAGAAAAGCGTGGATACCAAAAAAGAGATAATAATCCTACTGGAATAAAATTGCTTACCCAAAAAAGAAATTGCTTAATGGAAAATTTATGGATCAAACTTAATAATATTATCCATATTCCTCCCATTAATAACCACAATGCATGGCCTTCGTATAAAAGAAAAGTCAATCCTATGCATCCTAATTGATAAAGAGAAAAAAATTCAAAGTTTCTCTTTTGGGTTAAATAAAGCCAGACCAAGAAAACAGGAAACCCTATAATAAAATTTAAAAATCCCCAATAAAAAGCATGATTGAAGAATAACGGCAAGGCTAAAATAAGGCCCTCAATTGGCCTTTGTAATTGATAACCAATAAAAAATACACTCATAAGCCAAGTAAATGCTAAAAAGAGCAATATCATAACGCCTAAATATTTCGGACCACAAATTGCCCAGCCTAAACCTATAAAAAAATAAATTAAATTATTTGGACCAAACCATTGAATACTATACACATCGGGATTTATAGAGTTATGCTCTATAAATAACCTAATCTGAGCCAAATGTTGAGGTAAATCAGTAGCAGGAGGAAATTTAGTCCCAAAAAATGGTATACATATTATCAACAAGCAGAAAATAGCTATATAAAAAATTTGAACTTTTCTTTTCTTATTAAAATTTTCTCTCTCTTGGCTCAATTCAATTTTCACAGCATCTATTTTTGAAATTCATACCAAAATTACCTTTAAAGAAAAAGCTTCTTACAAAATATATTCAATTTTTTCTTTACTTTTCATTAATGTCAAGTTAAAAATACTTTGAAAAAAGGAGAATTTGATGGTTAAAAAAAATTATATTTTATTAATAATTTTAGGCATAACTATTTTTGGAGTTTATTGGAAAACCCTTTCTTATAATCTAATCTGGGATGACGGAGCTTATTTTCAAAAAAATATAATCTTCAATGAAAATTATCCTCTCTGGTCCTGCTTCAAATTCGGTTACCTCCGAGAGCAAATGGGACTAGGAAACATCGACTTTTATTACCGACCTTTACTTACTCTTTCTTTTTGGCTTGAAGATAAATTATGGGGACTCCATAAAGAATCTTTAAGAATTATTAATCTGATCTTATATTTTCTTTCTCTCTGCATCTTATTCAAACTTCTAAGATTCATATATAATAAAAATAATTTCCCTGAAATAGCTACATTTCTCTTTGCCTTATTCCCACTCAATATTGACAATATAGTCTGGATAGTAGGGAGAGGAGATCTTCTCATGCTCTTTTGGGGGGTAGTTATTTTTTACTTTTTAGAAATGCACATTAAGAAAAAACAACTTCACTTCTTGATCCTTTCCTCTATTGCCTTTCTATTAGGAATATTTTCAAAAGAATCGACCATCTTTTTCTTTCCTGTTATTGTTATCTATGAATTCATCAGAAGAAGAAAAATCACTTATTTTTATCATTTGATTAATTTTATTTATATACCTACCTTTTTCTTCATTAAAAATATAATTCTACACATAAGAAACCTGCCAATTATATTCAAACAAGATATTTTAGCCAGCTTAAAATTATTATTCAGTGCCCTTGGTTATTATTTTAAATCTTTACTTTTCCCTTTCTATTTCAACATGTTTATTCCTACCCAAGACGCTGTCAATTCGACTAACGTTCTTTTAGGGCTTCTCTTCACTCTGAGTCTAATTATTGGAGGAATCATTGTTATAAAAATCAAGAAACCTTTAATATTACTCCCTCTTGCACTTATAATTTGTTTTTTAGTTGGTCATCTAATAATCTTGTTTACAAATCTTTATCCTTACAGACTCTATACTCGTTATATGATGATTCCTGGGCTTGGATTTTTAATGATAATAAGCTTATGGCTATCTTCTCTCAAAGAAAAAACTCGCTCTTATCTGACTGCTCTTCTCTTAATACTTTTTATCCCCTCTGTAATTTTCTCTTCATTTGCTTATAAAAGTGAACTCAACTTCTGGCAAAAAGCCTATAAATTTTACCCAAAAGATGGATATATACTATATCAACTTGCCAATGCTTATTACAGCCAAAAACAATACTTAGATGCTGAGCTATATCTAAACAAATCATTGACTATACCTATCCCTCGAAGCACAGCAATATTAGTTAGCTTACTTTATGCTGATCTTGAGCTAAAGAGAGCCAATTTTGATATTGCTAAAAATTGGCTTGCTAGTATTGAAGCTTTTGAAAATGCCCCCTATTTACGGCTAGTCGCCTTCATCAAATATCAGATTCAATTAAAAAAAGCATTAATTTCTATTCATCAAGGCCAAATAGATCTCGCTGAAAAAATTTTTAAAGAAAACATAAAAATGTTTGCCAATTTAAGTGAAAACTATCGAGAATTATATAATTTGTTAGTTGGTTATGAGAAATGGAATGAAGCTGAAAAATTAGAAAAAATCATGAAGAAAAAATTTCCTCTTTCCTTCGCTGAACTCAATACCCAATCCTTGAAAGAGAAACTGGCTAACATGTCACTCCAAGAAAAATATATATTTTTTATCAAACATCGAAATTTTAATAAGGCAATTTCATTAATGAAAAAAAGCAATAATTTAACTCTCGAAGAAAAATTTCTTCTCGCCAAACTTTATTATTTAAAAGACGATCCTCAAAGTGGCGAATCATTAATAAAAAAAATCCAAGAGGACAACTCAAATTCTCCCGAAGTTATGAATAAAATCGGGTTTTTTTATCTTGGAGCTTTATTACGCCCTAAGAAAGCCCTCAAATTTTTCAAAAATTCACTTCAACTCAACCCAAAGCAACCTCAAATTATTGTAGTTATTAACGATTTAGAACAGTTTTTAAAGGACATAAAGGACCCTTGGCATAAAAAAAGAGGGAAGGTATCCCTCTCTCGCTCCTTCCCTCTTTTAATATTCTAACTATTTCTTGTCTTATGTGCCTGAGGTAGCAGCATATACCTTAGGAGCATGGACCCAACTGCCATTCCAAATGACTAAGTCTTCATTAAAACTGTCCATTCCTGTGATTCTGAAATAAGAAGACTCTGGACTAGTAGGATTATAATTGAAATTAGTCTGTGTCCCATCTCGACCGACTGAAGCAATTACAAAATCGTCGAGGGCTGTACAACTAATGTTGGTATAACCTGGATTCTGTCCTGTTCCAGTCCACACAGATAAAGGATTTCTCCATTGATCAAAGACAGGAATAACTTTCATATAAAAAGGTTGAAGAGCTTGAATAAAATTAGTGTCCCCTGAAATCGAACCTCCGTTTGCACTAGGAGCTATTCCATTATCTGTGATGTAATCAGTAATAGCTGAAGCAAGCGAGTTCATGTCTTTCATTGTGCCCTTTTGTTTGGCTTTCTGAATAGCTGACAACGCATTCGGAATAAGTAAAGCAGCCAGAATTCCAATAATAGCCACAACAATCAAGAGCTCAATCAGCGTAAAACCCTTACCTCTTTTCATGTTAAAACCTCCTTAAAATTTTTTTCCTATTTAAGTCCTAGAAAAGGCACTTACTTAATATGCAAGGATTGTGCCAGATTTATATTTAACTAACTTATTGAATAACAGTAAATTAAAGCAAAGAGACCGTTATATTTTTATTTAAGAGACAATTTTTGTCAATATAGGTGCCAAATTTTGTCACACTACTCCCCTTCTACTTTGATTTTTTCACCTTCTACAATTTCATCCCTATCAGATTTTAAGGCAAATTTATCCACTAAATAACGAATGGAGCGATAATTTATTCCCAGAACTTCAGCTGCTTCCTTCAACTTCCCCCGACTCATTTCCAGGGCTTTTTGGACATAATCCCGGGTGATGGCCTCGATAGTCTCATTGAGCTTAAAACCAGGCTTTATCTCTAGCTCAATCTCCCTTCTTTCTGGATTTAAAAGCTCCTCGGGCAAGCAATCCCGAGTAATTGTTTCTCTTTCTTCAATCGCCACCACTCTCTCAATGACATTCTCCAGTTCTCTAATATTCCCCGGCCAGTGATACGTCTCAAAAATAGCATAAACTTCCGGAGCAACTCGTTTCAACTTCCTTCCCAACTTCTGACAATATTTCTGCAGAAAATGGTTGACTAGGAGAGGAATATCTTCTTTTCTTTCCCGGAGGGGAGGCATTTCTAGAGAAAGGACATTTAAACGATAGTATAAATCCTCTCGAAACGAACCATCAGCAATTTTTTTCTTTAAATCCTGATTAGTAGCAGCAATTATCCGGACATCAACTGGAATTTCTTCAGTACCTCCCACTCGCCTGATTTTTCTTTCCTGAAGGGCTCTTAATAATTTAACTTGGGTCATGGGCGACATTTCGCCTACTTCATCTAAAAACAAGGTACCTTTATCAGCTACTTCAAACATTCCTTTTTTATCACTCACCGCCCCAGTAAACGAGCCTTTCACATGGCCAAAAAGTTCGCTTTCCAATAAACTTTCAGGTAAGGCTCCACAATTAATGGTAACGAATGGTTTGTCCCTTCTGGGGCTTAAATAATGGATGGCTCGAGCGGCCATTTCTTTACCCGTGCCACTTTCTCCAGTGATCAGAACGGTAGTTTCTGTAGGAGCAATCTTCTCGATCAAGGAATAAATCTCGACCATTTTCTTGCTTTTACCGATCATATTTTCAAAACTGTACTTCTCTTTTAACTCTTTCCGTAAACGAATGTTTTCATCCTGAAGTTTTTTATTTTCAATCGCTTTGGCTACAACAACCTTTAATTCTTCAATGTCAAAAGGCTTAATTATGTAGTCATAGGCGCCCATCTTTAGTGCTTCTACAGCTTCTTTTATCGTGCCGTAAGCAGTAATCATGACTACCGGCAATTCTGGCCGAGCCTTACGTAAACGCTTCAAAACTTCCATACCGCTCATTTCCGGCAACTTAATATCAGAGACCAACACATCAATATCGTCCTTTTTAGTTATCTCAATTGCTTTTTTAGGGGAAGGGGTCGTCAATACTTCATAACCCTCTTTTTTAAAAACAACCTTTAATAATTCACACAAACTTCTTTCATCATCCAGAACAAGAATTTTATCCATGGTCAATTATCCTTTATTAATTTTTCTCAATCTATTTTTTTACCTTTCTTAATCTATGTTATTTACCCTATTCTCTTCATTCTCTCCGGGGTAAAGTAATTAATATTTTTGTTCCCTGGTAAGGTTTTGAGTCCACCTGAATTTCACCTCCATAATCATCTACAATGCGTCTTACCACCGACATGCCAATACCATTACCACTGGTAAACCCCGAATAAAAAGGCTCAAAAATCTGCCTTTTTTCCTCCTCAGTCATACCTTTGCCGGTATCTTGAAAACTTATTTTTAAAGTCCGACTATCGGGTAAATAAAAATCGATTTTTAATTTCCCCCCCTGAGGCATGGCTTTTAAAGCGTTCTTAGTCAGATTCCAGAAGAGTTGGCGAAATTGATTTTCATTGCCAAAATACTTAACTTTAGCCCGCTTGAAATTTCCTTCAATCTTGTGTCCCTCATTCAATTCTCCGCCTTTCTCTAATAAAATAAGCGTCTCTTCCAAAATTTTGGTAAGACTAATCCAGGCCATTGTTTCCTTACGGGGAGAGGCCAAAATAAGGTACTGGTCAAGAATTCGGGAAATTCTCTGGGACTCAGTAACAACAATGTCCATTAATGATTTTTGTTCAGGGGTCAAATTCCTTTCTTTACTCAAAACTTGAACAGAACCAGAAATAGCCGCCAAAGGATTTCTGATTTCATGAGCTACTTGAGCAAACACTTCTCCGGCCAAGGCTAATTTCCTCTTGAGTTCCAACTCCCGTTTAACACTATCTAAATGTTTCTTCGCTTCTTGGAGATTCTGAGTGAAATAACCCACTAAAAAGGCAATCAAAAAAAATGTCCCCCAAGCCAGAGCCACACTATTTAAAGCTACAGCGGGAGAAACTGGCTCGGACTGGGGCTGATAATAAGGAATAACCTTAAAAGCCAGACCGTCCACTAACCCCCCAAAAAACAAAGCAGCTAGAGCAGCAATTTGAAAAGCTGCTCTCCTGGAGACAATCACCCCAGCTGCCAAAATGGGAAAAACATAAAGAAAATAAAAATTTCCTTTTAATCCACCTGAAATATACACCAGAGCAGTAATCAACATTAAATCGATAATTAATTGCAAGTAAGCCTGCCAGATATGGTTATGAGCTAAAAAATAGAGGAGGAGATAAATCAGAGAGAGAACTAGGCCGCTTCCAATTATTAAATAAAAAGTATTTAGGGGCAAAAAGGTATCAGTAGCTGATTGGATAATTAAAGAAGACAATCCCAGAGAAATTAAAATAGCGCTCCGAATTATAATCAACCATAATAAGGCCCGCTTCTCTTTCATTGAAATTTGAATCGGCTCGCCTATAAGTAATTCGTCTAAGGCGCTTTAGAACTGTTGCAACAAATTGAAAATAGGTAGATACATGGAAATAACAATACTTCCGACTAATCCACCCACAAATATAAGTAAAATCGGCTCAAGAATGGATAAAAGAGAAGCCACTGTAGCTTCTACTTCTTCATCATAAAAATCAGCCAATTTCCCTAACATTTCATCGAGAGTCCCCGTGGCTTCTCCAACTCCGACCATCTGAATCATCATAAACGGGAACCGTTTCTGTTCTCTCAGAGCATCGGTTAAACTCATTCCTTCAGACACCTGTTTGCGAGCCGCCATAATATGTTCCTCAATTATGACATTATTGGCTGTGGTTGAGGTAATCCGTAAAGCTTCTAACATCGGCACGCCGCCGGAGAGAAGAGTACTCAATGTCCGGGTCACCCGGCTCAATCCTACCTTTTCCAACAAATTCCCAAAGAGAGGGAATCGTAAGTAAAGCCGATCAAAAAATTTCCGGCCTGGAGGTGTACGGCGGACATACCGATACAGAAAAACGAGAGCGATTAATCCGATAAAAATGAACAAAATGTATTTCTGAACAAAATGACTCAGAGCTAGAACTCCGGCCGTTAAAAAAGGCAATTCCGCTCCCATCTCCTCATAAATCGAAGCGAAAACTGGAATGACTTTCCACATCATAAAAATAACCACAATAATAGCAAAAGTAATAATCGCTACAGGATAAATCATGGCTTGTCGGACCTGAGAGCGTAATTTCACGATATTTTCCAGATACTCCGCTACTCGGCGCAACATTATATCCAGAGAACCACTCTGTTCCCCCGAAGCGACCAAGTTACAATAGAGGTCATCAAATACCCGGGGGAATTTTTTCAAAGCCTGATTTAAGGTCGAACCTGCTTCCACATCATTCCGCACTTCCTGAATAACTTTTTTGAAATATTTGTTCTTTTGCTGCTCGGCCATAATATTCAGACTTTGAATCAGAGGCAATTCAGCATCAATCAACACCGAAAGCTGCCGGCTGAAAACAGCCAGTTCTTTTAGCTTGACCCGCCCCCGCTGAAGAAAAGGGATCTGAATCTCTATCCCTTTCCGGGAGATATCCATAACTGTAATTTGCTCCCGCTCCAGAGTTAATCTTAACTCGTCGACAGAGCGGGCCACCCGAACTCCTTCGACAACATCGCCGTAACGGTTTTTTCCTTTCCAGTGAAATCTAGGCATGGTTCACCTCATTTATTTACGATATCCAGTCGGCATATATCCCATGGAAGTGACTTTTGTGCCTTCTTTCCGCTGAATAATATCCATTAGTTCTTCTGGCTTGGAACTAACATTCATGGCTGTTTCGAGAGTAATTAATCTCTTAAAGTAAAGATTGGCTAAGGATTGATTGAAAGTCTGCATACCAAATTTTTCCTGCCCCATCTGCATTGTTCCGTAAATTTGATGAATCTTGTTTTCCCGGATAAGATTCCGGATGGCCGGATTGGGAATCAGAATTTCCATGGCTAAAACGCGACCTTTACCATCGGCCCGGGGTAAAAGCGCCTGGGTTATGACCGCTTCCAGGACAAGGGAGAGGGTAATGCGGATTTGAGCCTGATACTGGGTAGGGAAAATATCAATAATCCGGGAAATCGTCTCGGCGGCTGAGTTGGTGTGGAGAGTGGAAAAGGTTAAATGCCCCGTCTCAGCCACTCTGAGGGTGGCCTCAACTGTCTCCAAATCACGCATCTCACCCACAAAGACTACATCAGGGTCTTCCCGTAACACTGAACGCAAGGCATTAGCAAAAGAAAGGGTGTCCACATTTAATTCCCGCTGATTGACAATAGCCTTTTTGGGGGTAAAAAAGTATTCAATCGGGTCTTCAATGGTGACAATATGCACTGGTCGATTCTTATTAATATGATCAATCAGACAGGCAAGAGTAGTCGATTTTCCTGACCCCGTAGGACCGGTAACTAACACTAATCCTCTGGGCAAGAAACATAATTGAGCTAGTCTCTGAGGAATACCTAATTGGGTGAAACTGAACTCTGTGGGCAAAAGTCGCCGAAAAGCAGCAGCGACCGACCCTTTCTGCATAAAAGCATTGCCCCGAAAGCGGCCTAAGCCTTTCATGCCGAAAGAAAAATCGAGCTCTAGTTTTTCTTCAAACTGCTTCTTTTGTTTATCAGTTAAAAGGCTATAAACCAAAGCTTTGGTTTCAGCCGGAGTGAGAGGAGGATAATCCAGTGAGACTAAAGATCCATGGACTCTGACCCGCGGCGGAACATAGCTGGTGATATGTAAATCACTGGCATCCCGTTCCACGGTTTCTTTTAAAAGTTCTTGGATGGTGGGAGCCATCTTTCACCTCCCTCCTATTTAGTCGGTATCCCTAACGGTTTCTCGTAAAACTTCTTCCACCGAAGTTATACCTTCTTTTATTTTCACTAAGCCACTCTGGCGTAAAGTTAACATTCCCTGCTCAATGGCTTTGCGCTTGATCTCTTTAGATTGCGCCCGGGACAGAATCATATCTTTAATCTCATCGGTGATCTTCATTACTTCAAAGAGAGCTGTTCGGCCTTTATAACCAGTGTTATTGCACTCATTACAACCGGCAGGTTTATATACTTTAACTGTCTTGGCTTCTTCTGGAGAAAAACCAATATCAATCAAAGCATCAGGAGATAAATTGTGCCGGGTCCGGCACTTCTTGCAAAGTCTCCGAACCAATCGTTGGGCCACAATACAGATAACCGAATCGGCAATCAAGAAAGGCTCAACTCCCATATTAATTAAACGATGGACAGTACTGGCAGCATCATTGGTATGGACAGTGGAGAAGACCAAATGACCGGTCAGAGCGGCTTTAATGGCAATATCGACTGTTTCAAAATCACGCATCTCACCGACCAGCATGATGTCGGGGTCCTGGCGGAGAAAACTGCGCAGCGCGGAGGCAAAAGTCAGGCCAATTTCTTCTCGAATATTGACTTGGTTGATGCCAGGAATATAAAACTCCACCGGGTCTTCAGCTGTCATAATATTTTTAGCTTCGGAATTCAGGGTGGAAATTGCTGAATAAAGAGTATTGGTTTTACCACTGCCGGTTGGTCCAGTCACCAGAATAATTCCCCATGGTCGATGGATGGCTTCTGTAAAAACTTCCAAGGAAGATTTTTCAAAGCCCAGCTTGGTCAAATCCAATTTCAACATAGATTTATCTAAAATACGAATAACTATTTTCTCACCAAAAATAGTCGGCAAACTGGAGACACGCATATCCACTTCTTTGCGGTTACCATTCTCCAATTTGACCCGCATCTTGATTCGCCCATCTTGAGGCAATCTTTTTTCAGCAATATCCATATTGGAGAGAATTTTTATACGGGAAATCACCGGATTTTTAAATTTTAAAGCCAGATTCATCATTTCATAAAGGGTACCATCAAGGCGATAGCGGACTCGGAAATTCTTCTCGTAAGGTTCAAAATGGATATCACTGGCTCCTTTCTTAATGGCGTCGATAAAAATAGTGTTGACCAGGGTAATAATCGGGGCTTCTTCGGTAGAACGGGCTAATTCTTCAATATCATAATCCTCTTCCTCTTCCTCAATAATATTGACGGAAGCATCCTCTGCTTGTTCTATTTCATCGACAATTTGCTTAACCCGAATCGAATCGGTAGAACCATAATATTTATTAATAGCGTTAAGAATAGCCGACTCAGAAGCTATTACTGGCTGAATGCTTAAGCCAGTCCGGAAGCGAATATCTTCAATAACATCAAGATCGGTGGGATCCACCATAGCTAAAGTAAGAAAGGAACGAATCCGGTGAATGGGCATAACTAGATATTTTTTGGCTATTTCGGCCGGAATTAAATTAACTACATCAGGATAAACATCAAACTGGTTTAAATCTATATAAGGATAGCCCAGCTGTCGACTGAGGGCCTGGGCCATTTCCTCTTCAGAAAGATAGCCCAAAGAAACAATGGCCGTGCCCATAGAAACATTATGTTTTTTCTTATATTCAAGAGCGCTCTTCAGCTGATCGGGAGTAAGAAGTTTTTCTCTTAATAAAAGTTCGCCCAGATTGGATCCCATCGTTTTTGCCTATTTCGTTGATTCTAACTTAAAAAATTTGACAATTTTTGTCAACCATTTTTTAGAGACGCTCCCTACCCTACCTACTTTCTCATCATAATTCAAGAAAAATTCTTGGCTAGAAACTTTAGGGCTTCCTATTGATTTATCTTCCCCAAGAAAATCCGATAGATTTCTGGAGGTCAGCTTGTCTGGAAGAAAATTATAATTGACTTTCCTTGAAGGAAGAGCCGGATAAGGAGGGGGGAGTAATTTCAAAGAGGCTTGGGCCACTGGTAGACAATAGTATTTCAAGCAACTCATATCTAATTACCTTTATTTTTTTTATAATTCATAACTTTTTCCCTTATTTTGTTAACCTACCCATCTTCTGAGAGACTCACTTCTTCCTCCT
>Ga0190361_1000486_pt1 | contig 15686 bp, 10 predicted proteins | sample 48721845_MG_FD_161273 | JGI IMG/M metagenome (GOLD analysis project Ga0190361, IMG submission 161273) | Hydrothermal vent microbial mat bacterial communities from Southern Trench, Guaymas Basin, Mexico - 4872-18-4-5_MG | ecosystem: Environmental > Aquatic > Marine > Hydrothermal vents >...
TTATGCTAGTTCTTCAATTTACAACTTCACAACTCGGGAATGCGTAAGTTATAAATCAGTTAATGCAACTGATACATCCATAACGGGGATTGATCATCCCATACAGGAAGCGATAGACTCTCTCTGTCTCGAAGGCGGTATAGTGGAACTCGCACCTGGAATACATGATGTGAATAATACAATTGTCATCAATAAAAACAATATCACAATACAAGGTACGCATGAATCAGTGATAAGAGTTAATGACAGGGATAAGCCTGCTTTTGTCATACCACATGAGAATCCAAGCCCGGAAGAAGATTGGGAAAATATGCCTGCACTTGAGAATTTCACCTTTAAAGGATTCAATGTGACAAGTTCATATACAGAGCGTGGTAACACATTAATTCTTGCTTGGAATATAAAAAATATAACAGTAGAAGATATACAGGATGATTCTTATCTCTCTTATCTTATAATGGTAAACCCAACGGGTGGATATACGTCAGCCCGCAGCGAAGATATTCTTGTTAAGGACAATTATTGTTTACATTCTGGATTTATTTGTTTTTGTTTTTCTAAAAATATTCATGTTATTGGTAATACACTAATAGATGGTATTGGGAATGGAATCGATATAAACAGAAATAATGAATATGTATATATATACAATAATACAATTTTTGACGGAGGATATAACTTCAATATAAGAGGACATGGCGGAAATTATGTGTATATAGAGAATAACGCTCTATTTGGTGGCTCACAAAGATGTATTTCCTGCGATGGTCTGTCAAATACAGTAATAAAAAATAATATCATGACGGGTGCATGGTGGGCAGCCATTCACATTAAAGTTCAATGGGGATTATCAAATATATCAATCGTAAACAACCGTATATACAATAATAGCGGACATGGAATCTGGACCACTCAATATTCTTATAACTTCAAGGAAGAGAACACTGATGTAACTCTTACTAATAATGTAATCGCCAACAATGGTGGTGATGGTATCCGAATGACAACTAAATGGGTGCAATTCAAAAATATATCTAATAATATAATCACAAACAATGGAGGTTACGGCATTAATTATATGGACACAGTAGAACCAACAACTATTAAATACAACGATGTTTGGAATAATTCACTCGGCAATTATAACAATACAACACCAGGCACAGGTGATATCTCTAAAGACCCCTTATTTGTAGACCCCAATAATGGAGACTTCCACCTCAAATCTCAAGCAGGAAGATGGAACGGCACGGATTGGGTTAATGATAACGAAACAAGTCCTTGCATAGATGCGGGAGACCCTGCAGATGATTATAGCAAAGAACCACAACCTAATGGCGGTAGAATCAATATGGGCGCATATGGTAACACAGGTGAAGCATCTAAAACATACATTAATTGCACAGATGAAGGTTCTGATGGAATTGCTGATGGAATAGTAACAGTATGTAGAGATACAAGCTGTTACTGTAGATGCGATGGAATTGATGACCATATTGAAATCAATCAAGCAATATCATATATCACCAGTATAGGCGGTGGTACTGTTCACCTTAAAGCCGGTACATATATAATTAATGATTCCATAAACATTCTCAGTAATGTAATTTTTGAGGGGGATAGTCAAGATTCTACTATAATAAAACTCAAAGACCAGAACAATAGAGCTAATTGGAATCTAATTTATGGTGATGGAGTTACTAATTGCATATTACAAAACTTTACATTAGACGGAAATAGGGGTAACCAAAGTGGAGTGGATCAAAATGACAATATTGATGGTATTCACTTTTATAACTCCGACAATATAACTGTACAATATGTTACTTCTAAGAATCAAATGACCGATAACTTTGAATTTACATCAACCAGTGATAGTATTGTCCAATATTGCACAGCAAAAGACAGTTCACATGATGGATTTAGACTTGGTAGTTGCGAAAGAGTTACGTTTGCAGACAATTTAGCTTGGAACTTAGGAGCGCATGGCATACGAGTTGCCGGGAATACGAGAAATTCCATTTTTGAAAGAAACCGACTATATGCAGGTGATTACGGTATTCTCATAAATACTGAGGGAAGTGCGTGGTGCGGCAATAACATTTACAGGAATAACTACATTGACAACACAAAATTTGCAAATTTTGCGGCGATATGTATAGAGTCGGAGATCAGTTCAACCATAGAAAATGAAACTTTTATTAGGAATATGCTTGATACTTGTTGGGGGCACGGCTTTTATATTTTCACGATAGATTCTTCGCAAATCAAGAATATTAAAATCATTAATAATGTTATCAATAAAATGGGTGGTAGTGGCATATACATAAAGCCAGAAGCCACAGTGAACGGGATAATAGCGAGAAACAACATAATTGTCAATAATGGTGCTCGTCACAATGAGGGTTATGGGATTTATGGAAATGTAACTTCAGAATACAACAATATCTGGAATAATGTAAATGGAAGCTACGGTGGAGGTGCATCAGCAGGTATTGGGGATATATCAGAAGATCCCTTGTTTGCGAATCCTGCTGTGTGGAACGAAAATATCACCGGAGGGGTCAGTTGGGGTTGGAGCAAAATGATGGAATATTATACACCACAGGAAGATTTCCACCTGAAATCCCAAGCAGGAAGATGGAACGGTTCGGCATGGGTGAAAGATAACGAAACAAGTCCTTGCATAGATGCAGGAGACCCTGCAGATGATTATAGCAAAGAACCACAACCTAATGGCGGTAGAATCAATATGGGCACATATGGTAACACAGGTGAAGCATCTAAAACATACATTAATTGCACAGATGAAGGTTCTGATGGAATTGCTGATGGAATAGTAACAGTATGTAGAGATACAAGCTGTTACTGTAGATGCGATGGAGTTGATGACCATATTGAAATCAATCAAGCCACCGCGTATATCAACAGTATTGGCGGTGGTACAGTTCATCTCAAAAGTGGCACATATGTAATTGATGATTCCATATTGATTTATGACAATATGATTTTTGAAGGTGATGGCTGGTCAACCGTAATAAAAATGAAGGATAACATCAGTATCGAGGATTGGCCAGAATATACAGGGTTAATTGAAAACGCTGACCAAACAAATGGAAATATCAATATAACTCTACAAAACTTTAAACTTCATGGTAATAGAATGAATTCCACTTTTCCAGTTGCTGATTACCGACTTGATGGGATTAGATTAGAAGAGGTAACTGACTCAATAGTCAGAAATCTCTGGATTCTCCACACACAAGGTGATAGTTTAAGGTATAGGATGTGTTCAAACTTGACAATCACAGATTGTAGAGTCGAAGAAGCCGGTCATGATGCTATAGAGGGAAGTGGGTCGCACGATTGTACAATCACTAACAACACTGTTATTGGTCCCTGTAATGCAGCCTTTAGGCTATATTACGGTTGGAATATCACTTTCAGCAATAACATAGCGGGTGGCACGCATGGTTGGTATGGTTTTGAAATATATGCGATGGGGACAGGAGCAACTAAGAACATAAAAATTATAGGTAATATTATCTACTCTAAGGATGAAGCAGGGATTACGCTTGATGCAGCTAACCCTGCACCTGATAGGACAAGAGATATTCTTATTCAAGGTAATATTATTTATAACATAAAAACTTACGGTTACGGTATAATAATATCAGATGATTATGTAAATACAACAATTTCTAACAATGTTCTTTATAATAATATATATGGTATATTCATGGGCACGCCGCCCTACCAGGAACCCAAGCCTATATCTGAAGATGTTTTTGTAAAAAATAATATAATCGTGGGCAATAGCAAATGTGGTCTCAATGGCAGTAATATCGTTTCAACATATAACGATGTCTGGAATAATGGTGTTGATTATAGTGGATGTTCACCGGGCACCGGTGATATTTCTGTTGATCCTTTATTTGCAGATGTTTCAGTTCATGACTTTCATCTAAAGAGCACTGCAGGAAGATGGAACGGCACAGATTGGGTTAATGATAACGAAACAAGTCCTTGTATAGATGCAGGCGACCCTTCTGAAAAAGACCCGGACGGAACAAGAATAAATATGGGCGCTTATGGAGGGACGAGTGAGGCTTCTAAATCACCAAGTGTTGCTACGGGCACCATCTCTGGCAAGGTAACGGACAAAGACACTGGAGCACCAATAGAAGGAGCAGTAGTAACAGCGAACTCCCACCAAACAACAACGAACTCAACAGGAAATTACATAATAACCCTGCCAACAGGGAATTATACCGTTACTGCATCTAAAACGGGCTATCAGAGTCAATCAAAATTGGCAGAAGTGTTTGAGAACCAGACAACTGAAGTGAATTTCACTTTAACGGTGGCAACAACTACAACCACGACAACCAGCACAACCACTACATTACCACTTACTACGACAACTACCACTGTAATAACAACCACAACGATAATCTGGCCGTGTGATCTCCCCGGAGATTATCCGCCATGTGGAGAGGTAACCCTAGAAGAAGTAGTGGACTTTATAAACCTCTGGGCAGGGGGTCAGGCAGAATTGGGAGATGTGGTAAATCTTATAAATGCCTGGGCAGAGGGTCCAGTCTGTGAACTTCCGGGAGATTATCCCCCGTGCGGAGAGATAACTCTTGAGGAAGTTGTGGACTTCATAAACCTGTGGGTAGAGGGTCAGGCAGATTTAGGGGATGTGGTAAATCTGATTAATGCATGGGCCGGGAGTTGATATGGAGGAAATTCATGGTGGGTTACGAAGTAACCCGCCGTTTGATCAAACTTTATTAAAGTTTGTGATCAACCTGTCTGCAGGTTGATATGGATGGAATTCATGAGCCACTGAGCGTAGCGAGTGTGGCTCGTTTGATGCGGCTGACTTTCAGTCAGACACACACCCGAGCTTTTGCTCAGTTGTGTCAAACTTTATTAAAGTTTGATGCGTGGGCTGGAGAGTAATCGAAAAATCAGTAACTCTTCGCCACTCTGATCTCTTTTCCGGAACTGCCACAGACAGAACACCTTACAGAACTATCACCAACTGAAAGTATTGATGCAACCTCTTCAATCTTCTCTGCACAGTCCTTCTTCCCACACCATCCACTGGTAATGATCCCTTCCCCTAAATGATCTTTAATTTCTTCAAGAGTCTTGGCTTTGAAAAATCCTTCCCTGAATTTTTTCTCTGCCTTCTTTCTCAAATTATCAGAAATCTCTGAAAAAATTTTTTCAATCTCACCGAGATCATCAAATTTGATTTCCGACCTCTTTCCAGTATCTCTTCTCGCAATCGTAATTACTCTTGATTTCAGATCTCTTGGGCCTACTTCCATGCGAAGAGGAACACCCTTCATCTCCCAGTGGTAGTACTTCGCTCCCGGATGTTCTTCTCCAGAGTCCGTCTGAGCTCTGATGTCTAATGACCTTAGTTTATTCTCAATCTCTTTCGCATAGTCGAGTATGTCTTTATTTTCTTTTTCTGTTTTTTTAAAGAGAATGGGAATGATTATTACCTGAATCGGTGCTACCTTGGGGGGTAGAACTAAGCCTTTATCATCACCGTGAATGGAGATTAACGCCGCTAATAATCTTCCAAAGCTGGGTCCGTATGAGGTCTGCCAGGCATGCTCTTTCTTTCCATCTTCTGTTTCGAATTCGATATCAAAGACCTTGGAGAAATTCTGACCAAGATTATGAACTGTAGCTATCTGCAATGTTTTTCCATCCGGCATTAGGGTATCAAAGGCGAATGTATCCACGGCCCCCGGAAATCTATCCCATTCTGGTCTTTTGTTTATCATGAAGGAAAGGCATAGAAATTCTCGAATCAGATTTCCATATATATTTTTAATTTCTTCTATATTCTCTTTAGCATCTTTTAGAGATGTATGAGCAGAATGACCTTCATTCCACAGGAATTCCCTTCCTCGTATTAAAGGTCGGGTATGCTTAGTCTCATAACGGTATACAGCAACGCTCTGATGCACCTTTAATGGGAGATCTGAATGAGAGCGAATCCAGAGAGAGAACATCTCATAGATAGATGTCTCTGAGGTTGGTCTTAAAGCAAGCCTTCTTTCCAATGGATTTACACCCGCATGAGTCACCCAGAATACCTGTTCTTCAAAACCGGCAATATGCTCTGTTTCCTTTCCAAGGATATCATCTGGAATTAGGACAGGGAATAAGCATGGTTCATGCCCCGACTCTTCAAGTAATTTTTCTAAGTGGCGCTGCATCTGTCTTATGATGAAGAGACCCCATTTTCTATAGACCAACATTCCTTTTATTGGATATCGCATATCGATGATCTCTGCATCCTCGAGGATTTGGTGATACCACTCCGAGAAATTTTGTTTTTTCATTTGTATCTTAAAGTAATTATCCTTAATATTGTAACTTATTCTTTTTTAACTTAAATTATATAATTAAATTATTATAATCGAGATGATAGTAAGAGCACACGTGTACATCTCGGGAAGAGTACAAGGGGTGTTCTTCAGGGCACACACCAGAGACAAAGCCAGGAGCCTGGGTCTGAAAGGCTGGGTTAGAAACACCTTGGATGGTAGGGTAGAGGCGGTGTTTGAGGGTGAGGAAGAAAAAATAGAAGAGATGATAAAGTGGTGTCATGAAGGGCCAAGGTTTTCAAGGGTGGATAATGTTGAGGTAGAATTTGAGAAACCAAAGGAGGAATTTTCTGGATTTGAGGTGAGGTATTGAAACGAGAACAATCAATCTCCTTTTTAAATACATAATACATTATAGATAACTCTCATTCTCTTGGAATGAGATATATAAAAAGAGATATATAGAATGGCATATGGAGAAAGAAGAGGTTTTGGGGAAAGAAAGATGTATAAAATAACATGCGCCGACTGTGGACTGGAGGCCGAAGTCCCCTTTAAACCAGATGGGAGCAGACCTGTTTATTGCAGGGATTGTTATCAAAAGCATAGATCACCAAGAAGATACTGAAAATATTTCTGCTTATCTTCTTCCGATTTATTGCTTTTATTAGCGTTAGCTATGGCTCTGCAGAAAGCTTGTAATTTTCTTTTTTGAATCTTAAATGCCGGATTAATATCCACCCAATTCCAGCCTTTCGGGAAGCTGTAAAGAATCCACCGGTATATGCGTAACTAAGATTAGTTGACCATCGCTCGCTACTTTGTTTAGTGCTTCGCCCAGGACATCTCTGTGATCTCTATCTAGACTTCCGAATGGCTCGTCTAGGATCAGTAACCTCGTTGGTGATAACAGTTCCAGAAGTGCAATTCTGAGGGCTATTGCAAGTTGAACCTTTTCTCCACCCGAGAGCTGATCTATGGAAAAATTCCCCTCACTGCTTTTAATTTCAATTTCATAATTTCTGTCAAAAATAATCTCTCCATATTTTGGATTTTGATTGATTCTTCTGAAGTACTGGGTGAGTAGAACGCTCAGTTGATATATGTACTTTTCCCTTAGATACCTTACTATTCCCTTATCACTGTGAAATATCTCCCTTGCTTCTTTCATTAGATTTATCTCCTTATTGATTTCCCGCTCTCTTCTCTTTAGTTCCAGAAACTCATTTCTTTTAGAATTCAACTCATCACTCCTGTTCTTATTTTCTTTTATCTGAAATTCGCACCTTTCCATTTCTATGGATACCTCTCTATATTGTTCCAGAAAATCTTCCCTCTTCTTCTGCAGTTCTTCAAAGAGGACATCATCATATCTCAACTTATTAAATTCTTCCCGAAATTCCTCTTCCCTCTTTGTTACCTGATAGAGTTGATCCTCGTTCCTATGAATTTCCTGAGCATAGTCTTTTTCCCTTTTAATTTCCTCTCCAAACACATTTATCCTGCCTTGGATATTCCCCAATTCCGTTACCCTGTCATTAACAAATCTTAGTGTTTCGTTAGAATATCCCAACTTGGTGAGCTCACTCTTTATCTTTTTTATATTACTGAGCAGTGATTCCCGTTCTTTAATTCCCCTCTCTATTTCCTCTTTTAACTGCTTTTTTTCAACCTCCTTTCTGTTTAGATCCTCCACTTTCATTTTAAGGGATTCTTCCCTATTTTCAACCTTTTTTAGCTCCAGATTCAAATCCTTCAGTTTCATATACAGATCCTTAATCTTATCCTCTGAAATTCTTTTCTCTCTTTCCAAATGTTCCCTAGTGAGCCTCTGTCCACACCTGGGGCATTTTGCTTTTCTGTCTAAAGAATTGAGATCTCTTAGGTAATTTTTTTGTTCATTGATCTGCTGATTATTTATGGCAATTTTCCTTTCCAGTTCCATCATCTGGAATCTATTCCTATCATATTTAGTCCGTATTTTATCCCTATCCTCTAAACTTTTTTCTATTTCCTTAAGGATTTTTTCTTTGTTTTCAAGGTCTTCAAGTCCTTTTAGTTTTTGTTTGTCATTTTCTAACCTTATTAACAGATCTCTTATGGGGACGTACTTTCTTAGATCTCTCTCTGTATTGATCAATTTTTCCATCTCTTTTTTCCTTTCTTGAATTAATTTCATATTTACCTTCAGAGATTTTAGTCCCTTTCTAAGTTCTGTACTTTTCAGTTTGAATTCATTTATCTTTCTCTCCAGCTCTTCTTTTTTCTTTTTTATATTTCGCATCTCGTCAATCTTTTCCCCCAATTGTTTTATCTTTGAATCAAGTATCTTTTGATTCTTTTTGTGTTCATCAAATTTCTTTTCTAAAATCCTCTTTTCTTTTTCTAATCTCTCAATCTCTTCTTTATATTCCTTATCGGCATTCTCTGGATACTTGGCAATCCGTTTCAAAATCATTTCAAGTTGTGTGTCTTTCACTCTAAGCTCCTCACCTATGCCCTTATAAACCCTTTCCAGTTTATCCAAGCCAAGTAACGCATCAAGTTCTTGTCTTCCACCCCTAATCCTGAGTCTATTAATCAGATCTATCAGACTACCTTGAGGGACATAGATCAACTTATCCAGAATATTCTCGGTAAGAATCTCCTGTAGCCTTTTGTAAACAGAACTTGGGTTATCGGCTACCCTCTCCCTGTTTATCCACATGGTTGCAGTCGAGGGCTTCTTGGTGTGCAGTTTTTTTTCAATGGAGTAAATATCACCATCTTTACTGAATCTTAATTTAACCCTGGATGAATTTGTACCCCTTTTTATCTTTGATTTGTATCCGCGAGAACTTTCAGAGAATATGAAGCGAATGGCTTCCAGTATGCTACTCTTTCCCGCACCATTTCTGCCCTCAATCTGCAAACTCTTGGAGAGGTCTATCCTAAGTTTTTCGTGACACGCCCAATTTTCAATCTCCAAACTTAGAAGTTTCATATCTTTAATATTTTGAATCAGATGTTTATTTAGGATTTTCTAAACTCCAGAATCCCCTCCAGAGTATAATAAATATCTACAATCCAATACTTAATATTCTATTAAATTTAATCTCTGTGGTGATTCTCTATGAAAGACAATAATTTTATCTTATGGTTTGATGAAATAGGTATTGAGGATGTCCCATTGGTGGGAGGAAAGAACGCCTCCTTGGGCGAAATGATTCGGGAGTTGAAAGATAAGGGGGTAAATGTCCCCAATGGCTTTGCCATAACTGCCAACGCCTATAAATATCTCCTGAAAAAGGCGGGGATCGAGGATGATATAAGGAAAATTCTTTCTGATCTCGATACACACGATGTGACTAATCTAAGGGAGAGGGGACAGAAGGTAAGGGATCTTATAATAAATGCAGAATTTCCGGAGGATTTAAAAGCTGCGATAGTAAAGGCATATGAGGAGATGCACACTAAATTAGGGTATGAAAAAGATACCGATGTAGCCGTAAGATCAAGCGCCACTGCCGAAGATCTTCCGGATGCATCATTTGCCGGACAGCAAGAGACATACCTTCATATCAGAGGGGTAGATTCCGTGATTGAAGCCTGTAAAAAGTGTTTTGCCAGCCTTTTTACAGATCGAGCAATTTCATACAGGGAGGACAAGGGCTTTGATCACTTTGATGTCTACCTCTCCATCGCAGTTCAGAAGATGGTGAGGAGTGATTTTGCCTCTTCTGGGGTGGCTTTTTCTATCGATACCGAAAGTGGCTTCAGGGATGTAGTCTTTATTACCGGATCTTATGGTCTGGGGGAGAATGTAGTGAAGGGTGCGGTAAACCCAGATAGTTTCTATGTCTTCAAACCTACATTAAAGAAGGGGAAAAAGCCAATAATTGGAAAGAAATTGGGAACAAAGAAGATCAAGATGGTATATACAGATAATGGGGTAAAAAATATTGACACTACCGAAGAAGAACGGAATAGATTCTGCATTAATGATGATGATGTCCTGAAATTGGCAGAGTGGGCATGCATCATTGAGGATCACTACAGCAAAAAAGCCGGCTCCTTTAAGCCCATGGATATTGAATGGGCAAAGGATGGTGACGGCGTATCGGTCGGCACCGGGAAAATGTTTATAGTACAGGCAAGACCAGAGACTGTGCATTCTCAGAGGGATGTGAATGTAATGAAGACCTATGTTTTAAAGGAGAGGGGTAGACTCTTACTCAAAGGACAAGCTGTTGGGGAGATGATAGGTCAGGGTGAGGTGAATGTTATACATAGCGCAGATGATATCCACAAATTTAAAAAAGGCCAGATTCTGGTAACAGATATGACAGATCCAGACTGGGAACCCATAATGAAGATAGCGGCAGCCATTGTCACTAACAAGGGTGGAAGGACATGCCATGCCGCCATAGTAAGCAGGGAACTCGGAATTCCATGTATAATCGGAACAGAGAACGGAACCGAGGTTTTGAGGAATGGTCAAAAGGTTACCGTTTCCTGTTCTGAAGGAGAGGTGGGTCACGTATATGAGGGTCTCCTAGATTTTGAAATTAAAAAAATTAATCTTGAGGGATTACCCAAGACTAAAACCAAGATAATGATGAACGTCGGAATCCCCGAAAAGGCTTTTGTTGAGGGGCAGATCCCATGTGACGGCGTGGGTCTGGCAAGGGAGGAATTCATCATAAATTCATATATTGGAATTCATCCTCTAGCCTTGGTAGATTATGAGAAACTAAAGAAAAAGGCAGATGTCGATGAGAAGATCGCAGAGGTTGTTAGAAAAATAGATGAAAAAACCAAGGCATATGAAAACAAGGTAGAATTCTTTATCGATGAACTCGCTCAGGGAATTGGGAGAATTGCAGCTAGTTTTTATCCCAATGACGTTATCGTTCGTTTATCTGATTTCAAGACCAATGAATACGCTAACCTGATTGGGGGTCAGTTATATGAACCCGAGGAAAACAACGCCATGATCGGCTGGAGAGGAGCCTCTAGATATTATGATGAGAATTTCAAACCAGCCTTTGGTTTAGAATGCAAGGCTCTCTTGAAAGCCAGAAATGAATTTGGTCTGACTAATATAAAGGTGATGGTTCCCTTCTGCAGAACGGTGGAGGAGGGAAAAAAGGTTATCGAGACAATGAAAGAATTCGGTCTCGTGCAGGGAGAGAATGGCTTGGAGGTCTATGTCATGTGCGAAATCCCAAGTAATGTCATCCTCGCAGATCAATTTGCGGAGGTATTTGATGGCTTCAGCATCGGAAGTAATGATCTAACTCAACTGACCCTTGGCTTGGACCGTGACTCCGAATTAGTCGCCCATATCTATGATGAAAGGAATGAAGCGGTGAAGAGGTTGATTGCTCAGGCTATAAAAACTGTAAAGAAAAAAGGGAGAAAGATCGGAATATGTGGTCAGGCTCCCTCCGACTATGAAGAATTTGCGGAGTTTCTTGTTGAATGTGGCATAGACAGCATATCCCTAAATCCCGATACGGTAATAAAGACAAGATTGAAGATTGCTGAGAAGGAAAAGATATTGGGGATTAGTCCCGAATGAAATTCTGCTGGATTTTAGATTTTTGGAATAGTGTTCTGATATGTGTAAAAATCGAAACGCTATTTTATATTCAATATATAAATATATAATTATCAATATATAAATATGAGAGAATCACTGAGAATATTCAAGGCATTAAGTGACGAAACGAGATTAAAGATAGTTGAATCTCTCCTGAATGGAGAAAAGTGCGTTTGTGAAATTATTCCGTTTACGAAAAGAACCCAGCCAACGATCTCAATTCAGTTATCAAAGCTCGAAAATTTAGGGATCGTTGAGTCAAGAAGAGAGGGAAAAAGCGTTTATTATAAAATTAAAAATAAGAAAGTTATAAAAATATTGGAGATAATAAAAGATGATGAAAAATGATACCGTTAGTCTACATTTTGGCTCTATTAATTACCGGGGCCTTGGTTGGATTAGTTTCTGGTTTGTTAGGTGTGGGGGGTTGTTTTGTAATGATTCCCGTTCAGTTTTGGATTCTAACGGCGATGGGAATAGATCCCACTATTGCGATAAGGGTTGCCTTTGGAACCAATTTATTTGTTGTTTTCCCTACTGCCATTAGTGGCTCTTTCAGACATCATAAAAAGGAGGTGGTTCTCTGGAGACAGGCAATAATTCTTGGTTTAACAAGCATGGCATTTACTTTTGCAGGAGCTTACCTGGCCAGTATCTTGAGTGGTAATATCCTTAAAATTATGTTTGGATTGGCTATTCTTTTAGGTGCATTGAGAATGATAACCGCTCACCCCATAAGAGTGAAAGGAGAACCTCATGCAAACCCAGTAACTTATATTTTCCTCGGTGCTACTTTCGGTTTTGTTACAGGATTAATAGGAATAGGCGGCGGAGTTTTGATGGTTCCTCTGATGGTGATATTTTTGAATTATCATATGCATGAAGCAGTCGGCACTTCGACGGCAGTTATGATATTTACAAGTCTTGGTGGAGCTATAGCCTACATGCTTTACGGATTAAATGCTTCAGGATTGCCACCCTATTCCATTGGTTATGTGAACCTTTTACAATGGATTTTATTGGCAAGTACGAGCATTCCAATGGCACAATTGGGCGTTCATTTGGCGCACAAAATAAATCCAAAATCATTAAAGTGGATTTTTATTGTGGTTATGATCTACATGGGGTTAAAAATGATGGGGGTTTTCTCTTGGCTGGGTTTACCCATATGAAAAAAATGAAAAAGATTTCCGAAAGAATTATTCAAGATATTAAAAGTAAAATATTGGAGGTGTCAAAAAAATGAAAATTGCCTTTGCTACGGAAGAAAACAAAGGAATCGAAAGCATGCTGGCATACCATTTTGGCAGATGTCCCTACTATGTTTTTGTTGATGTTAGTGGTGGGGAGGTGAAGAACACGGAAACTAAGGAGAATCCTTTCTTTAACAGCCATGAGCCAGGGGTCGCTCCCAAGTTTATTGCTAATGAAAAAGCTGAGATTATTATTGCTGGTGGTATGGGTCCAAGGGCGATCGAGTGGTTTAAAAACTTAGGAGTAAAGGCGATTACCACTCGACCAAGGAAAATTAAGGATATTTTGCAAGATTATTTTGACGGAAATTTGTAGGGAGCGATGCCTTGTGATAAGCACGAAAAATAAACAACCCCGCCATAAATGGTGGGGTATTTCACACTAACCGATTGCTTAGGGTTGATTGCCCAAGCTCAGTCTCCAAATCGGAGAACTCTGAAACCCTAAGCACATTAGACCAATCACTTGGGAGCAGGCGATGTAGTGTTTAACTACATCGGCAGTTGTATTTCCAATGACTGAGATGCTATATAAGAAGGGGATATGAGGGTTATAGATAAAAAAGGCATTATAAAGCATTATGACAGATAATAAAATCAATAAATCTTATAATTAGGGGAATACAATATGATTGAGATTATAATAACGGCTCTAATAATATTTACCATATCCCTTGTTTTCTCTATGTTTGGCAAGGGCGGAGGAGAGCTTTACTTGCCGGTAATAATTACATTACTTGGTATTCCATTCTATACTGCTGCCGGGGTAAGTTTGTTTCTAATCCTGCTTCAGAGTCTTTCAATGATTTTTGTTTACTCTCGCAAGCATAGATTGATTGACTGGAGGGTTGCCTTACTACTTGCGATAATTGTCGGTGCTTCATCCTTTTCAGGTGGATTTGTGTCAGCAAGTATTCCCGCTATCTATCTAAAAATAACCTTTGCCGTTTTCCTGTTGATCTCTGCCTTTCTACTCTTTCTAAATAAAGGAACAAAGCTCAAACTCGGTAAATTTGGGGTATGGCATAGGGTGTTCAGTGGAGGGGAATATGATGTACATATCCTATATCTTATCTTTCCCATAGCAGTAGCAGCTTTTTTTGCTGGAATGGTGGGTATATCTGGTGGCGGGCTTATTGTGCCCATTGCCGTACTACTTGGAGGAATGCCAATAAGGATCGCTATGGGCACAAATACGTTCCTTGTGCTTGCATCTTCTTCTATGGGATTTTTGGGTCATCTGGCAAAGGGTGGCGTAGATTGGTATCTTTGCGTTGTGCTTGGTATCGCGATAATAACCGGTTCTCAGATTGGTTCACATCTTCATGCAAAGATAAACGAAAAAAACCTCAGGGTTGGGCTTGCTGCTATACTGGTTTTTGCGGCCCTGTGGATGATATTAAGAAGTATAATTTAAGGATCGAGATAGTTTATAAAAGCTAAAAACCTATGGTAGATGATGAAAACCAGAGATATAGCGAAACAGATTTATAAGATTTATAATGAACTAAAAAGAGATACTGTATCGGCTCTAAATGTAATATCAAAAGAAATTAAAAGAGAAAAAACAGATAAATTCTTGATGTCATCTACAGTTTTTGAAGGCATCATAAAAGCAATAATACAACAGCAGATTTCTTTGAAGGTTGCAGAATCGATAACAGCTAATCTCGTTGAGAGAGGTAGTTTAAGTTGGAGGAAATCTATGTATGTCAAGGAATTCTCCAAATCGGTTTTGAATGGCTTTGACCCCGAGGATTTAAAGAATAAAGATCAGAGTGAAATACTGGAAACGGCGTATAGAATGGGATTAAAATGATAAATGAATTTCTTGGTGTAGATGTGGTTATAAAAATATGGAGGTATACGAGAAATTAGTCAGAATTCCCCGTGGAAAAACTATAACCTGTAGTGATCTTGCTAAAATGTGCAGGGTGAAGTATACCGAGGCTCTTATGGCATTGATGAGAAATCCTCTTCAGGTTCTTATTCCATGCCATCGTTTACTCACCAAGAAAGGAACTTTAATGGGATTTTATCCACTTGATAAGGATGTGAAAAGAAGATTGCTTGAATTAGAGGGTGTTAGTATATGATCAATAAAATTCAGGTAAAATCTATCTTGAACAAGCATAAAAAGCGAGACGACTGGTTTCTTGATGATTATTCGATAAATCCTTACTCCGGTTGTTCTTTCAATTGTATTTACTGCTACATAAGAGGGAGTAAATATGGAGAAAATATGGCAAAGACTTTATCAGTAAAAATAAACGCCCCAGAACTTCTGGAAAAACAGCTTTCGAGAAGAGCAAAGAGGGGAGAATATGGAATTATTGCACTATCATCTTCAACCGAACCATACCTGCCAATTGAAGAAAAACTGAAATTGACAAGAAAATTGCTTGAGATAATTCTGAAGTATAGATTTCCTGTTGAAATTGCTACTAAATCAAAACTTGTTTTGAGGGATTTGGATTTATTAAAAGAGAT
>Ga0190361_1000488_pt1 | contig 15679 bp, 14 predicted proteins | sample 48721845_MG_FD_161273 | JGI IMG/M metagenome (GOLD analysis project Ga0190361, IMG submission 161273) | Hydrothermal vent microbial mat bacterial communities from Southern Trench, Guaymas Basin, Mexico - 4872-18-4-5_MG | ecosystem: Environmental > Aquatic > Marine > Hydrothermal vents >...
GTGGACGGCGATTTGACAATAAGCGCAGGCGGGAGGATAAAAGGAGATGGCGGTGGTTACAACTACTGTGAGGGTCCTGGTGCGGGTGGTGATGGTGATTTATGGACCAATCCTGTTACTGGGGGGGTTAACTATGGTGGAGGGGGCGGTGGCGGACACGGCGGTGCAGGCGGAGAAGGTGGTGGGACATTAGGTGGTGCAGGTGGCACGACATACGATAACAAGCAGCAACCTGATGAGGCGGGGTCTGGTGGTGGTCTCAATTACGATGCAACATGGGGTGGTGGTAAGGGTGGTGCTGCAATAAAGATTGTTGTTGGCATAACCTTCAGAAACGATGGTGCTGTGACAGCCGATGGAACAAACGCGAGCAACGGTGGCGGCGGTGCAGGCGGCTCCATATGGGTCATCTGCCAAGACCTTGAAGGTGGTGGTGCTTTCAGCGCTGATGGTGGTAACGGCAGTTCTGAGACAGGACTGTTCTACCACGGTGGCGGTGGTGGTGGCGGTGGCAGAATCGCCATCCATGTGAGTGGAACAAACTCCTTCAGCGGCTCTGTGAGTGCTGCCGGCGGCGACGGCAAGGATGGCGGGGCAGATGGCTCTGACGGCACCATCTATCCGTAATCCACATCTAAAACTTGTTTGCGCAACACCTCTGTGAGAGGGTAAAATCTTTTGGTCGCATCGGAGAGGCGCAATGCGTGTCGTTTTATGGATAGGTATTGGTGTGCTGTGCGCCACAGGGGCGCTGTTCTCTTTTCATCTCTATCTGCGCGGCTCGGGTCCGCCACCTGCGCAACTCTTCAGCGATGACGCTCTAACGCGGCTTCTGGCTGTGGCGAACCTCCGCACAAACTCCCCAGAAGCCTACAAAGCGCTTCTTGTTATGGCGTTTGAAGATGGGGTGGAGTTGTTGAGGGCGGAGGCGGCGGAGCGACTGGGGTATCTCTGGGGGGAGGATGCGTATGGGGCATTGAGACGGCTGATTCGTGACCCCAGCCCGCTTGTGCGCTGCGCGGTTGTCGCAGGACTTTCCGCACGAAAAAAACCTCCACCCAAATGGCTCAAAGACGCGCTAAAAGACGAGAAAGACCCTCTGGTGAAAGGACTTTATTCTTTCTGGGAGAGACGCTTTGCTACGCCTTGAAGGGTTGCGTAAACGCTTCGGCGCAAAGGTGGTGGTTGACGGCGTGTCGCTTTCGGTAAAAGAAGGCGAGGTGGTGGGGCTTCTTGGCAAGAACGGTGCGGGCAAGACGACCACATTCCGTATGGCGGTGGGGTTGCTGACACCTGACAAAGGGAAGGTGGAGTTGTTCGGTAAAGATGTGACGCGTTGGGCGATGTTCAGACGCTGCCGTCTCGGTCTGGGCTATCTGCCGCAGGAGCATAGCGTTTTTACGGGACTGACGGTTTGGGATAACATAGAGGCGGTGTTGCGGTTGCGGGGTGTGGGGAAGGAGGAGCGGCATAGGCGCACCCAGCGTCTGCTTGAGGAGTTCGGGATAGCGGAGTTGAGCAATCGCAAGGCAGGGGCGTTGTCGGGAGGGGAGAAGCGGAGGCTGGAGATAGCACGCGCTCTGGCGACCCAGCCCCGTATCCTGCTTCTGGATGAGCCGTTCACAGGTGTTGACCCGATAGCGATACAGGAGATAAAGCGTCTTGTGGTGGGGTTGGTTCGGCGCAATATAGGGGTTCTGGTAACGGACCACAATGTGCGAGATACTCTGACGGTGGTGGACCGCGCATATATACTGGATGAGGGGCGGATTTTGGCGTCGGGGAAGCCGCAGGATTTGGTTGGGGACCCAGTTGTTCGGCGCGCGTATTTGGGAGAGGCGTTTGAGGCATCGTTTGATGAGGAGATGGAGAGATGGCGCAAGATAAAGGAGGTGTCAGGGAGGCAACATTGAGGGTGCTGAGGGCGGCGCCACCACTTGCGCTCATCACCGCCTGGTTGCTGCCGGGTCTTGTCCATCTGCTGTTGGGCAAGCGCTTTCACGCGGCGCTTTTTATGATATGTGTCGTCGCATTCTTCATAGTCGGCGATATCGCAAGCGATTTTTACGGGGTGAGCAGCCACTACCACTTTTATGCGTTTGTGGCGCAGTTGTGTGCTGGCGTGCCTGTGCTTGTGCACCTTGCGATATGCGGTCAGCCGCGTTCGGAAACCTTTGTTGGACGCATAAGTCCATACTATGATGCGGGGGTGATATATATGATGGTCGCGGGGCTGCTCAATGTGGCGGCTGTTGCTGATGCACTTGAGCGGCTCTACAGGAGGAAACAAGATGGAGATGACGATTAAGTTGCTTATGTTTGTGGTAGGAACATTTGGGATATGTATTGTGTCTGCGGCGGTGCGTGAGGACGACTGGCGCCCGCTTCTGCGCCGCGGTCTCCGATACTTCGCCATCGCTGTATCCGCCATTTCCGCAGTCGTCATCACAATGATGCTCGTTCAGACTTTTTTGGACTGAAACGCTATGGCGCCTCACGAACGCTTTGACTCCTTCCTTCGCAGGCTCAACTATCCCGCCCCCAATACAAACCTGCTCCTTGCCGTAAGCGGAGGACCCGATTCTGTCGCGCTTCTTCTGCTGGCAAAAAACAGCCTATTTTTGCGCAAAAGACGGGTCTGCGTTTTTGCCTGCCACATAAATCACGGTCTGCGTCCCGAAAGCGACATTGAGGAGCGCATTGTCACAGCGTTGTGCCGACGCCTTTCTGTTCCCTGCACAGTCAAGCGGTTAGGCGGACTTGACAGGAGCGAGTCCGCCGCACGCACCGCGCGCATCTCCGCCCTCGCCTCACTCGCAACCCGCCTCGCCTGCAGCACCGTCGCCACCGCCCATACCGCCGACGACCAAGCAGAAACCGCCATCCTGCGACTTTTGCGTGCTTCCACCGCTCCTATCCCGACCGTCAGCCGCCTTCACGGCGTCACCTTCATTCACCCACTTCTTTGGGCACAAAAAGAAGAACTCCTGCAAATGCTTCATTCTGCGGGCGTCGGCTATGTGCTGGATGAGACCAACTTTTTGGGGGACAATCTGCGCAGCCGTATAAGGCGGGAGGTGATGCCGTCCCTGAAGGCGCTGCGTGGAGGGTTTGTGCGCTCCGCTGCAAAGGCGTTGAGCGATGTCGCCACCTTATCGGCACCTTTTGAGAAGCGCAATTTTTTCGGTCTGGAAGAAGTATGGGTATCGGCGCAAGATGTCTACTCTGCGCGGGGTTATGAGGTGCTGGTAGCGGCGGTGGCGGCGTTCTCTGCCCCGCCTCCTGACCGCGAACATTTTTCCCAAATCCTTGCCCTTCCCAAAACCGGCGGATGTGTTGACATCCACAGTCAGTTGCGGTGCGTTTTTGAGACCGACCACTTCGTCATCTGGCGCCCCACTGACGCTGAACCCGTTCAGGAGAAACTGAAGATTCCTGGCAAAACCACCATCTGCGGCGCCAGTATCCGCACCCGCATCCTACCAGAAATCAATCTTGGGCGGTTTCTTGCGACAAAGACGCCGTTTGCGGAGGTGGCACGGTTGCCGAAAGGAGAAATCCTTGTCCGCCGCGTCAGGGATGACGACCGCTTTGTTCCGTTTGGACGCTCCAAAGAGACATCCGTTCTGCGGTTCTTAAAGAGTGCTGGGATAGCGGAGCGCAGACGGCGTTTCTGGCTTGTGCTTGATTCTGACGAAGGGATTGTCTGGGTTGTTGGTGTGCGGCTTGATGAGCGTTTCCGCGCAACAGAAGGCAAGCGGTGCCTGCTCGTTGAGGTTGAGTGCGATGTTTGACGCCTACAGTCGTCACACATTGTCGGGCGTTCTGCGGGGTATGGTGCTGGCGGTGGTGGGCTTTTCACTCCTTATGCTGCTTGGCTGGTGGGTGAGGATGCTACAGGAAGGTCTGGGTGCGGGGGAGTTGCTGGAAGGGGCGCTTTGGTTTCTGGTTTTCTGTGGCGTTATGGTGGTTCCTGCAGGTATTGGTTTGGGTGTGGCGCAGCAGGTGTCGCGTGCTGTGGCGGGTGGTGAGTTGGTGGCGCTTGAAGCGGGCGGTGTGGGGTGGCAGCGCGTATACAGGGGCGTTTTTGCGATGGGGGTTGCGCTTGCTGTGCTGATGTTTGTGGCGGAGGAGACGGTGGTTGTTGCAGCGTCAGGGCGCAGGGAGGCGATGATGCGCTCACTGGCTGCCCAAATCCTGCGCGTTGCCGACGGAGAAAACCGCCTCGTTGAGATACCTCAGGCGGTGATATTCTGCCGCCAATATAGGGGCGGGCGGGCAAAAGGGGTGGTTCTTTTTGCGTGGCCGAAAGGATATGAGGTGGAGGCGACGGCGAAGGAGGCACGGATTGAGGTGAGCCAGAACGGGGAAATGGTCTTTCTGGAGTTGAGGGATGCGCGGATATGGCTGCGCGGTGTTGAAGCATCCGACTACATAGAGTGCCAGCGTTATGTGGTGTGCCGTCCTTTACGGTTGGCGGAGAAGGAGCGTCCCCAGACGGTGGGTCTGATTCGGGCGCTTGAGTTGGCGGACGAGACGGCAAAAAAAGCGGCGAAGGGGGACAGACGGGCGGCTCTGTATCACGCCCGCTACCTGACCGAAGCGGCGACAAGAATTTGCTTGCCTTTCGGTGCAGTGGTGGCGGTGTTTCTGGGGTTGGGTGTGGGGCGACTGTTTATGCGGGCAGGACCTGTGGCAGCGCTGTTTGCAACCGCCGTTCTCTTCTACATCCCCGTTATGACACTTATGCATTTGGGCAGAACGGGGATGGCGGGTGCGTGGAAGGGTATGGCGGTTCTGGTTGTGGCTGACATCGCACTGGGTGTGTTGCTTTTGCGGTTTGCGAGGAGACCCAGATAATGCTTGTGCATGTGTTCTGGCGAATGATGCGGATGTTTCTTGGGGCGTTGGGTGCGCTTGTGTTGCTGTTTGTGGTGGTGGATGCGCTGCACAGGGTGGGTGTTGTGACAAAAGAGGAAGGGATTGTGGGGCTTCTGCGGTATGGTGTGTCGGCGGTGCCACAGTCGTTATGGCTTGTGGTGCCGCTGGCGGTGCTTGCTGCGGTGCTTTTTGTGTGGTTCAGGATGGAGCGGGATAAAGAGACGGTGGCGCTGAAAGCGGCGGGGGTGCCGATATACCGTCTTTTTGCGCCGATGTTCGGGCTCTGTTTTGTGGGGGCTGTCGTGCTGTTTCTGGGGGGAGAGGTGGCGGGCGGTTACGCCGAAGATGTTGTCAGGCGCCTGCGACGCGACAGGTCGCTTAAACGAGTAGGGGTCTGGGACAATATGCTGGGGCTTGTGCGCTGCGTGCGCTATTTTCCCGCAACGCGAAGTATGCTCCACATCCGCGTTCTGCGCTTTGACGCAGAAGGCAGGCTGCGTGAGCGCTACACCGCAAGAAGCGGGCATCTTGAGCCGCAGCGTCTGGTTCTGAAAAAAGCATCCCTTATGCGCTTCGGAGAAGACGGCAGACCGCTTGGCAAGCCTGTCTGGTTCAAACGCCTTGTCTTAAGGACAGGGATTAAGCCTGTTGATTTTGAGGCGCAGGACAAGGATGCCCGCTCCCGAACGCTTTTCTCTCTTGCCCGTCTTTCACGCCGTTACCCGCAGATGCACCATTTAAGCGTTCAGTTTCACGGACACATAGCGCTGCTTTTTGCACCGTTTGTTCTGTGCGTTTGCGGGGTGCCGTTTTCGCTGTGGATGGGTAGGCGTGGTGTGGCGCGAGGCGTGGCGGCGGCGCTTGTTGTGGCGTTCGCCTATCTGGGACTGACAATGTTCCTGTGGGAGGTGGGAGGAAGAGGGCAACTGTCCCCTGTAACGGCAGCGTGGACGCCGAACTTGCTCTTTGTGGCTCTGGGAGCATCCGTCATTGACCTTATTCACACTTGAAACCACAAATCCTTGCCGAGGCGCCCTCTTTCGGCTATAACTATTCCTCAAAACGCAGGGAGGAGATATAGGATGGCGATTGAAGTTGAGGAAGCAGGACCCTGCAAACTGGTGGTGAAGGTTGAGGTCTCCGCAGAGGAGATGGAGAAGCGGCTTGAGGAGAAGTTGCGCGAGTTTCAAAAAACGGCGCATCTTAAAGGGTTCCGCCCAGGACACGCCCCACGACACTTGATTGAGCGCCTTTACCTAAAGGATATAGTTGAGGACTTGAAATCGTCCGTGGTGGAGGAGACGCTGACGAAGGCGGTGGAAGAGAATGAGTTGCGTCTTGTGGGCGAGCCGAAGTTAGGTGATGTGGAGTTTGAGCGCGGCAAATCACTGCAATATCAAGCCGAAATTTTTGTTCTGCCGAAGGTGACCCCACCTTCCTATAAAGGGATAAAGGTGAAAGCACCTGACCCGACCCCTTCTGCAGAAGAGGTGGACGCCGAAATTGAGCGTTTGCGTAAAAGCCGCGGTCAACTCACTCCCGTCACCGACAGAGAAACGCGCCCTGATGACCGCCTCGTCGTCTCTATGTCTGTTACCACCGCAGACGGCGAACAACTGTTCAAAACAGACCACGGCTACATCGCTGTGGGGATGAAAACACTTTTTGGTGTTGATATTGAGGAGTTGCCAAAACTGCTTGAGGGCAAAAAAATCGGCGATGAGGTGGAGTTTGAGTTCGTAGTGACAGAGGATTCCCCGTTGGCGGGTGAGGAGAAGAAGAACGCGGGCAAAAAGGCGCGTTGTGTGGTGAAAATAAAGGAAATCCGCGCCGTCGTCTATCCCGATGTGAACGACGAGTTGGCAAAAGCGTTCGGCTTTGAAACGATGGAGAAAATGCGCAAAGCAATAAAAGAACGCCTCCTTGTAACCCGTCGCATAAAGGTGGAGGAGGAGATGGAAGAGCGTCTTCTCGCGGCTCTTCAGGAAAACCTTAAAGTTGATTTGCCACAAGAATTGTTGAAGGAGAAGGCGGAGGTCTTCGCAGAATATCTGCGTGTTAAGTTGAAAGCCGACAACCCCCAGATGGGCGAGGATGAGTTGGCGGCGGAGGTGGAGAAAGCCAGAAAGGAGCGGCATAAGGAGTTGGAGAACCGTTTAAGGCGGCAACTGCTTGTTGACGCCATAGCGAAAGCCGAAAAAATATTTGTGACAGAGGACGAGGTCAACGATGTGATAAGCCGCCTTGCCGTGGCGAACAACATAGCGGCAGCCGACTTAAAACAGCAGATGATTGAAGCAGGACAGTTGAGTGAGTTGCGGTTTGAGTTGCTGGAAAGTAAGGTGAAACACTTCCTGCGGGAAAAGAGTGAGGTCGCCTACGAGGGCGACAGGTGGAAAATTGAATTACCAAAGCCCATATCTGAGGAGGCAAAGGATGAGGAAGCCGACACAGGCGCAACTGACGCCGATAGTGATTGAGCGCGAAGGCAACCTTGAACGCTCCTACGACATCTTCAGCCGTCTGCTAAAAGACAGAATCATATTCATCGGAATGCCGATAGACGACCGCGTTGCCAACACCGTCATAGCCCAGATGCTCTTTCTGGCTATGGAGTCCAAGACACAGGACATATATCTGTATCTGAACACACCCGGTGGTTCGGTGACGGCGGGTCTTGCGATATACGACACGATGAAGTATGTGAAATGCGATGTGTCAACCTGCTGCATAGGGCAGTGCGCGAGTATGGGTGCGCTTCTTTTGTCGGCAGGCGCCAAAGGGAAACGCTACTCCCTACCACACGCCCGCATAATGCTGCACCAACCATGGGGCGGCGCTGAAGGCTCCGCCACTGACATACATATACAGGCTGAAGAGATTATGCGCCTTAAAAAGATTCTCAACTCCATCATCGCCAAAGAGACAGGACAACCCCTTGAAAGGGTGGAGAAAGACACCGAACGCGACTTCTATATGTCGCCTGAAGAAGCGCTCAAATACGGCATTGTGGATGAGGTGATAGAGACGATAAAGGAGTGAAAGATGAAAAAGCCAACGCAACCTCCCAGATGCGCCTTCTGCAACGGGCAGGCAAGCCCCAATGTTCGCCTCCTCCCCGGTCCACACGGCATATTCATCTGCAGCGAATGCGTGGAGTTGCTCTACTCCATAGTGCAGGATGAAAAAAAACGCGGACGAACAGAGTCGTTCCTACGCGGCGGCAAACTCCCAACTCCATCCGAAATCAAGGCACAACTTGACCAATATGTGATTGGGCAGGAACGCGCAAAAAAGGTCTTATCGGTTGCTGTCTACAACCACTACAAAAGGCTTTTATCATCCTTTGACACCCGCGATGTTGAGATAGAAAAAACCAATATCCTTATTGTGGGACCAACAGGTTGCGGCAAAACGCTGCTCGCCCGCACCCTTGCCAGTATCTTACATGTTCCTTTTGCCATAGGCGATGCCACCACTTTGACGGAGGCGGGCTATGTGGGGGAGGATGTGGAGAACCTGCTCTTGCGCCTTCTGCAGGCTGCGGACTTTGACCTTCCACGGGCTCAGCAGGGCATCATCTTCCTTGATGAGGTGGACAAAATAGCCAAAGCGCCTGTCAATGTTTCCATAACCCGCGATGTTGGGGGGGAGGGTGTGCAGCGGGCGCTCCTTAAGTTGCTTGAAGGAACTGTCGCCAATGTGCCACCACAAGGCGGTAGAAAACACCCTGAACAGCAATACATCCCCTTTGACACAACCCATGTGCTGTTCATATGCGGCGGGGCGTTTGTGGGACTTGAGCAGATTGTGAGCCAGCGTATCGGCAAATCAGGGGTGGGATTCAAGCGCGATTTCGCCGCAAAAGACGAAAAGAAACGCTACGGCGAAATTATGCAAAATGTCATTGAAGATGACCTTATTCAATATGGTATGATACCCGAATTTGTGGGACGGGTGCCTGTGATTGTGGCGCTGGATGACCTTGATGAAAACGACCTTGTGCGCATCTTGACCGAGCCCAGAAACGCTATAATAAAGCAGTATAAGAAGATGTTTGAGATGGAAGGCAAGACGCTGGAGGTGGAAGACGAGGCGCTGCACGAGATAGCCAAGAAAGCGTTGAAGAAGGGAACCGGCGCAAGAGGACTCCGTGCCATCGTGGAAGAGTTGTTGCTGGATGTCGTCTATGAGATGCCTTCAAGAAAGGATGTGGTCAAATATGTGGTGACAAAAGAGTTTGTGCTGGGTGAGGCGCCCGCTCCTATAATGCTGACAAAAGATATGGTTAAAACAAAACCTCGTCGCAAAAAACGCCGCGCTTCCTCCGCTTAAAAGGAGACTCGCAAATGGCTCAATCCCTACCCTCACGATACAACTTCAGCATTTATGAAGAGCAGACCTACAGAAAATGGGAAGAGGAAGGCTATTTTGTCGCGCCAACAGACGAAGACCCCAAAGATGTGGAGCACTACTGCATAGTCATTCCGCCGCCCAACATAACGGGCGAACTCCATATGGGACACGCCCTAAACAACACCATTCAGGATGTTCTCATCCGCTATCACAGGATGCTCGGCAAGGCGACGCTTTGGATACCCGGCACAGACCACGCCTCAATAGCGACCGAGAATGTGGTGGAAAGGGAATTAGCGAAAGAGGGGCTAACCAAACGCGATATAGGCAGGGAGCGCTTCTTGGAGCGCGTGTGGGAGTGGAAGCGGAAATTCGGCGGGATAATAGTGGAGCAGTTGCGGCGTCTGGGTGTTTCCTGCGACTGGACGCGTGAGCGGTTCACGATGGATGAGGGTCTTTCGCGGGCGGTTCGCGAGGCGTTCGTGCGTCTCTTCAAAGAAGACCTCATCTACCGCGGCAAATACCTTGTCAACTGGTGTCCACGCTGCCGCACCGCTCTCTCCGACGATGAGGTGGAACGCAAAACCGAAAAGAGCAAACTCTGGTTCCTGCGCTATCCGCTTAAGGATGGCGGCGGATTTGTTGAGGTCGCCACCACGCGTCCCGAAACGATGCTGGGCGACACCGCCGTCGCCGTCCATCCTGACGATTCCCGCTACAAAAACCTTGTCGGCAAGGAGGTTGTTCTGCCGCTGCTTGAGCGCCCCATTCCTATAATCGCCGACGAAGCGGTTGACCCCGAATTCGGCACAGGCGCCGTCAAAGTCACACCCGCACACGACCCCACCGACTTTGAAATCGCACAACGACATAACCTCCCATTTGTGAATATCCTAAACGAAGACGGCACCCTCAACGAAAACGCAGGACCATACGCAGGGCTTGACCGCTTCACCGCCCGACAAAAAGTCCTTGATGACCTGCAAACGCAGGGGCTGCTTGCCAAAACAGAAGACTACGAACTCACCCCAGGTCGCTGCTACCGCTGCAACACCGTTATTGAGCCGTTCCTAAGCGAGCAGTGGTTTGTGCGGATGAAACCACTCGCGGAGAAGGCTATCAGGGTCGTGGAAGAGGGGAAGATGCGCTTCTTTCCTGAACGCTGGAAGGATTTCTATCTGTTCTGGCTTCACAATGTGCGCGACTGGTGCATATCGCGCCAACTCTGGTGGGGACACCGCATCCCTGTTTTCTACTGCGATTCCTGCGGAGAAGTCTTTGCCGCAGTAGATGAGCCGTCAAACTGCCCCAAATGCGCCTCAAAAAGCATCCGTCAGGATGAAGATGTGCTGGACACTTGGTTTTCGTCAGCATTATGGCCGTTCTCCACAATGGGATGGCCGAGATTTGACGGTCCTGATGGGCGCAAACTTTTTGAGCGATACTACCCCACCAATGTGCTGGTCACCGCAAGGGAGATAATCTTCTTCTGGGTGGCGCGGATGGCTATGACCGCCCTTCAGTTCGTTAAACAAATCCCCTTCCACGATGTCTACATACACGGCACCATCCTTGATGAGTTGGGACGCAAAATGTCCAAATCGCTCGGCAACGGCATTGACCCGCTTGAGATGATTGAAATCTACGGTGCCGACGCCGTCCGCTTCTCCCTCATCATGCTCACCGTTGAAGGACAAGACCTGAAACTTTCCCCCACAAAATTTGAGATGGGCAGGAACTTCTGCAACAAACTCTGGAACGCTATGCGCTTCTGTGTCACAAACCTGACCTCGCTTGCTGATTTGGATGTTGACCCCGAAAAACTGCGTCTTGAAGACCGCTGGATTCTCTCGCGCTTCCAGCGGATTGTTGAGCGCTACCACGACCTTATGCAGCGTTATCTGCTCAATCCGGCGTTGAAGACACTCTATGACTTCATATGGCACGAGTTCTGCGATTGGTATCTGGAGTTGATAAAACCGCGTCTGCGGGGTGAGGATGACAGCGGAGATGTTGCCCGCAAGGTGATGTTCGCCGTTGCGGATGCGGTCCTGCGCCTGCTGCATCCCTTCTGCCCCTTCATAACGGAGTTTCTGTGGGGGAGGCTGTATGAGGCGGCAGACTTGGGAAAGCCCAAAATCAAACTGAAAATCTACGCCGAAAAGGAGCCGATGCTGATGATTGCCCCTATGCCACAACCGCGGGAGGACCTTGTTGATGAGGAGGCGGAGGAGCAGGTAAGGCGACTGATGGAGGTTGTGCGTGCGGTGCGCGAAATAAAGTCACGCTTTGCGCTCCACGCAAAAACAGAAGTTGAGGTGACAATAACAGCAGAGAGCGAAACCCCACTCAAACTGTTTGAGCGCAACAAAGACTTTCTTTATCTTACGGGTCAGATAAAGGGTTTAAGAAGCGGGGTGGGTTTAGGGCGTCCATCTGAGAGCGCCGCCGCCGTCTGCGGAGATGTCACCCTTTTCGTCCATCTTGGCGGACTGGTGGATTTCAACAAGGAAAAAGCACGCCTTAAGAAAGAACTGCAGGAGGTGGAGAGACGCATAAGCCGTCTTGAAGGGCTGCTGGCAAACAAGGAGTTTTTATCCAAAGCGCCTGAGAGCGTGGTTAAGAAACAGCGTTCTGCGCTGCAGGAAGCCGAACAACTACGCGAAAAACTGAAAAACACTCTTTCCCAACTGCCACAGTGACGGTTCTTACTTCTATTTCCTCCATTGCGACTTTAGCGGTAGTGGTGGTCTTTTCTGGTTTTGCGATGATTTTCGGACAGAGACCGGAGAGTCAAGTCCAAAATGCTGTGTAATTTTTTCTCTGCTTGTAACGAAGCGAAGTTACAAGCAGAAACATCCCCGCGTTAAAACGCAGGGCTTCCGTTTTCGGGTCAGACGAGACCAATTCGTTAAACGATGCTTGGTGCGGACTTAAGTCCGCACCAAGCAACAGCGTCCGTTCGGGAAGCCCCGCACTTGAGTGCTGGGATGCAGGTCGTGAGTCAAAAGGGCGGTGGATGGGGAAGGTAGCGGGGTGGTCGTTACCACTGCAGCGTCGCGCGCAGAAGATGCGGAACCGCAGCAGTGCGTGGATAGAGTTTTTATGTTATTGTATTGTTCTTTGGCGCAGCCCCTTTCATAGTATCACGAACTCGTGTTTCACCTTTAGGGGTGCCAAGACATGGGCAGTTTGGGACGATGTTATGTGTATGAGGACGCGGTGTGGATTGATTCTGTGCATCCAAGTGCGCGTTTGCGCCACGATATGATGTATCTTGGGCTGGTCACATATTATATTGACGCCTTACATTCCGTGGGGACGATAGAAACAGAGCAGTGAAAGTGCCTATTGATTTCAAGGGAGGAAGTTCTGCCCGTCCACAAAGACCATAAGGCGAGCCACTGCCAGTTTCCCCAAAAGAGAAGGGCGCTAAACGCGCCCCAGCCGGTAACTTCAGTAACTCCATATAAATACTAACCGACACAAGACGCTCTTTGTCAACTACCTTTATAGATTTTTCCTAAATTTCCAAGGTCGCCGACAAATCTCAACAGGACTACAGCGTATTGTGAAATCATACTTCGGGGTAGACATTAAGGGCTTTGTGCCAACGCTTAAGCGCCGCTATGCGTTCCGCATCGCTCTCTGGCAGCGTCAAAGGTCTTCCGCGGGCGTCAAACACAACCCCCACAACTCCGCCGCGGATACGCTGTCTCACCGTTCTGCCCTTGCCTGCGCCCACATCAAATCCGCGTCCGGGATGCACCTCCAACTCCGCCTCCTCGCCGACTCCCAGTTCCTCGCAACTCATCTCACCAAACGCCAATGTCCGCTCCGCTTTTCTGCCGTCGTCGTAGCGCAGGATATAGTGCATGGCATCGTCGCGCGGTTTTGATGTGTTGGCAAACGATACGCAGGTGCCCAACTCAATCATACAGTCTTTGACGAAGACATCTGTGGCGGCTTTTTCACTGATAGTTGCGAGAACGCCCAGATGCGGCATCATAAATATGGAGTCAACCGCCAGTTGCGTCACTCCAACAGGTTGAAATGCATCAATCATCATAAGCATCGCCTGCACCCGTCTTGGCGCGTGGCTTAGGATTCCGCCCGACCCGACAATCAAATCCAACTTCTCCATCTTGACGAGAGTCTGCTCTTCCACCTGCTCAAACGCTTCGGCGAGCGACTTGACCCGCTGCACGCCTTTAAGCGGGGTCACAAGCAGTTTATGCTGTGTCAGGGCAAGGCGCAGCGCTTCGCGTGCCAGCGCCTGCTCTATCTTCAACTCCTCAAGGGTTTGTGGTATTGTGGTGGGGCGTATCATCTTGTTCTTGACGCGGTTTTGTAGTTCCTGCTCATCCATTTCAAACGGCACCCAGCGCATCACATTTTCAACGCCGGCTTCTGTCAGAACATTGCTGACGGAGTAGGACATACCCAGATTTGCGCTGACGGTGCGGTTGAAGACCTTGTCAAAGACGGAGAAGACATCGGTTGTTGCGCCGCCTATGTCCACTCCCAGTATGTTGATACCGCTTTTGCGCGCTATTGTCTGCATTATGTTGCCGACCGCCGCCGGTGTCGGCATTATTTCGGCGTCCACCCATTCCATCAATTTTTTGTATCCTGGAGCGTGCGCCATCACATGTTCCAAAAACAACTCCTGTATCCGCAGTCTTGCTGGTTGCAGATTTTCTTCCTCCAGAGTCGGGCGGATATTTTCGGTTATGGCGAGGTCAACGACATCCTCAAGGATTTTGCGTATCTGCTCGCGGGCGTCTTTGTTGCCGGCGTAGATGACTGGGAGTCTGAAGGTGGTGCCCAGACGCGCTTTGGGGCGCGCTGCTCTGACATATTCTGCTAACTCCACGACATGTTTTACTGTGCCGCCGTCTGTGCCGCCTGACAGAAGCAGCATATCGGGGCGCAGTTTGCGGATGCGTTCAATTTTTTCGTGTGGGGGGAGGCGGTCGTTTGAGGCGAGAACATCCATAACAATGGCGCCTGCGCCGAGCGCCGCCCTCTGCGCGCTTTCTGCCGTCATCATCTTCACCGCCCCCATCACCATCATCTGCAGCCCACCACCTGCGCTTGATGTGCTCACATACACATCCACGCCGACATTGCCTTGCGCAGGCTTTATTATGCGTCCACCCTCCAGTATCTTACGCCCGCTTAAGTCCTCCAACTCCTCAATGGAGTTGAGCACACCGCGTGTCACATCTTCAAACGGCGCCTCAACGGTGGTGGGCGCCTCGCCCCTGTATGTCTGTCTGTAAACATCGCCTTTTTTTTCTATCAGTATCGCTTTGGTGGTGGTTGAGCCGCAGTCCGTTGCCAGTATCACCTGCAACTCCCGCTCTGCCATCTTCTTCTCCTTACAGATAACCGTGCCGCAGTCCTACGCTTGACTGTGCCACTATTATACAGAAGATATGTGTAACGCAAAATAGAACACCTGCACGCAAAAGAGGCAACCCTCACCACGCGAGCGGTCTGTGCCAGGCAGCGTAAAGATTGCGCACCGCCTCCTCCACCACAACCCTCCCTTTAAGCCCACTGATAATCAGGAAGGGCTGCTCAATAACGCGTCCGATTTTGGCGAACGGGGTGCCGGCGAAGAGTCGTTCAAAAGCGGCGGCTTTATCGCGCGCCACTTCCACCACCACCCTACCTGTTGATTCCGAAAAGAGCACAAAATCGTCGCGCGCTCTTCCCTCATACTCCACATCCGCAAGCGAGACTTCTGCCCCTATGTCACCGCCGAACGCCATTTCCGCAAGCGCAACCCCCAGTCCGCCGTCGGAGCAGTCGTGTGCCGCCACCACCATCCCCTCCTTTATCGCCTGATGCAGACGCAGATAACGCTGCCGTGCCGCTGCCGCATCTGTCTTTGGAACCTCCACTCCAAGGTGCCCGAAAAGAGTGTAAAACTCCGAACCGCCCAACTCATCACGCGTCAAACCCAAAAGATAAAGCGGATTGCCCGCCTGCTTCAGGTCGGATGTCACGCATATATCCACATCAGGCACAATCCCCAGAGCCGAAATGAGGAGCGTATGCGGAATCGTTATAACGCGTCCATCTTTGGCGACGAACTCGTTGTTGAGTGAGTCTTTGCCGGAGATGAAGGGTGTTCTGTAGGTGGTGGCGAAGTCGTAGCATGCTTTGCAGCATCTGACGAGTGCGCCGAGGATTTCGGGGCGGCTGACCCTTCCCCAGGAGAAGTTGTCAAGGAGTGCGATGCGGTCGGGGTCAGCACCTAGGCAGACGGCGTTGCGGATGGCTTCGTCAATCGCGGCGGCTGCCATCCAGTAAGGGTCTATATCGGCATAGCGGGGACAGATGCCACAGGTCAAAGCAACGCCACGATGAGAGTTAAGCCGCGGCAGAATCACCGCACCATCTGATGGTCCTCTCATATGCGGTCCGACAA